>ULLA01003947.1_pt1 | contig 20001 bp, 10 predicted proteins | sample 1951291 | NCBI WGS metagenome assembly ULLA01 (sample SAMEA4835514, study PRJEB28245) | human gut metagenome | biome: gut microbiome; material: fecal sample | place: Denmark | collected 2008 | reverse complement strand
CACCAAGGGTGCCTACGATGCCGTAGCTCCTTATCTCTTCGCTCATGAGGATGTAGATACCTTCTATCTGGAGTATGACGATGAGCGTTCGGGTGGTTTCGAGCCGTTGAAGTATGTGGCTGATGGCAAAAAGGTGGTGCTGGGTCTGGTAACCTCCAAATCTCCGGTGTTGGAAGATAAGGCTACGGTCATCGCCCGCATCCGAGAAGCAGCCAGATATATCCCCCTCGATCGGCTCAGTCTCAGTCCTCAATGCGGTTTCGCCTCTTGCGAGATTGGTAATAAACTGACCGATGCTGAGCAGTGGGCAAAGATAGATCTGGTGAGAGAGATTTCCGAGGAAGTTTGGGGATAATGATATATTTAAGGAGAAGATGTGTTGTCTGTCATGGCTGCACATCTTCTCTTTTTTTATTTACTTTTTATCAAAAATGTTTGGTGTTTTCATGAATTACTAGTAACTTTGCACCCCGAAAATTAAAAACATCATTCATTAAGATTATCAGAGAAAATGGAATATATGTCTCAGGAAGGTTACGATGAGCTCGTGGCCGAACTTCAACACATGGTTAACGTAGAGTTGCCAGCCGTTCGCGATGCGATAGCTGAGGCCCGCGATAAGGGCGACCTCAGTGAGAATTTCGAGTATCATGCAGCCAAGCGTGAGCAGGGCAAGCTTTTGAGCCGCATCAGCTTCAAGCAGAAGGTCTTGGAGAATGCCCGTGTCATCGACAAGTCTCGCCTGAAGAGCGATACCGTTGGCTTGTTGAGCAAGATTAAGATTACCAATCTCGCCAACAAGTGCAGCATGAATTATACCATAGTAAATCCTCACGAGGCAGATCTCCATAGTGGCAAGATTTCCATCAAGTCGCCTATCGCCAAGGCCCTTCTGGGTAAGAAGGCAGGTGAAGAGGTAATGGTAAAGGTACCAGCCGGCTTGCTCAAATTCCGCCTGGATAGCGTGGAGTTATAATGTTTAATTTAAAAGGAAAACTCCCGATAATTTGAAACTGATCAAACTATCGGGAGTTTCTCTTTTTATTCTAATATTTCTCCAGAATCTTATTCAGTAAGAAGGTGGCATTCTGGTTTCTTGCCACGCCCTTCTGTATCTTATAAGTATAGGTAACATCTGTGCCTAAATCTATCTCGAAACAATAGTTGTGGAATTTTCCTGATGCATCATTTTCCATCTTGGAGAGCTCCAGATCGTGGGTAGCGATGATGCCGCTCACCGGCTGCTTGGCAATGGCTTCGAGGAACTTTCTCGAACCATTCAGCTTATCCAATGAATTCGTTCCCTTCAGAATCTCATCCAGAATAATCAGCGTTCGGAGTGGCTCCTTATTGTCTTCTCCACTTTCCTTGCAGCACTTTCCCTCAGCACTTTCCCTGCAGAACTTCAGCAGCTCTTCCAGTCTTATCAGCTCAGCATTAAAGTAAGAGATGCCGTGCGTCAAATCATCGGTGGTTCTCATGCTCGAGAACAATCTGAAACGTGAAATCTTCAGCTGATCCGCAAACACCGGCATACCCGCCATTGCCAGGATATAGTTCACGCCCAGCGAACGCAGGAAGGTACGCTTTCCCGCCATGTTGGCTCCGGTGATGATATAATAGTTGTCGTCCTTGATGGTGAAATCGTTCTTCACCGCCTTGGCACCCAGGAAAGGATGATAGAGATTCTTTCCCTCGAACACGATTTCCGGACTTCCGATTCCTGCATTTTCAGAAACATCGCTATCTGTATCTGCTTCCGGACTTCCCGAAACAAATTCCGCCTCTTCCGCCTCTGGATGATTATATCTGAAATCCGCCATCGAAACCATCGCATCCATCTCGCTGATGATATGCATCCATTCCTCCATCTTCACCATATAGGTATTCTTCCATTTCAGGAAACTGCGAACCAGGAAGAAATCGCTCAGCATGAAGGCATCGGTGAAGAAAAGACCCAGGAAGTTGCCTCTTCTGTCATACCCCTTCAATATCTTTTCCAGTTGGGCAAAGGAAGGCAGGGCATCTGCCAGGGAATTCTGCATCTCCTTGCCTGATTCGCTATGGAAATTGCGCCTGTTGATAAGCTGAAGTATCTGGGCATAGGCGATGAGCTGATGGCGAAGCTTGCCGCCATTGCTGTCTATCTTGTCAAGTGTCTGCTTGCAGACGAAGAACACCACCATGTATTGAACCAACACCCACCACAGGGCGAAATCCACCGAAACCATATCGCATATCGACAAAATCACGGAACCAACGACTCCGATAATCAGCAGCCATCCGATAACGAGCGAAACCGGAGACCCAAACCATGCCGGCACCTCCATCTTCGAAACCTTCTGCATCGCATCCGCCACCGCAGCAGAATCAATCTTTTTCATCTTGCCATTCACCATTTTGCCATCCGCAGTTTGGCTTCTGTTCTTTTCGCCAAGTGCCAGGAATTCCATTCGCCAGTTTTCGCCTTCTCCAGCCAATTCCTTCTGCAAATCCCTTCTTCTTTTGATTTCCTCCATGCCCAAAGGCGTTTCCCGGGTAAGATTCCTGGCGAGTGCCTCCGAACCGCCCGATGTGATGGTTCGGCAGATGCGGTTGAACAGCGAACTCTTGCCGAAAACATCGAGGTCGAAGGAATAAGGATGCTGCGGATTCTGATAGGAATCGCCCGTCTCGAAAGGCGAGAAATCGCCCTCCAAAGCCTTGATTTCGTCCTGATAAACCTTGAGCAAAGCCGAAAGATGCTCTATCTTCTCCTTGTTCTTGTCGTCAAGTCGTCTGATTCCCAGATAGGCAATCAGGCACAGCGCCGCCCCCATCAGATAGTTCTGTGTATCCCCATCCAATGCGAAATAGCAGATCAGGAAGGCGAGGATGCCGCCAAAAGCCAGCAGTTCGCCCGTTATGAATCCCGTATTCTTACGCTTCAGGGCAGCCACCTCAGAAGCGTATCGGCTTACATATTGTTGATAATTTTCCTTGATACTCATACTTTTTCTTTATTTTTCTTTTTTGATGTGCAAAATTAGGTATAAAATCTAGATTTCCAAAATAAATTCTCTCATTTTAAGTCTTTTATACTTATATTCGTGATAGGAATCTGGCTTTTATGAACCCTTGGCAGTAAAAAGTGCTATGAAAATTTGGAGGTTACACAAAAACATCGTATTTTTGCATTAAAATAGTTTGAATAATGAGCAAGTATAAATTTAATATAGACAATTATCATGCTATAGGGCATGCTGATATCGAAATAGAGGGTATCACAGTTATCGTGGGAAGCAATGGCTGTGGAAAAAGCACTATGTCCCGTTGGTTGTATTATATCGTTAATACATTGTCAGTGTTAGACAGTTTCTTTTTCTCTGATTTCAGAGATATGATTATCAAATCATTAGAGAAATATTCTAATGCGCTGGATGATATCTCAAATTATCTGGATGATGATAAAAAACGATTTTTTGACAATACCTTATCATTAATGACAATGGTAACATTGAGTAATGGTGGTGTGGAGAAGCTCGATTTTTATTATAAAAGAGCGATTGGTTCACTTGATGACATGCTGGTTAACTTTCTTCAGAAGGAGCAGAATCCTCAGCAGGTGCGTCGAGTGCTTAATCTTTTTGGGATTACTGAACAAAATCATGTTCATGAGAATATAGAACGAAATTCCATTCAGCTGTTTTCTGAATATCTTCAGAAATATGAAAACAACAAAAAAAATCGTCCCATCAGTTACTTGAAAGAGAAAATCGCTTCTGTATATCGGGAAAAGGATGGCTTTCCTGCCAGCATAAGCTTTAAGGAAGATGAAGTGGAATTGCTTGTTGATAGACTTGGAAAGATATATAGTTTAAATAATGCCATATATATAGGAACACCAGCAGCTATTTCTCTTCGTCAATCAGATAGGGTTCTGATGACTTCCTTGGCACATAAAGTGGTTCACGTAAATGAAAAAGGAAGTGAGATTACCGGCAAACAGGAATTACTTCATTCTATTAATAAAATGATAGATGGTTCTATTGTAGAAAAGGAAAATTTCGATGCTGTTGATTTAGTTTATCACAGCAACAATGGTAAGGATATTAGAATTGAAGATATAGCATCGGGATTCAAACCGCTGGTTTATATGCTTCGTCTGATAGAAAACGGGTGGCTGACAGAAAACACTTTGTTGGAGATTGATGAGCCTGAAACAAATCTTCATCCACAATGGGTGGTTGAGTTGGCGCATCTTCTTGTTCGCATTAACAAAACATTTGGAACCAAGATACTCATCACGAGTCACAATCCCGATATGGTATCGGCTATCAGGTATATCTCTGAAAAAGAGGGCTTGTTGAATACTACTCGTTTTTATCTGGCAGAGCAAAGTGAAGGTACAGACTCGTTCTACTATAAGAATTTGGGCTGTGATATTGAACCTGTATTTGAATCATTCAACAAGTCTTTTGATACTCTTCAGAAATACGTAGAGAACTATGGCGAAATTTAAGATTGGCAATTATCAGGGAATCAAGATTGATTGTTGGACAGCAAAAGATTTATTTCTCAAAAACATCATGCTGATAAGAAATCTTCTGCAGATATGCTATTGCATGTGAATGATAAGAGATTACTTTTGGCCGATGCAAAATTCCGACTAAGCAATACCAGGAATTTGGATTCAAAGGAGATAGCAAAAAAGGTTAGTGAATCAAAGGCAATGGTTACTTCTAACTATTCTTTTGATAACAGTTTCTATGTTTTGCTGACAAAGAAAGCTGCAACTCCTTCCAATTTAAATAGGCTTAGAAGAAATGTAGGAAATAATCCAAATTATCAATTTATGGATGCCGTTGAATTTCATAAATTGTTCGAGGATTAATGTTTGAACTCCGTTCCTGATGTCTTGAAAACTCAGAAACGGAGTTTTTTATAACTTTTTTCAGTCGTTTATCGCCCGATACATCATGTAGTAAGCGTATATATATGCCGATGTCGTTGTTATCATACTGATGATATTCACGCTGGTGAAGGCTGTCTGCTGGGTGTTGTCTGCCAGGTAAAACACTGCCGTCGGGAGGAGATTCGAGCATAGCAGCCATGCGATGAAAACCAGGATAAGGGCTAAGCCCAGTTTGCGCATGTTACCTCTGTGCTTGCTGTACAGATGGCAGCCGGCTATCAGGGAGGCGATGACGGAAATCAATCCCATAGAGCTTTGTATCCAGGTAAGAATAGTTGCCGTGAGTGTTATCTGTCCGTTCTGCATCATCGTTACGAGATGAAGATTGAAGCATTGGCCCAGGATGAATGAGAGCACATAGTAAAGTACCATCAACTCGCTGCAGCGTCGTAGCAATTTTACGCCTGCCGGTAGCGTGTAGCGGAATATTCCCCATAAAGCTATAGGGGCGAGCTGCAAGACCAGTTGCTTGATGGTAACCAGGATGGGACTTATTGGAATCAGGATGGGACTTGTTCTGAAGGATAAGCCCGCTTGTCTGCAAACAGAAAATGCCAGCGAAAACAATGCGAAAATGCAATATGCATACATGGCATATTGTGCAATGCGATTTATATCTATAGAATAACTTTTTCTTTCCATAATTCTACGTTTGATGATTTTATAAACAGCTTATCTTGTATAAAGCCATTGCAAAGATACGAAGTTTTTGGGAAATTCTAGCAAAATAGGTGGAAAATGTTTGGCTATGATATATACTTGTTAAAAGAATGGCAGAGAGACCGATAAAAACTCTTAAAAATCATAACGTATCTTCTTGGATATCAATGTTTGTTGCTATCTTTGCACGGTATGTACTAATAACGCTACATGGATAAATACTAATAGTGCTACATGGGTATATACTAATTGAAATATAGGTTTAATCATACAATGAATAATATGAAGTTTAATCATACAGTGAATAATATGAAGAAGATATTTTTAGGATTGGCAGCTGCACTGATGTTGACTGCCTGCAATGAGAACAGACAGCCGGAGGCAATGACCAGCGTTGACTCTGCAAGTGTGGTAACCGATTTGATGATGAGTCGCAGAAGTATCCGTGCTTACAAGGATTCCGTCATCAGCCGCGATACCCTGAACGAGATTCTGAAATGCGGCATCCATGCGCCAAACGGGCAGAACCTGCAGTCGTACGAAATCAGAGTGATAGATTCTCCTGCTCTCATCGATTCAATCACCCAAGCCGTGGTAAAGGATAATCCTAAGATAGCAGAGCGCAAGGGCTTCAAGAACATCTTTGTGAATGCTCCATGCGTGGTTTGCATCGCCTACGATACTACTTATGATATGGCGCAGATTGATTGCGGTTTGCTTGGCGAGAACATCATTCTTGCAGCATGGTCAAGGGGCATCGGTTCCTGCTGCCTAGGCAGTTCTGCCCGTTGGATACTGGATTCTCCGTCGGCCAAGCCTTACCTCGACCGCATGGCATTCTCTAAGAATTATAAGCTGCTCTACTGCATCGCCCTGGGTTATCCTGACGAATCGCCGGAGGCAAAGCCAAGACGCCAGGACATGATAAAGTTCATGGATTAAGATAAATGAAGGTTGATGTCCTGTTTCAGGACATCAACGTTTCCCTCCATAACCCAACAAAAAAAGCATGGCGCAAATCACTGCGCCATGCTCCAATAAAAGAAAGCCTTATAGTCAAAATAGAAATTAGCGATTCTAATTCTTATTCCGGTACTAATCTTTTTCTAGTACTTTGCATTCTGAGGGTCAAAGTTGGTCCAACCGCTCATCCAGTTGTTGCTGCCATCGAAGGCTCCGATGTAGGTTACGGTGTCGAAACCTGTCCAGCCGGCGAAACTTGCGGCTCCAAGCAACGGACTGCCGGCGATAGGAGTATAACCGTCTGCGCCAACCAATGAAGCCCAACTGTCAAAATACTTGTTGCTTGGCTCTGAGAAGAAGAAGGTATTGCTGTATGACTTCTGATTCTTGTCGAGATCCTTCTTGTTGGCTGCATCATAGAGGTAATCCTCATACTTCTTGTTGGCATCAGTACCAACGGCATCCATACCTGCGAAATATACATTCTGAAGCTTGAATTTGCCTTCCTTGGCATTCTTCACGGTTTCACCCTTCTCACCATCAACAATCAAACCGATAGGCCAGCCTAAGGCCACTGAGTTGATGCAGTTTAGGTTAGAAGAACGGCGAATCTGCATGGCTGACTGGAACTTGCCGAGAGCTGAACCGTTGTTTGGATTGTATGCTCCGGCAGTAATATAATCTGTGGTGTTCTGGAACTTATCATCCAATACCTTAGGACCTACAAAGGTGATGTTAGAGAAGGTTGCCTTGGTACGAGGATCCACGGTAGCACCATCGGCGCAGTTGTCGCTCTCGAAACCGTTGCTCTGAGAGGTGTCGGCTATCTTGCTGTCGCGCAGAGAAAGACCATACTGCACCTTTCCTGAGAAACCGTTATCTGTATCGAAATCATCATCCCAGCCCTTGTAGGCTACGAGATACTTGCAGTTTACTGTACCGCCAAACCACTCGAAGGAATCATCATTGGAATAAGATACCTGAACGTGGTCAATCTCTGTGCCTGAACCTACAGAACCGAGAGTCAAACCATTAATCTCCTTATCCTTCTGGAATGGATAACCGGCAAACTCGATGCGTACATAACTCAAGGCTCCTGAGTTGTCAGCATCATCTGCGCCACCATGCTTGGTACGAGGACCACCCTCTATCTGCTGCTCAGTCTGGTTGTTCTTAGCCTTGCCGCAGAGAATGATGCCACCCCAGTCGCCAGGCTTTCTGCTGCCGGCAGCCTCTTCAGATGTAAAGACGATAGGCTCTGTGGCTGTACCCTTGGCGATGAGCTTGCCGCCACGCTCTGCGATGAGTGCCGCCTTGGTTTGCTTGTCGCCCTTGATAATCGTTCCCGGTTCGATGGTAAGCTCAGCACCATCTGCAATATATACCCATCCCTTGAGGAGATAAGTGCCTTTCTTCAAAGTCTGCTTGCCTGTGAAAACGAATTCCTGGTCGCCGTTGCCAATCTGTGTTCCGTTGGCGTTTTCCTTGTCATCTGTTCCGAAGAGGATGTGGTCGCAAGCCTTCAAGCCGCCATTGGTTGTCCACTTGTAAACTACTTCTGATCCAGGATTTGGAGAAGGAGTTGGATCGTCATTGTCACTGCTGCAGCTGCTCAACATGGCAGATGCTGCGAGGATGCCCATGCATCCTAAAAAATACATCTTGTTCATCATTGTTTCCTGTTTTATTAAACAAACATCTATTATTATCTTTCTTGAAATTCTACGGATAGTCTCTAAAATTTATAGATTGCCTGCAAACCGATGTTTCTACCCGGTTTGTAGCATCTTGCTATTTCTTCTACTTCCTTCTTGCTTCCGTCGCTATACGTTACATCAGCAAACTGCTTGTAATATATCTTTTCAGCAAGAAGATCTCTTACGTTGAGCTTCAGTTCCAGATGTTCGCCGAATTTCTTAGCCAGCGAGAAATCGATGGTGTTGCGAGGCATCTCGTAGCTGTGAGGCACTCGGGAATTGGAGTCATCGCCTGTGCTCCCCTCGCTTCTGCCCACACCGATGATTCGCTTGCCTATGCGGTTGTAGAGCAGGGCGATATCCATCTTTAATGGCTCATTCTTATAGAAGATGCCGGTGTTGATAAGGTATGGCGACTGACCCTGCATCGGTCTGTCTTCTTCCTTCGCTCCCTTCTCAAACTGAACCTTGCTCTTGATGAGGGCACCGTTAAACGACCAACTGAAATCCTTCAATCCTATGAATCCGAGATTCTTTCTGATATCCAGCTCCACACCATAGTTGTTGGCACTCTTTGCATTCTTGTAAGAGTAAATCAAGTCAGTGCCACCAGCCACTGTATAGGTCCACTCGATAGGAGAATCGAAGTGCTTGTAGAAGACTGCCAGCGAAATGAGCTCTCCACGGGATGGATACCACTCATATCGCAGGTCGAGGTTATCGACATAACAGTTCTTCAACTCAGTGTTTCCCTGCACATTGCTGGCAAGGTCGAAGTCGTAATACACCGACGACGATACTTCACGGAATTCTGGGCGGTTAATACTGCGGCCATACGAAAGTCGCACCTGGTGCTGGTCGTTGATCTTATATGTTGTATTGAGAGATGGAAAAACATCATCGGTCTTGTAATGACGGCTTGATTCACTCTTCTCGTAGTCACGGGAATTGGAGATGAGTTCCATATCATTATGCTCGAAGCGGACACCGGCGTGGATGCCGAGTTTGCCAAAGGGGAGAGACAACGCCAGGTATCCGGCGCCTAAGGTGTTGTGTCCGCGGTAGTTATTGCGCATCTGCTTTTCCTCCAGAAGATACAGCTTGTCGTAACCCATGTTTGCCTCGCTGGAGAGTAGGGTTGGGATGTCGCTGTGGCGGAAGTCGGATGGCATGTTGTTATCTGAAACATTCCAGTTGTAGATAAAGTTGCGGGTCTGGTATTCTCGGCTGCGATACTCCCCATAGGCACCCACCTGTAAGTTTGGCTCAAAGTTGCCAAACTTGAAGTGGTGCTTGTCATTTACACCAAGAGAGAGAATGTGTTCGTCGAGTTGAGTCCACTCGCGGGATATGTCGTTGCCGGTGCTCAGGGCATAAACGCCCGATTCAAGAGCATCGTCGATGAGGTATCTACGACGGTCAGGCAAATGACGGTTGGCATACGCATACCCGATGCTCCAGTCAAGGGCATCGCTAGTGAAGGTGTGCTTGCCGGTAAGCTGACCGTTATATGTAGTTCGACTGCGGTAGTAATACTCTGCGCTTCGCTCCAGGTTCGACTGGGCGCTCACGCCATCACGCCAGGTATATCGGCTGGTAGCCAACTGGTTGAAGATGTTTTTGAGCTGATACTTGTGATTGCCGTCCTTGGAAAGGAAGGTGAAGTTGAGCATCGCTCCGAGTCTCACATTATTATTATACTGGTCGTCAACAGAGTGACGGAGATAGTTCGGCTTGTCATTTGCCACATCATAGATGCCATAGAGATTGTTCTCCATGTTCTCGTAGGTGCGGTATTCGTTGGTATAGTTCAGGGCGGCGAGCATGCCGAGTGTTCTTCCGCCCAGCATCCAGCGCTGGTTTAGGCTGGCTGCCAGTTTCAAATCGCCCAAAGGCTTCTTGTTCTTGATGAGCCAATCATTATTGAATCCGTTGCCCAGGAGCGAAGTAGCATAATCGCTCACCGGTTTTCCGTTGGCATCGAGCTGTGGATTCAAGTCAGCATGGATGCCCCCATTCAGGTTTCTCAAGCCATTGTCGAACCCTAGAAAATCGGTTCCGGAACCTTTTGAGTAAGAAAAGTCCTTGAAGGCAGAAGATGTATTCCAGTTTCCGCCTACGGCGATGTTGAAACTGTTTTCTGCCGGAATCTCCTTGGTGTTGACGATGATGAAACCGCCCGAGTAGTCTGCGGGATATTCAGCCGTTGGCGACTTCACGATGGTGAGGTTGTCAATCTGCGAACTTGGGATGATGTCGAAGGAGAATGCTCTGGAATCAGCCTCAGAACTAGGCACTGCTCCTCCGTTCACCCACACATTGTTATAACGCTGCGACAAGCCACGAACCATCACGAATTTATCGTCGATGAGGCTCACGCCTGGCACTCGGCGTATCACCTCACCCGCATTCGTATCCTGAGTTCTGGATATTTCCTGTGCCGAAACATTGCTCACGATGACGGGACTGTTTTTGGCCACCTGTATCATTGCCGCATCCGTATTACGCCTTTCCACTGCGGTAACGGTCACCTCCTTCAGCTGCTGTTCATCAGGTTGCAGCGCGATCACCTGGTCTGCGTCCTTCGCCTGAACCCCGTCAATTTTTTGAGTCTTATATCCTACATAATTAATATATAGTGTATATTTCTTTTCTTTATCCAATCCATCGATCTGGAAGTTTCCGTCGATGTTGGTGATAGCCTTCACGTTGGTTCCATCCACAGTGACGACTGCACCGATGAGTGTCTCTTTCGATTTCTGGTCGATTACGACACCCTTAATCTGTTGCGCCCACGTTGGCATGCTAGCCGCTGAGAGCAATCCTAATACAATAATTCCCCTTTTAGCATTCATAACCTATATCGTTTGATTTCGGTTGCAAAGGTACGGTGGTTATATTACACTGGGGTTGCAATGAGGTTGAAAGGCATTGACGAAGCTGCGACAAAGATGTTACTTTGGCAAATCAGCTCCATTTTTTCGGAAGAAAGCATTGGCAGCTATCTGTTTCGGATATTTGTGCCGTATTCTTAATCTCCCATCAGTCTGCGATAACCATGCAGAGTCTGAGCACATTTTCTTCGAAGTGCTCCTTGTCGATGGCATTGTTCTTGAGCAGGGAACGGTAGTTGTATACGGTTTGTGGCGAATAAGACAGGATGCCGGCTATCTTTGAACTTTCTGTGATGCCTAATCTTAACAGGGCGCACACACGGAGGATAGGGGGCATTTCTCCGTTCTCTTTCAGCTGGATGTGTGCCGATTCTGTAAGCTGCTTGTTCAGCTCGGTTATAAAAGTTGGGTACAGAGACAGGAATGCCTTGTCAAATTCCGTCAGAAACTCCTTGTTCTCTTTCTCTGTATTGGTTGAGGAAGAAAGGAGGCTCAGCAGCTCCTTACTCTGGTTGGCCTTGATCTTTCTAACTGCCAAGGTGCGCAGTTTGCTGTTTCTCTCTATGTTCTTATAGCACAGGTCAATATACACCTTTATCAGTCTCTCGCGCTTCTGGTTGGTGTCCTTCAGTTCGTCGTTGATGAGGTGCAACTGGCTGTTGAGAACTTCCATTTTTGCCGATGTAGCCGTGATTTCGTCTTTCTTCTGTTTCAGAAGTTTGTTCTTCTTGCGGATGAACAGACTGCTAAGTCCCACTCCGAGCAAGAGCAGGAAAATGACCGACAGCGCGATGTAGAGCATGCTGTTGGTGGCTCTGATGTCATCTGTATAGGCATTGGTAATCATCTGCAATTTGGATGAAATCTCAATGCGGCGCAACCGGTTGTTGTATGCATAAGCATCTTCCAGGGATAGGTTGATGTATTCCTGGGCTTTGTTCAGACTTCTGGTCTTATGTTTGTAGATGAAGAGTGCGATGTTTTGCAGGGCTACGTTTTCTTTTGTGGCAGAAGTGATGTCTGAGATGGCTGCAACCAGCAGGTAATGTTCCGTCAGTTTCTGGTTGTTGGCTTTCTGGTATACTTCGGATAGGGCAAAGGCGGTCATGGCATGGAGACGGCTGTCCGGCTTTTCCATACTCAGTGCTTTTTTGTAGTATTGGATGGTCTTGTTATTGTTGGAATGATTGCTGTAATAGTAAAACTCTCCCAGCAGGTAGTAATAGAATGCATTCTTCTTTGGCGACAGTTCTAATGTTTTCTTCAGGTATTCCACTTTCTGCTGGTCGTAAATCTTGCTGAATTCATTGTTTTCACAATAGGTTGACCAGTTGTTGTATAGTCCGTAAAGTGTATAATAGTATTGAAACTGATAGTCAAGCGGATCTTCTTCCTTGGGTTCTATCTTCTGCATGATGTTTTTTGCTTCAGCATAGAATCCACGTGTGATAAGCAGGCTGGTTTGGCTAAGTTGGAATCTTTTATGATATAAGATGTTGTTGCTCTTTTGGGCAAGAACAAGGCCTTTTTTTACGTAAGTCATCGCCGAATCATACTCGTAGGCTTTGTATCCATTGGCGAGTTGCTCGTAAAGCTTGAGCTTGTCCTCGTTGCTGGTTACATATTTGGCACCCTGCTTGATGTCGTTCAGACTTTTCTCTTTTACTTCTACATAATGCGCACGTTTTTCCAGGGCAGCATCCAGCTGTTTGTAGAGCTGGCTGTTGTCTGCTTTTGCGCATAGTGGTAGTAGTAGCAGTAGTACGATAGTTATAAAATGTCTCATGTTTCTTATGTTTTAAAGATTCTGCTGCAAAAGTAATAAAAAACTTTCAGAATCTCGCATCTACTAACATGTTTTTTTTAGAAATCTTTAATTTGCTGATATTCAGTCTGATAAATCGGATAGTAGATAATGGTAATCTACCAAAAACCTACTAATCGCAACAACCTATTGAATTTTGACGTATTTTTGCGGCATCAAACAATTTTAATCGTTATAAACCTATAGATTATGGATAAAAACAACCTTTCAAAGAAAGTAGGTCTGCTGTTAGCAGGATGCTTTATTACTTTTAATGCTCTTGGTCAGACAACCATTAAGGGTCAGGTGGTAGATGCCACAGGTGAACCTGTCATAGGTGCCAGCATTCTGGTGAAAGATACCAAGAATGGTGCAGTGTCCGACTTGGATGGTAACTACAAGCTTGACAATGTTAAGGATGGTTCCGTCCTGGTATTCTCTTATCTGGGCTACCGTACCCAGGAAATTCCTGTAAAGGGAAATCATGTTATCAATGTTTCGCTGAAAGAAAACGACGAGGTGCTCGATGAGGTGGTTGTCGTTGGTTATGCTGTGGGCAGCAAGCGCACGGTGTCGGGTGCTGTTGATCGCATCAAGAAAGAAGATATGAATAAGGGTGTGGTAACCAGTCCTGCCGAGGCCTTGAAGGGTAAGGTTGCGGGTGTTATCATTTCTCAGGCTGGCGGCGACCCTACCAGTTCTCCAAGTATCCGTGTTCGTGGAACCTCTTCTCTTTCAGGTGGTAACGACCCGTTGATTATCATCGATGGCGTCTTTGCTGATATGACGATGTTCAATTCTCTGGCTCCTGGCGATATTGAGAGTCTCACCATCCTGAAGGATGCTTCTGAGACTGCCCAGTATGGTTCACGTGGTGCTTCCGGTGTCATCGTTGTTACCACAGCCAAGGGCAAGTTGGGCTATTCCAGCCTGAGCTACAATGGCCAGTTTGGTGTCAATACAGTTTATAAGAATCTGGATCTGATGTCGGCTTCAGAATATCGTGAGACAGCCAAGTCTTTGGGCCTGACCTATACCGATATGGGTGGCGATACCAATTTCCTCGAAGAGATTGAGCGCAATGTTGGCCTCACACAGAATCATAACATCTCTTTCTCTTCGGGTACAGACACTTCCAGTCTTCGTGCTTCTCTGGGATTCGTTCTCCGTCAGGGTGCCTTGAAGAATTCTGATATGAAGAATTTTACAGCAAAGCTGGATGGAACCCAGTATCTCTTCGACAAACATCTGAAGCTGGAACTGGGCATATTCGGTTCTCAGCGCAATAGCAATATCCAGTATGATATGCACAAGATGTTCTATTCTGCTACAGCCTATAACCCTACTTATCCTAATGTAAGAAACGACAAGGGCGAATGGGATGAGGATCTGCTTGCCAATGAAGTCTGGAATCCACTGGGATTGCTCGATATTGATGACTTCTACAAGGATGCCTCTGTCAATGTTCATGGCAAGGCAACGGTCAATATCATCGACGGACTCACTGTAAGTGCCTTTGGTTCATACAATTATTGGAACCGTGACAATAAGTTCTATATTCCTAACAATATCCAGATGGGTAAGCTGAACGGTAACGGATGGGCTTATATTGCCAATACCAACCGCAAGGACTATATGGGCAACGTCATGGTGAATTTCTCCAAGAATTTCGGCAAGCATCACATTGATGCCTTGGCTCTGATGGAAGGACAGAAGTATACCTACGACTGGAATTCACAGGAGGCACATGGATTTGATACCAACTACTTCAAGTTCAATAATATGAAGGCTGCTGCCAATGTGAGCTGGGGTAATCTGCAGTCTAACTACACCGAATATACCCTGAGCTCTTATATGGTTCGTGTCAACTATATGCTGGCTGACAAATACATCGCTACCGTCAATGTTCGTACCGATGGTTCTTCTAAGTTGGGTAATGGTCAGAAGTGGGGCTGGTTCCCTTCTGCTTCCTTGGCATGGGTAATCAGCAATGAGCCTTGGATGAAGAAAATCAAGCAGATAGACAATTTCAAGATTCGTGCAGGATATGGTGTAACCGGTAATCAGGATGCCATCGATCCTTATACTTCTCTCGCCCTGATGGAGCCTAATGGTGTAACTACCGTCAACGGCGCAACAAGTACTACTTTTGCGGTTACCTCTAACAGCAACCCTGATCTGAAGTGGGAGGTAAAGAAGACATTTGATGCCGGTTTCGACCTGTCGATGTTCAAGCAGCGTCTCAATGTAACCTTCGACTGGTACACTTCTGAAACATCAGATATGCTTTATACCTATACCGTGCCGGTACCTCCTTTCACTTACGACCATCTGCTGGCCAATATGGGTACCATGACTAATATGGGATTTGAACTGGCTGTTCGTGGTGACATCATCAAGGCAAAGGACTTCACCTTCAATTCCGGTTTGAATTTCTCTTATCAGAAGAACAAGCTGAAGAAGTTGAGCGGTACCTACAAGGGACAGCCTATGACAACGAGCGAGCATATATCTGTTGCCACCGTAGGTGCGGCTGGTCTGGTACATAATAATGGCGTAACCTATCTCATTGAGGGACAGCCTGTAGGTGTATTTTATCTGCCTCACTGCACAGGTATTGATGAGAATGGACAGTATATCATCGAAGACCTTGATGATAATGGTACCATTGATACGGGTGACAGTGGCGACCGCAAGGTTTGCGGACAGGCAATTCCTAAGTACTTCCTCGGCTGGGATATGAGTTTCAAGTACAAGAACTGGGATCTGACTATGCAGTTTAACGGTGCTTTCGGTCATAAGATTTACAATGCTACATCCATGACCTTGAACAATATGAGTAATTTCCCAACCTATAATATCCTGAGCGGTGCACAGCATCTCAATAATGGCAAGGGTATCCATGACGTTCAGATTTCTGATTACTGGCTGGAAAAGGGTGACTATATGAACTTCGAGTACGCTTCTCTGGGCTACACCTTTACCAAGGATATGCTCAAGTGGAAGTTCATCAACAACATTCACCTTGCATTGTCAGTCAACAATATCTGTACCCTCACTGGTTACAAGGGCTTGACTCCAATGATCAACTCAGCAACCATCAGTGGCGACAATCTGGGTGTTGACGACAAGAACATCTATCCTCTGAGCCGTACTTATACTCTGTCGCTCTCAGTGAATTTCTAAATGTTTTCACATAGAATAGATAACAAGTTCTAATTAAGAATTACATTATTAATATATAAAGGATTACAGTTATGAAACAATATATTATAGGCTCAATGCTTCTTTCATCGATATTACTGGCTAGTTGCTCACTGGATGAGACTCCACGAAGCAAGTTTTCTGAGGAGGAGGCTTTCAGTACCCCTAAGCTGGTATATGTAAACACAGTGGCTAACGTATATTCTTCCATCGGAAATGGATTGTATGGAAGCGATGGTGGCTCGGTACACACCTTCCAGGAGTTCTCTTCTGATGCCAGTATGATTCCTGGTCGTCAGGGTGACTGGGTAGATGGTGGAACCTGGCAGAATATCTTCCTCCACAACTTTGAGTCGTCTGTAAGCAAGTATAACGATGTGTGGAACAACCTGTATCGTGTCATCGGTCTTGCCAATTCTTCTATCGATCGACTCAACAAGTACCTGGGTGAACATCCGGAGTATGCTGAATATGTATATGAATTGAGAGCCCTTCGTGCTGTCTATTATTACTATGTGATGGATCTCTTCGGACAGGTGCCATTGGTTGTTTCTTCTCAGGTGAGTGCTAACGAGGTGAATCAGTCCAACCGCTCTGATGTCTTCAAGTTTGTCACTTCTGAGTTGGCAGAATGTATTCCTCATCTTTCAGACGGTAAGAGTCAGAACGAGGGTGAATATTATGGCCGTATCACCAAGGCTGTGGCATATATGTGTATGGCTAAGTGTGCCATCAATGCACCGGTCTATACCATCGATGATACCACTCCAACCAGCTACAGTGCCTTTGTAGGAACAGACAAGAGCGGCAAGGCTACTGCCAGCGAGGAGCAGGGAAAGACGGTTTCTGAAATGGGCAAAAATATAAACATTACTTTGGATGGCGAAACTCGCAATGCGTGGGAAACAGCAGTCTATTGTGCTGATCAGATTGCCAGCTTGGGTTACCGCCTGCAGCCTAGCTATGCCGACAACTTCATCGTAGCCAACCAGAATTCCGTGGAGAATATCTGGACTCGCCCGAATGATTGCGTCAACTATAAGATAGAGGATTACAACATCGTCCGCACCCTGCATTACAACCATGGTGGTGCCATCGGTTACCAGGGGTGGAATGGAGCCTGCTCTTCCAAGCAGCAGATGCTGGTATATGGCTATGGAACGGCTAATCCGGACCCTCGTCTGAAACTCAACTTCTATACCGACAAGGATTATATGGAGGAGACAGGAAAAGCTGTAGAGGACGGTGCTACAAATAAGCCACTGGAGTATATGCCATTGGCTGTAAAGGTGGATTTCACTGCTGCCGATGACCCTCATGCCATGAAGTGTTCCGGTGCCAGAATGAAGAAGTATGAGTTTGACAAGTCCACTACCCAGCAGTATAGCTTCAACAACGACCTGGTGATCTGGCGTTATGCCGATGCCTTGCTCCTGAAGGCTGAGGCTGAGTATCGTATGGATAACAAGGCTGAGGCTCTCACAATTGTCAATGAGGTTCGTGGCCGTGTTGCTGCTACACCTCGTACAGAACTTACGCTCAATGACATTCTGAATGAACGCATGCTGGAACTGGCTTGGGAGGGAGTACGACGCCAAGACCAGATCAGATTCTGTACCTTTACAGAGCCTACTGCTGACCGCTTCAAGGGTGTGACCCACAATGCTTCTGCAGGTGATTACAATGATGATACGCAGGGCTATACCATGGTTTATCCTATCCCTTATGCCGTGCTCAACTTGAACAAGAAACTCAAGCAGAATCCAGGATATACTAAGTAGTCAGTCATAAACTAAAAAAAAAATAATATGAAAAAACTCTTTTTGCTCGCAAGCCTTCTGATGGCTTTTGGCATCTCAGCAGATGCAGGAGACATCACTTCTCCTAACGGACAAATCAAGGTGAACTTCACCTTGGATGGCACAGTGCCTACCTATAGTGTGACCTATCAGGGCAAGACCATCATCAAGCCTAGCCGTCTGGGTTATCAGCTCGCCAAGGGCGGCAAGGATCTGCTTTCTGATTTTAGTGTCATCAATGAGAAAACTTCCACTTTCGATGAGACCTGGACTCCTGTTTGGGGAGAGAATAAGTCTATCCGCAATCATTATAATGATATGCTGGTAGAGTTGAAGCAGAATTCTACAGACAGTTATATGAACGTTCGCTTCCGTGTTTATGACGATGGAGTTGGATTGCGCTATGAGTTCCCTCAGAAAGGCAATCTCAACTACTTTACCATCAAGGAAGAGCGTACAGAATTTGCCATGACGGGCGATCATACCGCCTGGTGGATTCCGGGTGATTACGATACCCAGGAGTATGAATACACCAAGACCCGTCTGTCGGGCATCCGTCCAGCCCTGCATGCTGCTGTCAGCAGCAATCTCTCACAGACTGTCTTTTCAGATACCGGTGTACAGACCTCACTCCAGTTGAAGACTGATGATGGTATCTACATCAACCTGCATGAGGCTGCCCTGGTAGATTATCCAGCCATGCATCTGAACCTGGATGACAAGACCATGACCTTTACCTCTTGGCTTACCCCTGATGCACAGGGTATGAAGGGATATATGCAGACTCCGTTCAAGAGCCCTTGGCGTACGATGGTCATTACAGATGATGCCCGCAAGGTGTTGTCTTCCAACCTGATTCTTAATCTCAATGAGCCTTGCAAGATCAAGGATACCTCCTGGATTCATCCTGTGAAGTACGTGGGTGTATGGTGGGAGATGATTTCCGGTAAGGGTGAGTGGGCTTATACCCATGATTATCCTACCGTGAAGTTGGATGGAACCGACTATGTACATGCCAAGCCATCGGGCAAGCATTCTGCCAACAATGCCAATGTGCGCCGTTACATCGACTTTGCTGCAGCCCATGGTTTCGATGCAGTCCTGGTAGAAGGATGGAACATCGGTTGGGAAGACTGGAGTGGCTATATGAAGGAAAAGGTATTCGATTTCCTGACTCCATATCCTGATTTCGACATCAAGGCACTCAATGAGTATGCGCATTCCAAGGGAGTGAAGCTCATCATGCATCATGAGACCTCCTCTTCTGTAATGAACTACGAGAAGTATATGGACAGAGCTTACCAGTTGATGAAGGATTATGGCTACGATGCAGTGAAGAGCGGTTATGTGGGCAACATCATTCCTCGTGGAGAGCATCACTACAGTCAGTTGGAAATCAACCACTATCTGCATGCCGTAACCCGTGCTGCCGATTATCACATCATGGTAAATGCCCATGAGGCTGTGCGTCCTACCGGTCTCTGCCGCACTTATCCTAACCTGATTGGCAACGAGAGTGCTCGCGGTACTGAATATCAGGCTTTCGGAGGTACCAAACCGGGACATACCGCCATCTTGCCTTTCACCCGTCTGCAGGGTGGTCCGATGGATTATACACCGGGTATCTTTGAAATGGATTGCGCCAATGGTTCTCATTGCAACTCTACCATCTGCGGTCAGTTGGCACTTTATGTAACGATGTACAGTCCATTGCAGATGGCTGCCGATTTCCCTGAGAATTACGAGAAGCACATGGATGCCTTCCAGTTTATCAAGGATGTGGCTGTAGATTGGGACAAGTCTATCTATCTGGAGGCTGAACCAATGGAGTATATCACCGCTGCCCGCAAGGCAAAGGGTTCTGATAACTGGTTTGTCGGTGGCGTTACGGGCATGAAGGCTCATCAGTCTACCGTAAAGCTCGATTTCCTCGAGAAGGGCAAGAAGTATGTGGCTACCATCTATCAGGATGCAAAGAATGCCAACTACAAGACAAATCCTCAGGCTTATGTCATCACCAAGAAGA
>ULLA01009611.1_pt1 | contig 21318 bp, 19 predicted proteins | sample 1951291 | NCBI WGS metagenome assembly ULLA01 (sample SAMEA4835514, study PRJEB28245) | human gut metagenome | biome: gut microbiome; material: fecal sample | place: Denmark | collected 2008 | reverse complement strand
AAATAACGATTGGAACAGATACTGTTTTTGAAATGCCATTTATTATAGCAACGTCTTTTTATGAAGATTATCGCTTGGATCATGAAAATGAAGAAGAAACAAGAAAAAATTGGATTCCAAGATATACTTCATTAGATAAAAAAAGAATGAAAAATGACTATAAAAAATTGGGATTAAGTAATTATTTTTTAGAATTACTAAATGAAAGACCTGGAAAATATGTCTTTTGTATAGATAGAATAAATGAATTGAATGCTATTAAGCCTTTGTATGATGAATCAGAATTAGCTTTTTCAGGACGTATTGAAGATGTATTGAAAGATTTTAGTGAGATTATTATAAAATGTGAAAAAAAGGCTAAAAAGAGTATTGATTATGAGGCTATTAGTGAAGCTTTAGAATTAGTATTAAGAAGAAAAGTTGATTCATGGCAAGATATTTTTTTAGAGTATTATAAAGATTATTTTGCTAAATTATATGAAAAAAATAAAAAAAGTAATTCAATTTTAAATGGTATTTTTATTGCTAATGATATATCTTTTGAATCATTTGAAGATTTATGTACGGAGTTAGCTTTAGAAAAAGAAAAATTATATGCAGATTTTAATAATGCTAAGGAATTAAAGATTGTAATTGATGATGATTCTTATTGTGCAGATTTTAGGCGTAAAATGCTTATTGAATACTTTGATGAAAGAATTCGAGAAGAAATTCCAGAAGCAAGAGATGCTATGGTAATGGCTAGTTATATCTATCGTTTAGCTTCATTTAGTGTAGACTTAGAAGATAGGGTATTTAATAGAATTTTATATGAAGCCAGTCATGCTCCAAGTTTAAAAAGAGGCAATGATGTAAGAAGTGCGGTTATTAATAAAATATATGATTTATATAATCCATGTTATTTATTATCAGTGTATGAGGAAAAACGTAAAAAGGTTGAAAAAGTTTTGGATAACGCAGGTCAAGAATTTAATTTGACTGTTGAAAATATGTTAAGAAAAATTAATGATCAAAATCAGCAAAACTATTCTTTGTTAGCACTTCGTCAAATAAAGAAAGACCTAATTGAGCGTAAAAAGAAGTTTTTAATTGAACATTATATAGATGTTAAATCACAAGATATATTTGGTTATTATGATACAAGAGATTATGATTTGAGTATTTTATGTTGTGATCTTGATTTAAATGATTTGACAAATGTTTATAATTTAACTAAGTATAAAATAAAAAATGAAGAGTTTGTAGAAAATTCGTCAATAATTAAAGAATATGATAGTCTAAATGATCGAAGAAATCGTTTATTACAAGAAGTTTTAGGTTTTTATGCTGAGCAAGTACTAAAGATAGTCTATGAAGATAAAATAGACGATAAAGAACTTTATTGGTCATTGGTTAAAGATATGGCTAAAAAATATTTAGGTGATGAATATAAAGGTTATGTTATTGCTGGACGTGCCGTAAAAAAAGGTGTTGAAAATGATAATAAATATTGTATGAAGAAAGAAGAATTTTTAGGTCAAAGTAAATTTGGGCAATTAATAAAATTTGCTGAAAAAGCTCAAATGAAGAGGTAATAAGATGAAAAATGAATTAATTGAAGAATATTCTAAACTTCCTATCGCAGAAAAAAGAAATATATTAATAAATGATATGTTAGAAACCATAGAAACAATTCAAAAAATTTGTACAATGAAAAATATAAAGTATGATAAATTAAAAAGCAAAGATATTTTAATTAATCGAAATAAAATTTACGAAGATGATTTTTTGTATTTACTATATGTTTATAATATATACTTAAAAGAAGATTTAGGGGCTTTATTGATAGAATTACTTTAAAAAAGCTTAAGATTTTAACTTTTAAGCTTTTTTTAATGGTATAATATTTGTAGAAGATATAAAAAAGAATAGGTGGTTTTGAAATGAATCTAGAGGATATGTTAGAAAAAATTAAAAGATTAGATAATGGCGGTAATGGAACGAATATGGTTTGTTTTATTGTTGCTTTTGATTTATTATATTTTTTAAATGATACAGATAATAGAAATAGATTTATTTATGAATATTATAAAAATGATAATAGTATGTTTACTGGTAATTTGAAAAAAATTTGCTATTATTGTGAAAGTATTTTGTTAGAAGATGAAATATATAATAATATGTTGAAATCTATAGAAATGGAAGTTCGTAGAAATGATTTAGTTAGTAGATATAATTATTTTGATACAATCGAGCGAATTGAAAAAGCTAATATTAGTACAAAGAATATGATTAGTGATGGTTTTAAAATAAGATTGCTTAAAGATATGTTTAGTTCTTCTAATGATGATTATGTTGATCTAACCAAAAAAGTAGCGACTTTAAAAGATCGTTATGATAAGAATATGATTGATGTAGTAACGATTATAAGTATTTTTGTGGCTGTTGTAATTGGAATGGTTAGTGGAATTAGCTTTAGTTTAGAAGCTTTTAAATCAATTACTAATAATAATATTTATGAAGTTTCTTTAGTTACCTTGGTCGTTGGTTTTTGTTTATTTAATTTGTTTTATAGTTTGATAAAATTTGTTGGCAAAATAAGTGGTAAAGATTTAGATAAAAAAGGATATTTATTATTTGTTGAAATAGTATTTGTTGCTTTAATAGTGTTTTTTGTTTTGATTTTGGCTAAGTAACTTATTTTATTTTAAGTGATTAGTAAAAAAGATTAAAAATTGTAAATTAAGTATTGCTATAATTCGGCTTTTGTGTTATTATTGAGTAGTCGATGGACCTCTAGCTCAGTTGGTTAGAGCATCCGGCTCATAACCGGGCGGTCGTAGGTTCGAGTCCTACGAGGTCCACCACTTAAGGATGCGAGTGTGGCGAAATTGGTAGACGCGCTAGACTTAGGATCTAGTTCCTTACGGAGTGGGGGTTCAAGTCCCTTCACTCGCACCATTGGTAATTAGTTCGATTTATTCGAACTTCTATATAGAATCAATCAGAAATGATTGATTTTTTTGTGTAACAAATATTTTACCTTCTTTTATTTCCAGTAATTACAGTGATTTGATAGAAGAAAATTGATCGTGATACGACTGTGATACGAATCTCGTGATTATTTTTGTTCAAAATTCATTATTTTTTCATTCATTTCATGATAGTAATTTACCATTTCCTGTCTGGTAGATGGAATGAAATGAGCATACGTTTTTCTTACTGTTAAAGGATTGTCACCAATCAATTTTCCAATATCAATTTCTGTGTAACCTTGTGCAAACAAAATACTAACAAGTGAATGTCTAAAACAGTGAGGAGTAAATTTTGCTGGGAGCTTACGCTGCCTTTTTTTATTTGCTCTACTGATATATAAGTCCAGATGTTTTTCAATTTCTCCTCTCCCAATTGGGGTGTAACAATTTCCGAATATGTATTCATCCATTGAAAAATTTTCTCTACCTGCTTCAGATTCATAAAAATCATTCAGATACTTAACAGTGTAGTCATCAAGATAATACGTTCTGTAACTATTCCGTGATTTCAATTCTCCTTCACTGCTATTTGCATCTGTAATCTGCCTTTCAATAAATAACTCTTTGGTACGTCTTTTGAAGTCATACCATTTTAATCCTCTAAGCTCACCAATGCGTAAACCAGTTTGCCAAAGTAACCAAAATAATGTGAAATATTTTGAATCATCAACTTCATGAATAAACGATTGAAATTGTTCCCAATTCCATATTACCTTTTCTTTGATTTTGGCATCTCGCAATTTTGGCGGCTTAACGCTCTTAGTTGGATCGTAGTTTATTTCGTAAACACGGTTGGCATAAGAATATAGCTGGGATAGTTTAGAAAAGTATTCTCTTATAGTTGTAATAGATAGTTTTTCTGAAGCAAGTTGATCCAACCACTCAGTTATTTCAGCTGCTTTGATTTTTCTTATATCCTTGTCATTAAAGAATGGAATAATACTTTTTTCAAAAACCTTTTTTCTGTTGTAGTAAGTACTATAAGCAAGATTTGATTTTTTACTTTCTATATACCATTCAGCAAGTAAATTACTAATCTTCAATTCCTTTCCAATGGCTTGAATAGAAGTATTTGTTCCGTTGTTAATTCCTAACAGTTCCATCAATACAGTAGAAGTATTTTTTTGAAGTTTTGCCTTTAAAAGTTCATCGTAGGCTTCTGCATCCTTTTTAGATTGGAAACCTCGAACGGTTTTCTTTTTATATGTACCATGGCTTACTGTGTAAGAAGTAGATATAAAATATGATTTTCGCTTTTTATCATAATAAACTGGCATACACTTCAACTCCTTCCATCGAAATATTTTTCATTAAAAGGAATCTACTGTTTTGAAAAGATTATAATTTTGATATTTTTTCTATCAGATTCAAATATGTTTCAATTTCTTCATTGCTTGATTGTTGAAGAATGTTGTTCGCTTTTTCTAAAAGCATTTTTCTGTTGTTGTATATTTCTCTTCCGTCATCGCTTTTTAAAACATATTTTAAATATTCTGGAGTCATTTTAATTGTTTTTGAAATACCTTCAATTATGTTTCTAGAAAAATTGCGTATATCATTTTTTTTAAGAACACTCCATACGAATGTACGACTAATTTCACTTTGGTCTGCGAAACTTTTTGCACCGTAGCTTGGTGAAATTTTTTTCATATCTTCAATATAATCCGAAATTATTTCTTTTAATGAAATTTTGCTCATATTAAGCCCACCTTTCATTAATTAAAATAACACATTAAAGATTAAAAGTAAACATATTATGTTAAAAAAATAGCTTAACGCTTTACAAAATGAACATGAAGTGTTAACATTGTAACGTAAGGGGTAGTAGGAAAGGTGGTGAAAATATGATAAAAACAGATGCAAATAAATCCTTACAAACAAAAATATATGAGCAAACAGTATTTCTACAAAAGATGGCAATATTTAATTCAGACTTTAATGACACTTTAAATTTAATTGTTGAAATGAACGAAGAATTGCAAAATAGCAGTAGCGATTTAAACAGAATGAATGATATTGCCAGAAATCTAGAGCGTACTAATGAAATACTAAGAAAGCAACTTAAAGAAAAAAAAGAATTGGTTAATCCAATTCTCTTTAGACGAGAAGGGAGAGATGTATTATAAGCAAAGAAAACATCAATGTAGTAAGAAGAAAAATTCTGATGAAAGGATATGCCAACATATCAGATATAAGGAATTTCATGCCTTGCGGTTATGATCGAGCAAGGAAAATCTATAATCAAGAAAAAGCTAAAGCTGTAGAACTTAGAAAAGTATCGCTACGTGGTATTGAATCAAAAAAGTTACTACCTCTTGTATTTTTGACAGAATACGAAATCAATCAATATGCTGCGGAAGAAGAGAGGAGAGAGAAATGCAACGATACAAAGTAAAGATATTTTATTTTCCAAAAGCTAATATAGTTTTAGAAAAAGAAAGAATAAACATATTTAAAAGAAATAATACTGTATTAAGAATCAAACATATTAAAACACCTGGCAGTGAAGAAAAAATATTAAAAGTCATTTATGTACCTAAAGATGAAAAAAAAGGATAGCCAACCGATCAAAGTAAACTATCCAATGTTCAACGGTCAGATAAAACCTTCTTATTTCTAAGATAGGGGGAGAATACCTGACAAGACAATTATACCATTCATAGAAGTAAATAAAAAGACATAGTTTTAGTTTATAAACGACATGAAAAGTGTATAATAATGACATAGGTAAAGGTATGAAACAAAATTTTAATTATAAGAACTACATTTTAAAAAGAAACATTTTGAAATATAAAAGGTGATAGATATGAATAGAAAGTATACAGATGTTTTATTGGCTGCTAAAGGGGTAAATCAGTCTGAATTGTCTGAGTTTCTATTACTATTGAAAGACTCAGGAATTATTACTGATGATACATGTTCCAGTGTTTTTATTATTAAAGAATCAAAAGAAAAAATAGCCACTAAGATGGGAATTGGGATCAGACAAGTTGAGCGTATCATTTCCAAATGTGTTGAAGCTGGAATATTAAAGAAGAGTACCTATCGTGGAAAATACTATATAGATATGAGTATTTATCCAACGGATAAACAAATTGAAGTTATAGATAAGCTGTAAAAAGGAGTATTACTATGTCCTCTGAAAATTTATTAGATAAGAATCGAAAAGAATGGCTTATGAGTCTTGCTGAAAAAGAAGCTGAGAGAACATCAGCTGAGCTTGAGCAGATATGGCAAGAGGAAAAGAGAAAACTGGCTGAAAAATGTCCTTACAGTAATGAAAAAGAACGAGAATTCTTTGGGTATAAAGAAGAGGAAGAAAGACAGGCAGAACATGATAAAGAATATCCTATAAAAATAATATTTACTTATAAACCAGCACTTGAGTATAGAACCAAGCAGGAAGCCATTGAATCTTTAAAAGTGCGTTTTAAAATGTCGCAGATCTATGACATATATGTGCCAATTTATGATGAAATCTATGATCCAGTTTATTCATTCACAAGAAGAGAAGCCTATACGTTTATTAAAGCCTTACAAAAAGATAAAACTTTTAAAAAATATGAGCTTATTGAGGAATCAAGAGAAATGTTTAGAAAAGATTTAATTAAATATAACGAAAATCATGGAATAAGAGGTGAGGTAGATTGGAAGAAATACGAATCACAATTGATGGTAAGCAAGTAACAATCAATACTTGTTTATCGAAAAAGCAACTTCTTGAAATATTGGATAAAGCACGTCTGAACGTGCAGCTTTCAATAGCAAAAGAAAAAGAAGATGAATTTACAGGCACTCGATGGAAAGTGATTGATGATAATTCACCATATTATCATCAGATGTTAACAGTGCAGTCTATTAATAACGACTTAATATATTTTAAATACGATTTAGATGATAGTTTAATTAAATGCAGTGTAGATCAGCTGACTGGTTTTGCAAGAATGGTAGATGAATAGGCAACATAGAAAGGAGCAGTGCAGATGAAAAAAGATGAAACACAAATTAATTATCAAAATATTGATTATGAATTGACAATAAAACGTGGATTAAATATCTGTGAACAAAATAAAACTGCATTGCAAAACAGGTATCAATTGCTGCATTCATCTGCTGTGCGTTCTGCTTCTATGTATTCAGATATGCCACATAGTCCAAATTCAGGAAGCCAGTCAAATGAGCAGAAACTTTTGGAAATGGTAATGAAGGAAACTGATTCTTTATCAAACTACATGACTCTATTTAGAAAAATGGCTCAAACTAGGAAAACACATAACGAAGGATATTTTCTTTATAAGTATTATGTTATGGGTGTAGGTAAAGAAATAATATTTGATGAGCTGGAAATAAAGTCTGATAAGAGAAAACGAAAAGCAGTGCAGGAAAATGCGTATCTTCTGGTTGCTATGGCTACCAATTCGGTAGCTTATAAAACTAATACAATAATTACTTTTAAATTAGATTAGAGTAGTCAAAAAGATTACTCTTTTATTATGGAAAAATAATTAATGGAACCGTTATTTTATAATTAGTAATTTATTCAGAACATAGGGTAAAGGGAATAAAAAGTCATAGAAAAGTTCTTAAAAGGGATAGAAAAGTGCCTAAAAAGGGATAGAAATAAAATTTACTTATGATTTTTATTAAATCATCATCTTTTTAATCTTTTTTTAATATTTTAAACATTCATAATTTAGCTTAATTATGCGAATAATCAATGGAATAGGTGGAAAAAAAACTCGGAATAGGTGGAAAGAAAACTCGGAATAGGTGGAAAAAAATCTCGGAATAGGTGGAAAGAAAACTCTGAATTTCATAAAGAAAATATTGACACAAAAATAAAAAGAAGTAACATAAAAATAGAGGTAACTCTTATGAATAATGATAAGGTGATAAAAAGCAATAAGTTGATTCAGAATAAAGTTACTAATTTTGATACCATGCAAAATAAAATAATGTGTGTTCTGATTAGTAAATTTGTAAATAATGTTCAAAATGAATTTCTTAATACATCTATCTCTATTAAGGAACTTCATGAAATACTAGGATATACTTCTGACTATGGTCAAACTTATAAAAGAATAATAGATGCAATAGATGGGCTGGCAAACAATGATACTATCGGAATGTTGGAATATAATGAAAAAACAAAGGAAAAGGAATATGTATGGAGACATTTCTTTGAAAAGATTAAATTGACAAAAGATGGATGTACTTTTAAATGGTCAAATGAGATGAAACCATATTTATTAGAATTATCTGAGCAGTATACTCAATATTTTCAACGGGAATATTTGAAACTATCTTCAGATAAATCACAAAACTTATATGAATATTTAAAGTCTTATGAAAATTATAAAAAAGTGTACCATAGAAACCCTGTTATTAGCATAGATGAGCATTACAAGATATTTTCAATCGATGTAAAGAATAATTCATATAAAAGTTTCAAGGATTTTAATAAATGTGTAATAAAAAAATGCGTTAGTGAAATAAATAATTGTACTGATTTATTTATTGATTATAAGCCTATTAAACAAGGAAAAAGCGTTACTGCCATAGAGTATATTATTAAATCTAAGCAGCAGCTGGAAACTAAACAATCTAAAATTGACCTATATGTAATTTATAAGATTGGTTTTGATTCAGATCCAACAAAAGCAGATGAGAAGACATTAAAAACTCTTTTGAAAACATATGATTATTCATTACTTTTAAAAATAATAAAACAAGCAAAATACAATAAAGCTCAAACATTAGGATATCTTGTAAATGCTTGCAAAAATACTATAGATGGAATCGTAACTTCTTCAGATGACAATTCTTATATTGATCCATATAAGAACTATAAAGAGGAAGCAGTAAATTTTATAAATACATGGATTGATAAGAATATTGATATTTATGATAAAGATGATTTGATTGAAACTTTATGTGAAGCATATAAATATTTTACTTATGAAGAAGTTAGATTGGGTGTTAGAGAAGTGTCAGCAGAACATACTGCCATGACAAGAAAAAATATATTTGACAAATTAAATAACATAGTAGAAATAGAGATGGGGTATAAAGAATGATTTATCCAGATTTTTCAAAGAGGACAAGTAAAGTACAAAATAAAACATCAGTAGAAAAATTAAAGCTAATAATCCAAATGTATAATGAGGATATAAAAATAGTTAAAATTGCTGAAACAGTTGGTATAACACGTCAAACAGTGACAAGACTTATACAGCAAGAACGCAAGCATCCAACATTTGAAGACTTAGTGCCAAAACAAGCATCACAACGAATAAAGCAACTGAAAATTACAGAAGAGTTAAAAGATGAAGTATGTACGTTGTTCAATCAAAATATGAAGATATATGAAATTGCAAAGCAATGTGAAATTAGTACAGCGTCAGTTAGAAATATAGTTAAAGAAAGGGCAAATATAGCTTTACAAAATCAAAAAGATTCTTACATTGCACCAAAGTTTGAAGATGTTCTGAGATATGTCTTTGAACATGATACAAATAGAAAATTATCTTTCAAAAATGTTGAAAAAGAATATAAACATATAATAGATAGTTATACAGAAGATTGGCAGCAATATATTGATAAAATTTTAGAAGAAAAATAGAAGGTAGCCGAATTCGGCTACCCAAGAAAAGGAGAATATTATGAAAAAGTTTTTATCTATATTATTAAGCATTTTAGGTATCGTTGGAAAGATTGCATTTGGAGCTTTTAAATTATTAATTGTTTTTCTGACAATTTTATTTAGCTTCTGCATTGATGCAGGAAGAAAGAGTTATTAGATTGTACATATCTATGCACAGACTATGTACAGCCAGTCGGGTATAGTGTGCAAAATGTGCAAAAATATGATATAATTAGCATGAATACATAGATTTGTTTTTCCAAAATTGAAATAATAATGAATATAACAAGGTAGCCGAATTCGGCTACCAAAAAGAGGAGTGATAAAAGTGTTTAGATGTGAATTGAAATTTGATGAAAGCAAAGTACAAGAAAATGGTTACACAATGGATGCTGTACATCAAATAGTTGATAAAATTTTTCAAAAAATTGGTGTTCCTAAGATTTCTGAAGGTATTTATGTAGATAAGGACTCTGATGACAGCAATTTAACAATGGAAACTACGTTTAGATTACTTGATTGCCCTGTTGTTGTTCATTTTTGCAACTACTGGAGAATGTATGATCCAGAAGAAGGTGATCAGGGCGAATGTGAAAGAGGGCTTTCTTCAAGAAGATTAAAGATTCAATTATGACTCGTAAAGCAATTAATTTTGATTTAGATACACACAAGTTAGAAGAATGGTATCCAACTCCGAATTGGAGAAGTGCTTATGCAGATATAAGAAACTATATGCAGGAACATGGTTTTGAACACAGACAAGGTTCAGGGTACATCTCTAAAAGTGATATGTCTTATAAAGAGGTGTTCACAATTTCTAAAGAAATGACCGAAGAATTTTATTGGCTGTCTATATGTGCCAATAAAATAGATGTTACAAATATAGGAAAACAATTTGACATCTTAAATTCACTTCGTGGTTTTGAAAATGAAAAATCAAAAATACAGGAAGAAGCAAAAGAAATTATGATTGAGGATTTAGAAATTGATAAATAGAAGGTAGCCGAATTCGGCTACCTCTGATGATAGAAAGGAGACAGGATAATGACAATTCCAAAATATAAATATGAAGAAGTTATAAAATTTTGGCATAATCAGAGCTTGAAAAGCAAAGAAGATTACATGAATGTTTTAGAGAGTTTTAGTGTTTTATTTGCATATAATTCAGGAGCTATTGAGAACGACAAGGTAACATATCATGACACTAGAGAAATCTTTAATAATGGAAAAATAATAAACTTTACGGGTGACTTAAAAACCCTGTTTGAAATAAATAACCAAAAAGATTGTTATGATTATCTTCTGGGAAAAATAGTTGAAAAATCACCAATAACAGAGGAATGTATAAAAAAAATCCATAAGATTTTAACTAAAGGTACATATGATGAGAGAAGATATGTGATAAACAAAGAGAGACCTGGTGAATATAAAAAACATGACTATGTAACTGGCATTAACGAAGTTGGCTCGCCAGTTGAAGATGTCAAGAATGATGTGAAAAATCTTGTGGAAGAAATCAATTCTACCACTCCAAAGAAAACGGAAGAGATTATAAAAACTGCCGTTTATACGCATAATGTTATTGAACAGATTCACCCATTTGCTGATGGAAATGGAAGAGTAGGAAGAATATTAGCAAATTATATATTAATGATTAATGATCTTCCACCAATTATCATTTATAACGAAGATAAAAAATACTATTATGCTGCATTAGAAAAATTTGATTCAAAAGAAGATATTAGTTCGATGACTGAATTTTTTAAATACGAAATGGAAAAAACTTGGGAAAAAACTCTTGATAAAGCCAAATTGGAAAATAATACGAGAAACTCAAAGCTGCATGATTATTTAGATGATAAAGATATAGCTGATGGTTTAGATGATATAGATATTTAATAATAGGTAGCCGAATTCGGCTACCCAGCAATAAAAACAATTATTTCTTATAGAACAGGTTGTCTAGCCATTTACAGAAGTAGTAAGAAATGACTCCGGCTGCTACTGATGAAATAAACGAAATAATAAAACTACACATTGTGTTTCCCCTTCTAGTCTTTAAGTATAAGACTAAAGAAGTATAACAATGTATAATAAAAATAGAGAGGATGTGACAAATATGAAAGAAACTGAAAAGAGAAAGGAAACTTCTAATAAACCTGATGATAGTAAAAAGAAAAAGCAGAAATGGTTCATTATTATCATCTGTCTTGTGTTGATTGCAGGGGTAGCCGAATTCGGCTACCTGTCATCCCAGTCAAAGAAAAAAGAAGAAGCTCAAAAGACTGCATTTGACAATGTTGCTGTTGAAGTGAAGGATGACTATGCAGAAACAATTCCTTTGACAAGTGAAGAAAAGATTTTGAAGACAGAGGACTTGGTTGAAATCTTGAAAGACGGAAAAGCCGACAAAAACACTAAGATTACAAAAGTAAGCAAGGATACAATTGATACTTCAAAAGAAGGCGGCTACATAATTACCTACACAATCGAAACAATTGACTCACTTGGAAATAAAGCAACTAAGGATTATAAAAAGACTTTCACTGTTACAAATACGGATGAAGTTGCTCCAGTAATCAAACTGAATAAAGATACTGTAGAAATTACTGAAGGTGATGCTTATGATCCGAGTGGAAATATCAAGTCTGTTAAAGATGACTTTGACGGTAATATTACAAAAGCAGATAAGAAACCAGATGAAGCTGGAACAGCATATTATCTGATTGATTCTTCAAAGTTAGATACTTCAAAAGCTGGAGAATATAAAGTAAAAGTGACTGCTGCTGATAAAGCTGGTAATGAAGCAACAAAGGAATTTACAGTTAAAGTGAAAGCAAAGAAAGAAGACAAGTCTTCTTCAAGTGGTTCTACTAATAGTAATTCTGAATCTGGTAAAAACAATTCAACATCAGGCAGTAAGAACAATAAAGGCAGTTCTTCAAAGAACAATGGAACATCTAATTCCAATAAAGGAAACACATCTTCTGGTAATAATAATTCTGGAACGTCTGGCTCATCTTCAAATAATAAGCCACAGCAGAATTGCAGTCAGGTAAAAACTAAGGATGCTTGGGATGAACAAGTTTTGGTATCTGCTGCATGGGATGAAACTGTTGTTGATCAGCCAGCTTGGGATGAAACAGTTCGTGTTGGCGAAGTTGTTGTTTGTCGCTGCGGTCAAAGATTCAACTCATATAATGAGTGGCAAAACCATATGGATTCAGAACCATATTTAGATTCGCATGGTGGTTATCATATTGATGGTGTTTATAATACTGTTCATCATGACGCAACATATAAAACAATTCATCACGATGCAGTATATAACACAGTACATCATGATGCCGAATATACAACTGTATGTAAATAAATTTGACAATCAGAATGATGCTGCAAATCACTGACAGAGAGACGGAAGATATCCGAATTACTTTCAATCAGGTGGTAAAAGAACTTAAACTGGGTCAGAAAAGATAGTTCATCTCTGTTTACAGAAAGGAAATATTATGAGCTGTGAATGTATCAGTAACAATGTGTCAGTTTTTGTTGCAATTGTGACTTTAGTTGCAACTGTAATAATTGGTGGGATGCAAATAAAACAAAATTGCAAAATGGATGAACTGAGCCAAAAGATTGACGAACGAAGACACAATAATATGATTTATGCTGAAGCTACGAAATTCATTCTTAAATATAGTTCACCAGAACATAATGAAGAAATCTATCTTCTGCCCTTATGTGCTATAGCTTATAAATATAATCCCATGTATCCGTATTGGAGAGAGATGTATCGTGAATTTTGTTCATTAACTGAAGAAGTGCAGAATTGTATTTTGGAGCGACAGAAAATAGATATAAAGTCTTCTAAATATGGTAATTTTTATGCTGATATGTTAGATGCATTAAAGTCTGATATTGAGAAAAACTATCCAAATGACCGTGATTTATATTATGAGAATGGAAAATATTTTGAGAGAGCGTTGTTGTTTCATGGCAATAAAGAAATGATAAACATAAAATGTAAAGCAGATAAGTATTATACTAACTCGTTGAATATGACGCCAAATCATTTGGATAAAAATACTATGGATTATGAAGATCATATAACAAATTTGTTGGCATATGAGAAAAATGATAAACCAATAGAACGACTTATGAATGAGAATACAAGTATCGGTGTCCCTGTTAATGATGATGAAATTTTAATTTCATATTTGTCATGTATCATAGCGAAATATGCATCGTGTTATTCTCATTCATGTGATGATTGTAAATACGAGCATATAGGGTGTACTGATGATTTTCAAGGTACAAAATATATGGAAGATTTATTTTTAGATGCATTGCTAAATATTTATGTGTGTCAGTAAAGATGGCTAACATAGTCTATTTAGTGACAGTGCTGCCAAAAGAGTGAGACTGCAATTCTTGCTCTTTTTATATATTGAATTAATGTTAATAATTGATTATACTTTAAATTTCAAGGATAAGAGTGACAAATGAGGATGAAGATTGCAGCTTTATCCTTTTTTAGTGTTGTTAAAAGGCAGCCGAATTCGGATACCTGTAAATAAAAGAAAAATTATATAAAACCAATTCCTCCAAGCATGTGTCCGCAAACACACCCCAATTGCTATTTTCTTATGTGAATAACATGTGAATGAAAACTTTATAAACTGCTATATTTGATGTAAAATATCAAGGAAAGTAGAGGTAGTGCAAATGAAATTTGATATTCGATATTTCTGATATAACACTTATTGAAAACTTGAAAGGGGGTAAATTTAAAAATTATGAATAAGGTTTTCAAAAAAATCAGAGCAGTATTTTTAGCAGTATTTGTTACTTTGAGTACTGTACTAACAACTCCATTTGCTGGTTCAATTGTGACTAACGTCAATGCGGAAAGTTCTTCAATTCAATCGGCAGTATTCGATGTTATTCGAGAAACTACTGGTACGGATTTATCTGATCCAGCAACGTGGAGTAACTGGTCAAAAGTCAGTGGTTCTCCATCTTATGGAATGGGTATTGGTAACGATGTAAACCATGTAGTAAGTGATCCATATGCTGGTGAATCAATGGACTGTGTTCGTATGTCTATGTTCATTACTGGTCATGCAATCCAAAAAGCGGGTGGAAATCCAAATGATTATTTTTCTACTGTTGGATATAGCTTTAATGGATATGGAAAGTTTGAAGAATCTACAAACGTTAATGAAGCATCAACAGGAGATATTCTTGCTTATGGTACAGCACATTTAGCTGTTGCCTTAGGATGGAAAGATGGAGAATTATGGACTATTGACGGTTCATCTGGCTATGGTGGCTGGGTAATCCATAAATACAGAGGTTATGCTTCAAGCGGTGGTGCTTCAGCAAATTTTTCTAAACTGTATAAAGTGCCACCAATGAACAAGAAAATTGGTGTCAGTGTAAAGAAGAATTCTTCACTGCCTGACTGTACAAATGGCAACTCACTTTATGGTTTGAGTGCAACATTTGGTGTCTATACATCAGCTGATGGAAATGAAGCAACTAGAATTGCTACAATTCAGACAGATGCAAATGGTAATGGTTCTGCAACAGGAATCAGTGTAAGCCCTAGTGTAAATACTGTTTATGTAAAGGAACTTACAGCTCCAGCAAACTATAGATTAAGTGATACAAGCATTCATGGTGTTGATGTATCAAGTGGTAATGGCAGTACAACATTTACAGATGAGCCACTTAATGACCCTGCTGTAATTGAATTATCTAAAGTTGATAGTGAAGGAAAAGAAAATGCTGCTTCTCTTGAAGGGGCAGAATTTACAATCAATTACTATGATACTTTAGGCAGTATTGATGGCAGAAATGCTTATAGAACTTGGGTAATTAAGACTATTTACAATGAAGTACGACAGCAATATATTGCTCAACTAGATGATGCCCATTTAGTAAGTGGAACATTGTTTAAAACTCCATATGGAAGCACATATATTCCATTAGGAACAATCACAATTCAAGAAACAAAAGCACCTAATAACTACACAACTGATGGCGGTTACTTAAAGGCGAATGGTGAACAGTTCTCTGCAAATGACAAGATGACATTCCAGATTGTTAATGAGAACTCAATGGCTGTTATTCATGCTGGCAATGTATTCACAAAGAAAGAAGATGCAATTCGTGGTGGATACAAACTTGAAAAGCAGGACTGGTCAACAGGTGCAACTGCTGAAGGTGATGCAAGCCTTGCTGGTGCAGAATTCGACCTTTACTATTTAGGCGATGGTACTGATTCTAATGTTTCTATGAAGTTAGACAAAGATGGGGATGGATTAGGTGAAGGTACAGAATATCTTCCAAGTGATACAACTCCAATCGAACATATTACAGTAGGTGAAGATGGTACTTATACATCATCAGCTACTTATCTAGGTTATGGCAAATATAAGGTTGTGGAAACTAAGTCTCCAGAAGGATACTTACTTACTTCTTATGATGCTGCATTAATTTCAAAGGAATTCTTCGTTTCTGATGATACAGCAACAGTAGAAGTACCTGTTGCTAACTATCCTTTCCTTGGATCTTTCAAGATTCAGAAGAATGACAATGAATTGAAGGAAGCATATGCACAGGGTGATTCCAACTTACAGACAACATTTGAAATCATAAATGCTTCTGCTCATCCAGTAACAGTATTGAACCATACGTATGCAGTAGGTGAAGCAATCGACATTGAAGGCAATGGCAGCACAACATTTACAACAGATGAAAATGGATTCTATCAGTCTGCTGAAAAGATTCTTCCTTATGGTACTTATACAATAAATGAAATTAATCCACCACTTGGTCATAACAGTGATGGTACAACTTCTTATACATTCTCCATTAGAAATCATGGTGAATATGTAGATGCTACATATAAGATTTTCAATGATGTTGTAAGAGGTGGCTTCAAGATTCAGAAGAATGACATTGATTATGATACAAGAAGTCAGGGTGATACAAACTTACAGGCAACATTTGAAATCATCAACAAGTCTAATGCAGATGTATTAGTAGACGTAAATGGTGATGGTGTTCTTGATAAGGACTCTGAAAGATTTGCTCCAAATGCAAAGATTACAGACTTCACAACAGATGAGAATGGTTACTATGAAACATCTAGTGACTTCTTACCTTATGGCACATATCAGATCAATGAAACTGTTCCACCAGTAGGCTATACTCAGGATGGTACAATTACTAAGACATTTGAAGTTAGAAATGAAGATGAAATTTCTGACTTGACTTATGAAATTTTCAACAGAGTTGATTATGGTAAATTCTCTATTCATAAGGTAGGTGCAGCTTCTTCTTCTGATTGGGCTGATCCAGAAAAGGATGTTGAATTTGTAGCAGTTCTATCATCTAAGATTGGTGAAGGAAAGCCATATGCAACATTTGAAGATGCTTACAATGCTATTGCAGCAGCAGGCAAGACTGGTGATATTAAGGATGCAGATGGAAACATTATTCTTACAGTTCATGAATATGCAGTTGTAAAGACTGATGATGCAGGAAATGCCACATCTAATGATCTTGCTTATGGTACTTATACAATCAAGCAGACAAGTCATGTAGAAGATACTGTTGATGTTACTTCTGAAGCTACATTTGTAGTTAAAGAAGATGGTCAGGCTACTGTTGCTTATACAGCTACTAACTCTCCAATGAAGTACAGAATTCACATTGTGAAGAAGGATGCTGATACAGGTAAGACTGTTTCTCTGAATTCTGCTGAATTCAAGATTTTCCAGCTTACTGACCGTAAGGGAAATAAGGTAAATCAGTATGTTAAGCAGAAGGTTGGTTTATTCACTTATGACACTTTCAAGACAAATAGTGACAATACAGGTCTTGGAGCTGTAAATACATTCACTGGTACATATACTGATTCCAATGATGATAAAGGTTCCATTACAACACCGTTAGAACTTGAATCTGGCACATATCGTCTCGAAGAAGTTAAGACGCCAGAAGGATACTTATTACTTGATGAACCAGTAGAATTTACTGTTAAGGAATCTACAATTACAACAAGAGATGATGACGGTGATGCTATTATCGTTGTTGAAGCAGTAGACAATAAGCCACATGGTACTCTTGAAATCAATAAGCAGCTTGAAGACTATGATTATGACCAGTCTTTATTAAGAGATGGATTTGATTACTCTACAATCAAGTTTGAATTGAGAGCTGCTGAAGATATTATTGATCCAGCTGATGGTTCTACATTGACTGCTAAGGGAGACATTGCTAAGAATGTTTATGGTACTGAAGTAGGCAGCATTGCTTTGAATGCTGATGGCACAGCTTCTGTAACTGATCTTCCAATGGGTAAATACACATTGAAAGAAACAGCAGTTCCAGCAGGTGTAGTTCTTGATTCAACAGAACGTGAAGTAGAATTCAAACAGGAAGACACTGACGCACAGCATAAGACATATAAAGTCGTATTTGCTGATGATGCAGAGATAACTGACTGGAAAGATAAGTCTAAGGTTCAGACAGCTAATGATGCTATCGTAAATAAAGTTACTAAGGTTGAAATTTCCAAGAAGACAGTAACAGGAGATGATGAGCTTGAAGGAGCTACATTAACTGTCAAGGATTCTAATGGAGAAGTAGTTCTTGATAAAGATGGAAATGAATTGACTTGGGTATCTGGAGATCATCCACATAAGATTGAAGGATTGCATATCAACGAAACCTATACTTTGGAAGAAACTGTTGCAGCAGACGGATATGTAAAGGCTACAAGTGTTGAATTTAAAGTCAATGAAGATGGGTCTGTAACTCCTGTAACAATGATTGACAAGATGGTAACTGTATCTAAAGTTGATATGGGTGGTAAAGAAGTCAAAGGCGCTGAAATGAGTGTTACTGACACAGATGGTAATGTCATTGACAGCTGGACTTCTGATGGTACTGAACACAAGGTGAATGGACTTGAAGAAGGCAAGAAGTACATCTTAAATGAAAATACAGCTCCTGCTGGATATGTAAAAGCTACAAGCATTCCATTTGAAGTAAGTGGTGCTGATGAGAATGGTGTCAAAGTTGATCAGACAATTGATATGACTGATAAGAAGGTCACACTCAATAAGACTGACGGAAACGGCAATGAAGTGTCAGGTGCAAAGATTACTATTACAGATGAAGATGGAAACACTGTAGAATCTTGGACTTCTGGAGATAAGCCACATGATATTTCTGGACTTGAAGAAGGCAAGAGTTACACATGGCATGAAGACTATTCTGAAGACATCTTTGGATATTATTACGCTGAAGATTACACATTTGAGGTAACAGCTGATGGAATTGACCAGAATCTTGAAATGGTTGATGCTCCAATCAAGTATCAGATTGCGAAGGTTGACGATAATGGTAATTACGTCAAGGGAGTAACACTCAAGCTGACAGATATTACTGATGCTGAAAACCCTACAGAAGTTGAACTTCCTAATGGCGGTGTAACAACTGATAAACCATTTGAATTGGATAAAGTTCTTGGGGCTGAACATACATACGAACTTGTTGAATCTGAATACGTTGCAGGTGTTTACAAGGCAACTAAGATGCAGTTCACAGTTCCAAAGTATGGTACAAACGAAGTTACTAAGGTAACAATGGAAGACATTACAACAAATATTGCAGTATCTAAAGTAGATAACCATGGTGACAGAGTTAAGGGTGCTAAGATGAGTGTCCTTGAAGCAGTCAAGAATGATGATGGTACAATTACTCCAGCAGTAGATGAAAACGGTAACGAAAAGGCTCCTGTTTATACATTTACAACAACTGACAAGGCAACAGATATTTCTGGCTACGTAAAGGGTTCTAACGAAGAATCTGGTGATGTTTGGTACATTCTACGTGAAGATGAAACACCATTTGGATTTGAAAAGATGGTAGATCAGCCATTCAAGGTAACAGGTACAAACGAAGAACATCAGGTAATTGTTGGTGTAGATACTCGTAAGCAGTATTATGTTTCAGCTATCAAAGTTGATAAGCAGAATGAAAAGAAACTTCTTAAGGGTGCAGAACTCACACTTTATACAAAGGATGGCAAAGTTGCCAAGGAAGTATCTGGAAAAGAAGCTAAAGGCTTGACAGATGGCAAGGGTAACATCACATGGTGTGTTGAATACAATGGAGATGGTACTAAGGATACATTATCTGGTTACTATGTTCGTGAAACGGCAGCACCAAAGGGTTACAGACTTAACAAGGATAACCATGATGTTGTTCTCTCCGAAGATTACAACTTTGCAAATGACAATGCGGTTAAGATTGTTGTAAGAGACACATTACTTCCAGCAATCAGGACAATGGATTCTGATGGATTCTTACTTGCAGGTGCGGTATTTGCAGGATGTCTTGCTGGAATTGCATTATACTTCTATAAGAAGAGAAAGCACGCAAATAGCTAATCTTGCATAAAGAGAAAGGAAGATGCATAATCTTCCTTTTTTCATGTTCAGGCAAGTCTATTTAAGTGGTAAATAAAGGGTAGCCGAAATCGGCTGCCTTTAAAAAATAGTGTATAATGATTACTGAGTTACCATAAAACGGTAGGCGGTTGACTCCTCATGTTTTATTTTTGCGTTTCATGAACTACCACACCTGATACGTAGTTCCGATGTGGTATCCCTGTGATGTACTCTTCTCATACAGAGAAGGGTATTACCATAGGAATTTTGATTCTTGTGATCTGTAGTTACACACCTTACGGCTGTCACTATGGTTTCACAATGGCCGGTTCACTCGACCTCTACTGTTTTTACACAGTTACCTGTTTAAATCTGCAAATGCAAATACTTCTGGATTCAACAGATTTGTTAATATTACTGATGATGTATCACAGCCTGCTTTTCTTAAAATATTTGCAGCACCATTGATATCTGCATTCAATACGGTTCCATCTGATGAACGATATAACCCTCTTTGAATACGTTTTCCAGAAAAATGATGTTTTGTTCCATCACCTTCTACATAAACCGGGATATCATCGCTGTCCAGAAAACTTGCCTTACTTGTATATGACTCTTCATTTCTGACAACAGTTACGCCATACTCACATGCTTTCAATTCAATCATGGATTTGAGCATTTCAAAAGGGATGCTGGCAAAATTCTGATTGTTCACTGCACCAATGCTGCTGTTCTGTTTCCAGAAAGCATTAGAGCCTAACACAAGACAGCCGATGTCATTACGCTGGCACCAGACAAGCAGCTTTTTGCTCATTTTATGAAAGCAGTCTCTGATGTAGCTGGTTCTGTATGCGGAAAGTCTGTCAAGATACTTTGACCACACACGTCCTGTTGTTTCTTTTCCTTTGCTCATCAGACTGATGCGTTCAGCTTTTTTCTTCATGAAATACTGATTGACTGATTTGATGAATCTGCCTTTAAAAAGAATACTTTTACCCGTATCTGAAACAACAGCCATTGTGTTGTCTACACCAAAGTCAACTGCAGCTGCATGTTTACCACCTTGTACAGAAGCAGCTTTTACCTGATAGACAAGTAAAAGTTCGTATCCGCCAGAAACAGGTTTCACCTTTACTTCCATCAGCCTGCCATGTCTTCTGCGTACAGGAATGCGGATCTTTGTACGAGGAAG
>ULLA01001752.1_pt1 | contig 22761 bp, 17 predicted proteins | sample 1951291 | NCBI WGS metagenome assembly ULLA01 (sample SAMEA4835514, study PRJEB28245) | human gut metagenome | biome: gut microbiome; material: fecal sample | place: Denmark | collected 2008 | reverse complement strand
CATTTGGTCACCATCGAAGTCAGCATTAAATCCAGTACAAACTAATGGATGCAAACGAATTGCTTTACCACCAACTAGTTTTGGTTCAAATGCTTGAATACCTAAACGGTGAAGTGTTGGAGCACGGTTTAACATTACTGGATGTTCTGTAATTGCATCCTCCACTACGTCCCAAACACATTCATCACGACTTTCGATTAATTTTTTAGCTCCTTTAATGTTATGAGCCAAGCCTCTTTCAACTAAACCATGAATTACGTGTGGTTTAAATAGCTCTAAGGCCATTTCTTTTGGAATTCCACATTGATACATTTTTAAGTTTGGTCCAACGCAAATAACTGAACGACCAGAGTAATCAACACGTTTTCCTAATAAGTTTTGACGGAAACGTCCTTGTTTACCTTTTAACATACTTGATAATGATTTTAACGGACGATTTCCAGCAGCAGTAATACTTCTTCCACGACGACCATTATCAAATAATGAGTCAACAGCTTCTTGAAGCATACGTTTTTCATTTTGAACAATTATTGTTGGCGCACCAAGCTCTAATAATTTTTTCAAACGATTGTTACGATTGATAATACGACGATATAAGTCATTTAAGTCAGATGTAGCAAATCTGCCACCATCCAGTTGAATCATTGGTCTTAAATCTGGTGGAATTACTGGTAATGCTTCTAGAATCATCCATTCTGGTTTATTACCAGATTCATCAAAAGCAACTAAGCAATCTAATCTTTTTACTAGTCTAATACGTTTTTGACCAGTACAATTTTCTAATTCTTCTCTTAAGTCTTCAACTTCTTTATGAACGTCAACTTCTTGAAGTAATTCTTTTATTGCTTCAGCACCCATACCTACTTTAAATGTATTGCCATATTTTTCATAATAAGCACGATATTCTTTGTCTGATAAAGTTTGTTTTTTCTCTAAAGGAGCTTGTCCTGGATCTATTACAACATAACTTACGAAATATAAAACTTCTTCCAAATCTCTTGGAGACATGTCTAGAACTAGGCCCATTTTTGATGGAACACCTTTAAAGAACCAAATGTGTGAACATGGAGAAGCTAGTTCAATATGTCCCATACGTTCACGGCGTACTTTAGAACTAGTAACTTCTACTCCACATTTATCACATATAACATTTTTATATCTTAATCTTTTATATTTACCACAAGAACATTCAAAATCTTTTGATGGACCAAAGATTTTTTCACAGAATAGTCCATCACGTTCTGGTTTTAATGTACGATAGTTAATAGTCTCTGGTTTTTTTACTTCACCATAAGACCAACTTCTTATTTTTTCAGGAGATGCAATTCCTATTTTGATACCTTTAAAGCTATTAGCATCTATCATAGTTCTTCACCATCCTCTTCTTCTATATCAATATTTTCACCTGGAAATTCAATATTATCTAAATCGTCTTCATATTCATCTTCTTCGACTTCTTCTTCGTAATTTTCAGGTTCTGAAGGAACTTCTTCAATTAATGTTTGATCTATTTCATTAATTGAAACACTTTCTTCCTCTTCTTCATCTTTTTCTAAATCTTGAATATCTACAAGTTCGTCATCTTGATTTAGAATTTGAATATCTAAGCCTAATGCTTGGAATTCTTTTAATAATACACGGAAACTTTCTGGAACACCAGCTTGGTTTACAATCTTACCTTTAACAAGAGATTCATAAACTTTAACACGACCAACAACATCATCTGATTTAACAGTCAAGATTTCTTGTAGAACATGAGCTGCACCATATGCATATAATGCCCAAACTTCCATTTCTCCAAATCTTTGACCTCCAAATTGAGCTTTACCTCCTAATGGTTGTTGAGTTACTAATGAGTAAGGTCCAGTTGAACGAGCATGTAATTTATCATCAACCATGTGGTGTAATTTGATCATATACATGACACCAACAGATACACGATTTTCAAATGGTTCACCAGTACGTCCATTGTAAAGAATTGTTTTACCATCTGGATCCATACCAGCTTCTTTCATTTCTTCTTGTAAGTCTTCCATAGTAGCGCCATCAAAGACTGGAGTTGCATAATGAACACCTAGTTTTTTACCAGCCATACCTAAATGTAACTCTAGGATTTGACCAATGTTCATACGTGATGGGACACCTTGTGGATTTAATACGATATCAACAGGAGTTCCATTTGGTAAATAAGGCATATCCTCTTCTGGAAGAATTAATGAAATAACACCTTTATTTCCGTGACGTCCAGACATTTTGTCACCAACTTGGATTTTACGTTTTTGAATAATGTATACACGAATAACTTTTGAAACACCTGCAGGAAGTTCATCAGAATTTTCTTTAGTATAAACTTTTACATCATGAACAATTCCACCTGCTCCGTGGTCTACTTTTAATGATGTATCACGGACTTCTCTTGTTTTTTCACCAAAGATAGCATGTAATAATTTTTCTTCACTAGTTAATTCTTGAACACCTTTTGGTGTAACTTTTCCAACTAAGATATCACCATCTTTTACTTCAGTACCGATTCTTACGATACCATTTGCATCAAGATTTTTACGAGCTTCTTCACCAACATTTGGAATATCTCTCGTAATTTCTTCTGGTCCTAATTTAGTATCACGACAATCAATATCATAGTGTTCAATATGTAATGATGTATAAACATCTTCTTTAACTAGTCTTTCGTTTAAAACAACAGCATCTTCATAGTTATATCCATTGCAAGTCATGAAAGCAATTGTCATATTTTTACCTAAAGCCAATTCGCCACGATCAGTTGAAGGTCCATCGGCAATAACTTCGCCAACGTGTACTTTGTCACCTTTTTTAACTAATGGGTGATGATTTACGTTAGATGCGTCATTACTTCTTTCAAAGTTAGCTAAATAATATGTATCAGTAGCTTTAGCATTTTTTACAATTATTTTTTTACCATCAGCGTATTCTACAACACCATCAGCTTTACAAATAATAGTTGACCCTGAATCACGTGCAGCTATATATTCCATACCAGTTCCAACAATTGGAGCTTCAGTTGTTAATAGTGGAACAGCTTGACGCTGCATGTTGGCACCCATCAAAGCACGAGTTGCATCATCATGTTCTAGGAATGGAATACAACTAGTTGTAATAGATACAATTTGGTTTGGTGCGACGTCAACAAAGTTAACTTTTTCTTTTTCAATCATTACAGTATCGCCATTTAAACGAGCAATAACTTTGTCATCAACAATTTTGTTGTCATCATCTATATTTAAAGTTGCTTGAGAAATATAGTAATCTGCTTCTTCATCAGCAGTTAAGTATACGATTTCATCAGTTAATTTTGTATCAACAACTTTACGATAAGGAGTCATAATGAAACCATATTCGTTAATCTTAGCGTAAGATGCTAAAGATGTAATAAGTCCAATGTTTTGTCCTTCTGGAGATTCAATTGGGCAAATACGACCATAGTGACTCGGATTAACGTCACGTACTTCCATTCCAGCACGTTCACGAGATAATCCTCCAGGTCCTAAGCAAGATAAACGACGTTTGTCTGTCAATTCAGCTATTGGATTAATTTGATCCATGAATTTTGATAACTGAGAACTACCAAAGAATTCTTTTAAGCAAGCTGTTACTGGACGAATGTTGATAAGTGTTTTTGGTGTTACAGCATCAAGTTCTTGAGTGGTCATTCTTTCTCTAATTACTCTTTCCATACGAGACATACCAACACGGAATTGAGTTTGAATTAGTTCACCGACTTGACGAACACGTCTGTTTCCTAAATGGTCGATTTCATCATCATTACCAATTCCATATTGTAAATTTAAATAGTATGAAATTGAAGCATAGATATCAGAGATTGTTAGACGACGAGAATCAATTGTTTGATCATTACCAATAACTTTATGAATCTTAGTTTCATCATCTTTATCATAAACAAGAACTTCTTGAACTTTGTTATATTCATCTAATTCTTCGTTTATTCTAACTTCTTTTACTCCATAACCATTTTCAAATAATGGACGAATTTGTTCTAAGATAGCTTTTGTTATAATAGTTCCTTCTGGAACAATAATTTCTTGACCATCTTTAATGTCTTGAGCTATTTTTTGGCCTAATAATCTATCTAAGACATTTAGTTTCTTATTAAATTTGTAACGACCAACTTTTTGTAAGTCATAACGGAATTTATCAAAAAAACGTGTGATTAATTGGTTTTTAGCTGAATCTAAAGTAGCAGGTTCTCCTGGTCTTAATTTTTCATAAATTTCAATTAAAGCTTCATCAGTATTTTTAGTGCTATCTTTTTCTAATGTGTTTAAAAGATATTGTTCTTCACCAAAAGTCTCTAGAATTTCTTCGTTTGAAGATAATCCTAAAGCTCTTAAGAAAGCAGTAATTGTAACCTTACGAGTTCTGTCAATTCTTACGTAGTAGATGTCTCGAGCATCTAATTCATATTCCAACCAAGTTCCTTTATTTGGAATAATTTCACCAGATACTATTTTACGACCATTTTTATCTATTTCTTTTTTGAAATAAACAGATGGGCTTCTTACAAGTTGAGAAACAATTACACGTTCAGCTCCATTTATGATAAATGTTCCAGCTTCAGTCATTAAAGGTAAATCTCCCAAGAAAATTTCTTGTTCTTTTACTTCACCTGTTTCATGAATAAAAACACGTGCTTGTACTTTTAATGGTGCAGCATAGTTTACCATACGTTCTTTTGCTTCTTTAACTGAGTATCTTGGTTCTTCAAAGTAATAATCTCCTAATTCTAAAGAGATATTACCAGTGAAACTTTCTACAGGAAATAAATCTTCAAATACTTCTTTTATTCCCTCTTCTAGAAATCTTTGATATGATTTCTTTTGAATTTCTAATAAATCTGTCAATGCTAAGGTGTTTTTGATTTTAGAGAATGTTCTTCTTTCTCTGTGGTCACCAAATTTTTCTACTTTGTATGCCATTTGTGTTTCACCCCTATACCTATTTTTTAGTGTTGTTTCGAAGAAAAAACAATACGTCACCAATTTATAATTCTATATGATGTAAAGTTTCTTGTCAACGTTTTTTGGCCTTTATTATATAAAAGCCTTTATTTTTTGTGACTATTTCGCAATCATAGGAAATATCAAGATGTTCCTTGGTACTTTTGGCACCTTGATTTTTCCTGATTACACACCATAATTCTCCATCGTCACTTAAGTATTTTTGAGCATCATCTAGTATTTTATATACTACGCTCTTACCCGCTCGAATTGGAGGATTAGTAATTATTAAATCAAACTTTCCATCAATATTTTCGTAAACATCGCTATTAACAATTTGAACACTAGCTTTATTTAATTGAGCATTTTTTTGAGCTAAGTGAAGAGCTCGGTTATTAACATCACACATTGTAACTTCATACCCCAGGATTTTAGCAATTGATATTCCGATAAGGCCGTAGCCACAGCCAACATCTAAAGCTTTTTTCGTATCAGGATCATTTATTTTTTTAAAAGTAAATAAAGTATCTAATAATAGATTACTTCCATAATCTATTTTATCTTTTGAAAAAACACCATTATCACTATAGAAGGTAAATTCATGGCCCCTATTTTTATAGATAATAGTTCGTAACTCGCTTTTTAAATTGGGATTGTTAGTAAAATAATGTTCCAAAAAATCACCATATTTCTTTTTTTCGACAATAATATGAATATATTATATTTAATTTTATTGGTAAAGTCAATAAAAGTAGCATTATTTTAATGCAAAGTACAAAAAAAAGCAATAAAAACTTTTGCATTTTTACTTTTTCTTTACTATTAGGAAGCAATTTGTAAATTTTATAAAAAAACTAAGATAATAATAAAAATTATCTTAGTTCTAAGCAAACGGATTTGTATTATTAATTGCATTAATATAGTTATTAACTTTACCAGTCCATGAATCACTTGGGTTTCCAGCATGACCACTAACATAAATTGATGATAAGGCATATGAAGACGCTGGATTTGAAACGTCTATTTGATATGTTTCGCCCATATTGTTTAAAGAAACGACAAAACCAATGACGCCAGCTTCCAAAGTTGGATATTGTAACCAACCAGCATATCCTCTTTGACCACCAATATTATTACTTATAGTAAATAAACCACTTGTCATACGTCCGCTTTCTTCATAAACAATTGCTAAAGCTAGTGTTTTATCAACATTATAAAGTTCACACATTTTAGCTAAAAATTGTTCAAAGGTTAATCCATTGTCTAACAAAATATGACCAGCGTCATTATATCTTCTTGTATTACTTACTTCTTCATTAGCACGAATTTCAGGAATTGAGTAACCGAACTTTTCAGGATAACGATATAATTCTCTGATAAATTCAACAATTCCAGCTTCTGCATTAGCATAAGGGCCAAATGAGTAACGAAGATTATCTGGAGCAATAATAAAAGTTTGTTTGTACAATTCATCATCGTAATTATTAGTTAAAGTATGAGCTATTTCAACAACCTTAGCAATGTTTAATTTAAATTTAGTGGCATAGAAAATTATGGTATTGTCGAGTTTACGTTTAGATATATTTTTAGAAAGGTCAGTTACAAAATTGTTTTGACTTAAAAATCCAGGATTATTATCATCTTCATTTATAATATTTTCATTTTTTACCTCAGGTGTTGTTACAACACGAGCTAATGTATTGCTTTTATTTAAAATGGCAACAACAGTAAAAACAGATATTAATAGTGCTATTGGAATACTCACTACTACCCATTTACGTAGTTTCCGTTTAGTTTTCTTTTGTTCTTGCATACAAAATTCTCCTTTGTATGATTTAATTTTACTTTATATTTTATTTTAAGTCAAACAACAAAAAAATATACGTCTTTTTAGGTGTTAATTAACACTTTTTTTGACGTACATTTTTTTGCTTTTATAATAAGTTTATTTTTTATAGAAAATATTATTCAAATTCTTTAGTAAAGTTGCCATTTTTGAAAATAGTAATTTCTTGACCATCTTTAGTTATTCCAGTAATATTTAAATCTTTAGTTCCAATCATGAAATCAACATGGCTATCACATTGATTTAATTTATTTTTTAAAAGTTCATCTTTACTTAATCTTGTCCCATTCTTAATACATTCTGGAAAAGAAGCACCAAGAGCTAAATGGCAAGCGGCATTTTCATCATAAAGAGTTTCTAAAAAAGTAATGTTAGATTGTGAAATTGGTGAATTGTAAGGAACAAGGGCTACTTCACCTAAATAATTGGCATTAGGACAAATTTTTATTAATTCTTTCAAGGTCTCTTCACCTTCTTCGGCCTCAACCTTGATAGCTGCGCCTTTAGAAAAAGTAATATTAAAATTTTTAATTAAGACATCTTGATAAGCAAGAGGTTTAGAACTATAAACAATGCCTTCAGCACCAGTATAATCAGGAGATGTAAAAACTTCTTCTGTTGGGAAATTAACTAAAACATCTTTGTTATTCTGTAAATGTTCTGAACCAGAAGCCCAGATATGGTTAATTGGCAAATCAATTTTAAAGTCAGTTCCATTAGAACTTTGGTATTTTAAAGTTTTGAATTGATATGAATTTAATTTTTGAGCTCTTTTATGAAGTAAAGCAATTTTTTGTTGCCACAGTTTTTCAACATTATCATTGGTAATACTGCATATTTCAAAAATATGATGCCATAATTCTCCGACTGGATCTTTTGAGGTTGGGAATAGTTCTTGAGCCCAAAGTTTAGTAGGAGCAACGGCAATGCACCAAGCTAAAGCTGATTTATCTCGTAAAGCGTTAAATTCTTGACGACTTTGATAAGAAAAATTAGTTAGTTCACTCATTTTTTTAGGATCAATATCTTTCATCAAACCAGGAGTTTCAGAAGCTAGCATTAGAAAAGCAGCATTTTTCTTAGCATAAACATCCCATATACTTTTATCCCAAAAAGACATTTTCTTAAGATCAGCTACATTTAGATTTTTTAAAGCCGAATGTTTTAAATAAGGATCAGCTAAATCGTAGTATATATCAGTTATACCTTGTTCATATGCCACTTCACCTATTATTCTTACAAACTCATAACATTCTACATTAGCACTTATAAAAAGTGGTTGATTTTTGTCAATTTTTAAACATGTATTCAATAATACTTTTGCATATTTTTGCATTAATTCATTCATTTTTAACACCTCGCTTATTATTATACCATTATTAGTTAGCTTTATTACGAAAGATATTTTTAAAAAGAAAAAAACTCAAGAGATAAACTTGAGCAATATTAATTATTAAATAGTATCAACTTCTTATATATTTTTACATAAATTTACTTTTGATAGTACTAATATTTCTTTTTAATTTTAATTTAAAAGATTCTTTTTTAAAATCAAGGATTTCAGCTTTTCGTTCTTCAAATTCAATAGTTTTATTAAGAGTTATTACTAAAGTTTTATGATCTTCACTTAAGTAATAATCTAAATTCATTTTTGTAAGATAATCACCATTTTCTTGAAGCATAACAGATTTAAAAGCAACTATTTCAGTAACCAAACGTTTTGGCACTTCCCCAAATTTTGTAAATGGTAAACCACTTTTTTTAGTTACAAAGACTTCTTCAGGATTTAATCCATGTTTAATAATATATTTATCAGATGAAACTGGGAAATCAAGAGCTATATTATTAGGAACACTTGGAAATGGAATTGATTCTTCAAGTAATTTATATCCTAAAATTTCATTTAAACAACCAATTATGTAAGTATTTCTTTTAGCTTTATTTAATAGATTTTTAGCTTTTTCATGGCTTAAAGTTTCTTTAGCATCATCTTTTATAAATAGTGTTTCTGTTTCTAATTTTTCAATAATATCATTTAATTCTGGAATGCTTAAAGCATATAATTGGGCAAAATCAACAATCCAATCTGTTTCATTTATCTTTTTGATATCTTTTTGATTAGTAAGACGAATAAAAGTTTTATTACGAAGTGTATTTTTAAATAAAGCATCTTCGTATTTTTCAGCAGTTCTAAGTATCGGATTTTCAGAAAAAGGTATTTGTTCTTCTAAATCACTACTAAATTCATAACCTCTTTTTAAACATTCATTAATATCTCTTTTTTGTACATAGACTACTTCTTGACCATCTTCAATATTTCTTAATTTCATGGAAAAATCCCCCTTTAAAACAACGTTATTATAGCATAAAATTTTGGAATGTAAAATTTTACTGTTCAATCAAAATAAAGGTTTAAAAAAAGACAAATACTTTATTTTTGATTGTATTCATCTAAGAAAGAAGATTTTTGACCATCTTTGTGCCAACCTAAAATACAATTCATGTTAACATTGGAAAACGCACGGAAGATGTTTTTGTCAATTTCTGGATTAGTTTGCTTTAATTTTTTTATTAATTCTTTAATCTCTTTTCTTTTACTTGTTCCATCATTTATTAAAGAACAGCCTTCAGTAAAACGGCAAGCACAATTAATGAAAGTTAATTCATTATACTTACGCCACGAAATAATGGCATCTTCTTTTACTAAGTATAAAGGTCTTATTAATTCTAATCCTTCAAAATTATCACTATGTAGCTTAGGAAGCATCGTTTTTATTTCAGAAGCATAAAACATTGATAGTAAAGATGTTTCAATAACATCGTCAAAATGATGGCCCAAAGCAATTTTATTGCAACCTAACTCTTGAGCTTTATTATAAAGATAACCTCGACGCATTCTTGCGCATAAATAACATGGACTTTTTGAGTCGATGGTTGAAACGACATCAAAAATATCCGTATTAAACATTTCAATAGGAATATTTAAAGTTTTAGCATTATCAATAATAAATTGACGATTGTATTCATTATATCCCGGATCCATAACTACGTAATGAAGAGTAAATTTAACTTTACCATGTCTTTGTAATTCTTGGAGGCATTTAGCAAGTAAAAAAGAATCTTTACCACCACTAATGCAAACCATAATGTTATCATTTTCCGAAACTAATTCGTAGTCAGTAACTGCTCGCATAAATTTTGACCAGATATCTTTGCGGTATTTAGTTATGATACTTCGTTCAATTTTTTCATAATTTTCCATTACGCAACCTCCTTATATATTTGGGCAAATTGTTTTAAGAATTCATCTACTTCTTTCTGTGTTGTTAGATGAGACAAACTAATTCTGATAGACGTTGTAGCTAAGTTTTTATTTTTAGTTAAAGCATAAACTAGTTTAGATGGTGAATTTAAAGGACAACAACTTGTTTTACTAGAAATCATAATATGACGTTCATTAAAAAGACTAACAATTAAGTCAGATTTTACTCCACTAAGGCTCATATTAATAATCGATGGGATACTTTTTTCAGTATTATTAATAGTTACTTTGGGATACTCTTTTAAGTTAGTAATTATTTGATTGTAGTATTTCTTTATGATTGCATTTCGTTCATCTAAATTAATAATAGATTTTTCTAGAGCAACTGCAGTGGCAGCAATAAGATTAGTTGAAGGAGTCCCACTGCGATAGATAGTAGTACTTTTACCACCTAAAATCAAAGGAGATAAGCTAACATTTTGCTTTTTCACTAAAATAGATACACCATTTAAACCATAAAATTTATGTGGTGCTATCGTAATAAGATCACAGTTACGATAGTCGATAGTTACTTTGCCGATACTTTGGGACGCATCAGTATGAAAAACAATATTTTCATATTGTTTAAGTAATTCGCCGATTTGTTCTATTGGTTGAACTAAACCAAGTTCTGAATCGACAGAACAGACACTTACTAAAATAGTATCAGGACGAATCATTTGTTTTAAACAAGAAATATCAATAGTACCTTCTTTTGTAACCGGAATTAATTCAATTTCAAAACCATTTTCTTGTAAAGCTGTACATGAGGAAATAATGGAATTGTGTTCAAGTGAACTTACTAAAATATGTTTACCTCTATTTTTGTATCTTAAAGCTGTTCCACGAATGGCTAAATTATTGGATTCAGTAGCTCCACTCGTATAAATTATTTCATCAGAGTTAACGTGAAGAAGCGAAGCTATCTTAGAAGTTGCTTCGTTAATCTTGTTGAGAGCTTGATGACCTAATTCATGGTTTGAATTAGGATTTGCATAATTTTCTTTAGTCACTTTTAGAAACTCATTTAAAACCTCTTCATCAACCGGTGTTGATGCGGCATAATCTAAATATATCATATTACTCACTTACGCTTTCGGACCTTGCCAATTAGTAAATTTGGCTTTTAAATTTTGAAGTTGTTTAGTTCCAACGGTTATCGTAGTTTTATCTTCTTTCTTATTTTCTATCCCAATAGGATTACAGCCACCAGCGACTAGATTATCTAAATCATCAATAGCAAAAGTATTACCACAATTTTGACATTGAATTTTGTTACCAACTTGAACAAAGTAAGCATATGGTGAACCACCACAACTTTGACAAGTATTAACAACGACTTTAACTTTACCTTCTGAATCTTTAACGGCTAAAAGACCTATAGTAGTACCTTCATATTCATAACTAATATAAGTAACATCTTCTGTAATGTCATTTTTATTAATAACAATATTATTATTTTTATCAAGAGTTGCTTTAACTACTTTACCTGTAACTTTCTTTAAGTTAGCTGGGGCTGATGATTGGTTGGTACTTGTAAGTTTAGTATTTTTTTGTTCTTGGTTATCGCACCCAGTTAAAAGTAGAAAAAAGCTTATTAAAGCAAATAATAAATAAACTCCTCTTTTCATTTTAAACTTCCTCTATTTTTATTACTTTATAATCTAATTTACTAATTTCTTTTTTAATTAAAGATTCGTCAACAGAATCACTATAAGTTATTAAAGCATATTTTGCTTTTAAATCAACTTTTACCTTTGTAATATTAGGAATACTTTGCAAAGTGGCTGTTACTTTTTTAGCACAATGTTCACACATCATTCCTTCAATATAAATTTTTTTCTTATTTTTTTTATTAAACATTTTTATCTTCCTTCCATTTTTTTAATCTAAGAGCATTTAAAATAACTGTTGTACTTGATAGAGTCATGGCTAAACCAGCTACCATTGGATTCATTGTAATGTTAAGCGGTTCTAAGAAGCCAATTGCTAATGGTATCATACAAACATTATAGAAAAAGGCCCAAAATAAGTTTTCTTTAATATTAAGTAAGGTTTTTTTACTGATATCAAATAAGTTGTAAATACTTTGAAGATTATTATTCATAAGAATTATATCAGCCGAATCACCAGCAATATCAGTTCCAGAATTTAGACTTACACCAATAGATGCTAAAGATAAGCTTGGGGCATCATTAATTCCGTCTCCTACCATCATAACTTGTTTACCATCAGCCAACAATTTTTTCAAGGTGCTAGCTTTTTCTTTAGGAGTAACATTAGCTATGACTTTTTTAATTCCTATGTTCTCAGCTACTATAGTTGCTGTTTTTTCATTGTCACCAGTCAACATAATAATTTCTTTATGAAGACCTTGAAGCTTTTTGATAACTTTCTTTGTATTATCTCTTAAATTATCTTTGACTCCGATAAGAGCAATAATTTGTTTATTTTCAATGACGTAAACAATACTGTTCCCTTTTTTAGATAATTCTTCTTCAGCTTCTAAATAGTTATTTTTTATTTTTAATTTAGCTAATATTTTATTGTTACCAACAAAGTATTCATGTTTATTTATTTTTCCACATATTCCAAGACCGGGAATATTTTTAAAATCAGTTACGACTTTAGAAACATCCTTAAGATTTGTTTGATCATTTATAAAAGCATTAGCAATAGGATGAGAAGAAAGAGCTTCTAAAGATGTTACTATTTTTAATAGTTCTTGATCTTTGTATGAAGAATAGTTATTTATTTTTGAAACGCTTAATTTACCATTAGTTAAGGTGCCAGTTTTATCAAAGACAATAGTGTCTATTTTAGAAACATTTTCTAAGGTGGCACTTTTTTTTACTAAAAGACCATGTTTAGCACAAATACCTTCACTAACAACGAGTGCTAATGGTGTTGCCAAGCCTAGAGCACATGGACAGGCACAAACTAAGACGGTTACAAAGTGGACTAAAGAGGCACTCATACCATGGCCTAATAAAAGATGACCTACAAGAGTACAAATGGCAATTAAAATAATTGTCGGGACAAAAATACCACTTACTTTATCCGCAACTTGAGCAATGGGAGCTTTCGTATTGGTAGCTTCAACAACTAAGCGAACTATTTCAGAGATGGTGGAATCTTTACCAATGTGTTCAGCTTGATACTTGACCGTTCCATCAATATTAATAGAACCAGCGACAACCTTCGAATTTAAATTTTTTTTAACAGGAAGAGATTCCCCACTTATAAAAGATTCATCAACATGAGTTTGACCATCAATTATTTGACCATCAACAGCAAATTTCATTCCTGGTTTAACTAAAAGAACATCACCCTTCTTTATTTCATCAAGCGATACTTCAACCGGTTCATTTTCAATAAGCTTTAAAGCTTTATTAGGCGTAATGGTTACTAAACCTTTTATAGCTTCCTTAGTTTTTTCTTTACTAATATTATCAATATATCGACCTAATTTAATTAGATAAATGATAATACAGACGCTTTCAAAATAAAGATTTTCCACATACATTGTTGACCCATTAATAATTTTAAACATATTAATAGTACTATAAATAAAACTTGATAAAACACCTAAAGTAACAAGGGTATCCATGTTAGGCGATTTATATTTAATATTCTTAAGGCCACTATAGATAATATCGCGACCAAAGAACATAAAATATAGACTAAAAAGACAAAGAATTACCGAATAGTTAATGGGATGTTTTAACATGTGAAGAAAAGGAATGACGGGTAAATGAACCATATGGGACATTGAAATATATAAAACAAAGAAAGCTAAAAGACCATTGAAAATTAATGAAGGAAGTTTATTTTTTTCTTTGATTGCAACATTTTCATCATATTCTCCTAGGGATATAAAACCGGCTTCTTTGACATAGCGATTAAGATCATTAATGGTTAACGAATCTTCATAAGTAATACTAGCAGTGGCCATAACCAAATTAACTAAGGCATCTTCAATTCCTTTTTGCTTTAAGAGATACTTTTCTAAACCTGATGAACAAGCACTACATGTCATACCATCAATTTTTAAAATTATTTTTTTCATATTTTCCTCCTTTTATATTTTTTTATTTATTTTTAAAATATGATTTATCATCAATTACTTTAATAGTATTTTTAATCATATTCATCCAACAATTCATACTATAATCCCCTACTTTATCTGGTGTAAATTCAATTATATTTTCACCAGCAACAAGTCTTTTTTTGATATTGTATTCATTTATTTGGATGGTATCATTACAACCGGTAAGATATTTCTTATCAACATCAATTACTAGTTTTACTTTAAGCCCTCTTTGAACAATGATATCACCATAATTATTATAACTTAAATTAATATGAACTTCTTGGTAGTCTTTATAGATTGTAGTTGCTTGATAATTACTATAATCATTAGAAGAACTAATTAGGTTAATTCCCATTGTACTTAAACCACGTTCAAACATAATTAAAGATAAGATAAAAATTAGAACGATGGCAATTTTATTTAAAATTATTTTAATGCGACCTTTAAAAATATTAAAAGTGATACTAACAAAAAGCATTAAAGGGACGGTTCCTAAACTAAATAAGAACATTGATAAAAAACCTTTGAGAAAAGAACCAGTGGAAAGGGCATACAATTGCATAGCTTGAAGAGGTCCACAGGGCATAAAGCCGTTTAATAAACCAATAACAAAAGAATTTTTGGTTTGCTTTTTTAACTTAAGGTTAATAAAATGAGGTATTTTTATTTTAATAACATTTAACATATTTAATGACATAAGAAGCATAAGGAAAGCAGCCATTATGATAATTAAACCATTGATAGTTTCATTAATACTAATAACTTTTCCTAGAAGTCCGACTATTCCACCAATTAATGAATATGATAAAACACGACCTAAGTTATAAAAAAATGCTCTTTTAAAATAGGAAGTATTTTCTTTATTAATAGTAACAATTAAGTTAATAGCTCCACACATGCTTATACAGTGAATACTAGTTAATAAACCAGTAAAAAATAACATACCATATGTAATATTATTATCAATATTAGGAATTATATTGAAGATATTAAAACCAAAAATTTTATTTAATGTATAGAGAATAAGGATAATCGTTATAAAAATAAGTAAAAATTCTTTTAAAGTTACTTGTTTTGTTAAATCATCTTTGTTAGAGCTTATATATTCTTCCTTGGTAAAATAATCTAAGTTATTAATCGTAGTAACTATTTTAGTTTTATTTAATTGACCTATGTAATTTATTGTAGCAATATCTTTATAAATACTGATATCTTTGATTTGCTTAATTTTTAAAAGTTCTTTAGTTATTTTATTTCGACAATTATCACACGTTATTCCTTTTATCTTAACATAGATCTGAGCCATTAGTTTAGTCTCCTAATTAATTCCATGACTTCATCCATTACGTTTGGATCGTCATTTTTGATATCACGAACAACACAAGTTGCTAAATGATCTCTCAAAATTTCATTACTGACACTTTTTATCGATTTGTTTATTGCTAGTAGTTGAATAAGAATATCATTACAATACTTGTCTTCATCTATCATATTTTGAACACCCCTTATTTGACCTTCGATGGTTTTAAGACGTTTGTTAATTTTTTTCTTAGTTTCTAAGTCACGATGGGTACTCTTTTCACATTTGGTACAATGTTGGCATCGACCTGACATAATATCATCTCCAAAAAATATTATACACCCCAGGGGGGTATTAGTAAATGCTTTTTTCATAAAAAAACAAAGTCCAATAAAAGAAACTTTGAACTTTGTCTTTTTTAATTTATTTTCCTTTTAAGTAATTTTTTATGACAGGCATAAGACGGTTAAATTCTTTTTGCAGATCAGAAAAGTTTTGCATAATATATCCTTCATCATTTTCTTTGGCTTTCATTTCATGTTTATACGATATATCAGCTAACTTAGTAAAACCAAAATATTTAGAGTCACTCTTTAAAGAATGCACTTTAATAGCATAATTAGGCATATCATGTTGATTTTTAAGATTTTCTAGTTCATTAAATTTATTTTGACAATCTTCACTCCACTCACTTAGCATTTCCTTGTAAGTTACTAAATCACCAAAATTTTCAATACCTTTCTTGTAATCTATGCCATTTTTTACTAAGTAAGTTTCATCATATTGGACTTCTGAAATATTTTCATCAGAAGTTTCTGCCTCGGCTGGTAAATCAGTAATTGAATAAGCTTTAACATTACTCCAATCTATCTTAGATTGGTTTTTGTTAGGAATAAATATTTTATCTAATTTTTCTTTAATTTGGTCTTTACTAAAAGGTTTAGATATATAGTCAATAAAACCTTCACTTATGTATTTTTCTTTAGCACCAGTAAGGGCATCAGCTGTTAAGGCAATAACAGGAATATTAAATTCTGGATTTTTTCTTAAATTAGCAAGACATGTTTCTCCACTCATATTAGGCATCATTATGTCCATAAGGATTAAATCATATTTATTACCTTGATTTATTTTTTCTAAACATTCTTGGCCATCATGACATTCATCAATATTAAAAGTGAATTCTTTTAAAACTTTAGTAGCTACTTTAATGTTTAGATTATTGTCATCAACTATCAATACTTTTTTACCATGATATGTTGCAGATATATTAGCAAATTTATCATCACTCGCGATACTACTTAATGATTTAATTAAAGAACTAATTTTTTGAGGAATTTGTACAACAAAGATGGACCCTTGTCCATATTGCGATTGAACATTAATTTTGCCACCCATCATCTCAACCAATGACTTAGTAATAGCCAGCCCTAATCCAGTTCCTTCAGTAGTAGTATTTTTTTCAACATCCAAACGATCAAATTTATTAAATAAACGATTTATGTGTTCGGCTTTAATTCCTTTCCCAGTATCTTGGCATGTAATAATAATTGTAGAAATGTTTTGTTTTAAATTATTTATGCATTTTATAGTTAAATTTATTTGTCCTTTATCTGTGTATTTTATAGCATTTGTAAGTAAGTTGTTGATAATTTCTTTAACTTTCCCTTTATCTCCGATTACTTCATAAGGAATATCGTCAGCTATTTCAAGATTAAAAATAACATTTTTTTCACCAATACGAGTTTGAGTTACTTTACACATATTTATTATTTCATCTTTAAAGCAATATTTTCCTTCAATCAATTCCATTTTGTTGGCTTCAATTTTATTGATATCTAGAATATTGCCAACTATTTCAAGTAAAGTTTGAGAAGCATTAATAATATCTTTAGAATTTTCAATTACCTCATTAGGAAGTTGATCTTGATAATTTAAATTGTCTTCAGATAGGCCAACGATAGCATTTAATGGAGTACGAATTTCATGGGACATACTTGATAGAAAATCTGATTTGGCACGGTTGGCACGCTCGGCTTGTTCTTTGGCCAACTCAGTTTGACGTAACAGTTTGATATCGGGATTTTCGATAGTAAATAGCATAATCATATCGACGATTGTCAAGACAATTGAAATAAAGTTTACTTCTGGTATAACTATTCTCAAAAAAGCCACAGCTATTAGCAAAATTATTAAAAATAGTAGTGGTAAATATTTTTGCTTATTTATTGTGTTTTTTTTCTTAACTAAAAATATAACTGTCATCATCATTATAATATAGATTAATGATCCTATTAAACCAAGAATTGTCAATGGTCCTGTCGAATTCAAAATACCATTTTCGTTAATTATTTTAACATTCAAACATATTGATAGCACATATAATATAAAGTTTATTGTTAATATTAAATAATTAATAGTTTTTTTACATTTTTCAGCCGAAATCACATACATATAGTAAAACATTAGGCTACACCAGGTTACAATCAAAATAACATCCGTTCTATTTAGTAATTTTAAAATAAAATTCGAATTAGACGTTAAGGCAATAATTACTATCAAAGTCGTTGTTAACGATTCAAAAATATTTATCATTAATAATTTTTCAAAAATAATTGTTTCTTTATTTGAAACACCTTTCTTAACAAAAAAGATTATTGAAAGAATTAAAGAAATAACAAATGCACAAGATGTTAGATATCCGTTTGACATAAACTCATCAACCCTACTCTTATATAAGTATATAAAATTTTTTTAATAGTTTCAATTTAATATCAAAAAAAAATAGAATAATCTATTTTTTTAAAGAATTCTTACCAAAGTTTTCATTAAACAAGAAAGCATTATTTTTATTAGGAACTAATTTTTTTATTGGTGCATAAACTTCCTCTGCTTCAGGAACACCTTTTGGTTTATATATTAAATCAGCTATATATTCTTGGTTAAAATATGGCCATTCTTCAAATCTTTCAGTAATATATTTTCCCCATTCATCGCCTTTTAATTCAGACCTTACTAATGGTTTCTCTGTTTCCCATATCTCCCATTTTAAAGTTGCTAAAGTATCTCTTAGATCTTTAATGGCTCTACTTTTTTCTTCGACTCCTTCACCATAATTTAACATGTCAAAATTTTTGCCGATATTAACTTTAAATAATTTACCATATTGGTCACAAGCAACAGGGACTATTATGGCATTCCCTTTTTTAGCAATATCAACGATTCCCCAATAGCATGGTAGCATTGGTAAATTTGGTGTAATGTTCCATGTGCCTTCTATAAAGTACATTAGATTCCCACCATTTTGTAGATGGTCAATCATTTTTTTAGATACTAATTTTCTATCTTCTTTATCTTTTTCATTAAAATATATTACACCATTTACAGAAAGGAATGGCGCATCGATGATTCCTTGAATATGTTCATAATCGCCTGATAATAAATAATAATGGTCTTTAATTGCTTCACTTACTACTTCTATATCAAACTTTCCTATATGTGAGACAGCAAAGATAATAGGACGATTAGTTTTTTCTCTTTCATCTTTTAGTAATTCATAAGAGAATCCACCTAATCTATTTTTTAACTTATAGATACCTAGTATCAATTTATGAAGTTTTTGTCTTTGTTTAAGTGTTAACTTATCCATTTTTTTCTCTTCAATGTACCTTAGTTTGTAATATAATTCAAAAAATTCTTTCTTAGCTACATTTCTTTCTTCTTCAGTTAATGATTTATCATACATTTCTTTCTGTTTTTCTGCTAATACATTCATATAAAATTCCCCCTACTACACACTCTTCACTTAGTGAATTCATTGTAGCATATGTACCTGATGGCGTCAAAATCAGCTAAGCAAAGGCAGCAAAGTACTTTTTGAATTATTTGTATAGTTTTTAAAATTGTAAGAAAAAAAAAGAACTTTTTATAAGTTCTTTAATCTATAATTGGTAGCGCCGGGGAGATTCGAACTCTCGACCTGCCGGGTATGAACCGGATGCTCTAGCCAACTGAGCTACAGCGCCATAAAAGTAAGCAAATTAAATATATCATACCTCAGAAGTTTTGACAATACTTTTTTACTTATTTTTATCTTTTTTAGCTAAAACTGGTCCTACTCTATCTATTTTATCTAAGTATGGGTAGATAACACTTGGTTCTTTTAAACTTACATTATAATAATTTAATAGATTATCGATGGAACTTAACCCTTGAATAACTTTTCTTAATTCTTTTAAAAATGTTACTGTATCCAGTTGGTAACATTCAGCAAGTTTAGTAGCGTAAATATCTGAGATAATATATTTGTAGGCGTTATGTCTGGCATAATCAAAGTATTCAATCATTTCGTGTAAAACTGCTCCTTGACGTTCAAGTTCATAAGTTGCTTCTACTTCTTCAACATGGTCATGATTAGCCTTAATTCTAGTCATTTCATGTAATAATGTTAAATCTTCTTGAAAATTATTCTTTATTTTGGAAAGAATAATATATTCAGTTAATATACTTAGCAATTCATCGTAATGATAGCTTGATATAACAGAATTAAATCTTGTTGTAGTATAAGGTGTTAGAAAATCATGAACATATTCATGGGCTGTGCTTAAAATTTGGATAGATAAAGGTTTGCGATTTATATGAATAGCGTTAGTTTCATAATTGTCATTTTGATAATTTTGTTCAATAGCAGCATCAAATGGTGTTGACATTTTATGTGGATAAAGCATTCCATTCAGTTCTTGAACACGTTTTTGATAATTTGAACCATATATTTCTGGAAGATATTTTAGCATATATTCCTTTAATTCTTCTAAAGATATTGTTTGGCAAGTACTGTAATCGACTAATTCAGGATTTATATTTTTTAATTTAGTACATATTTTGTCATAATTTCTTTTTCCTTTACCAAACTGAATGTCTTTATATTTATCATCAGCACCATATAAAATAGTTGTTTCTTGAAATTTAGCAATTTCAATTAAAGCTTCCTCTGGTAGTAACATTTGTATTCCTCCTTGTTTAAATGTGTATTATAGCAAAATTTAGGAATTAAAAAAAGGTCAATCGACCTTAATTAAAAAATTAATCTTATAACGTCATGAATTGTTATGTACAACATTAGAAGTAATAGTAAGGCAAAGAAAATTGTTGTTGTTATGCCCTCTATCTTTTCATCAATCTTTTTACCTCTTATTTTTTCAATTATTAGAAATAATAAATGGCCACCATCTAAAGCTGGAATTGGTAATATATTCATGATACCTAAGTTGATACTTAAGTAAGCAATTAAATAGATAACACTTTCAACACCGGCACTTCTTGTTTCACCAACAACAGAGTATATGCCAACTGGTCCAGACATTGCACTGATAGAAATTTTACCAGTAAATAAGTTAACAATAGTTAGCCACATTTGTTCAACAACACTGCCAAATTTAGTGAAGGCGTATTTAACAGAGCTACCAAAGCCTTTCGTAATATTAGTTTTGGTTTGAATACCAAAGACTTTTACTTCATCACCATCATCATTTTTTTCTTTTTTAGGAACAACCTCGTAAGTAGCTGTTTGACCATTTTTATGTTCAACTGTTATTTGATATTTGTCATCTTTAGTTTTCAATAAAAGTAAAAGTTGAGTTTTATCTAACGTTTTTACTTTGGAACCATTAATAGATTTGATTACGTCGCCAGCTTTGATACCAGCTTCTTTGGCTGGATAGCCATCAGTTACATCATATACAACTGGTTTTAATGAAGGAGCACCCCAAATTAAAGCCATTGCAAATAATAAGATGATTGCTAGAAGAAAGTTATTAAAAACACCAGCAACAAGAATAATTAGTCTTTGATACCAAGGACGATTACACATAAATTGTTCTTTGGGAACTTTTTTAGTATCATCATCTTCATAAATTTCTCCAGCCATTTGAACAAAGCCACCAATTGGTAAAGCTCTTATTGAATATAAGATACCATCTTTCCCTTTAATTGACTTTATTTCTGGTCCCATTCCAATAGAAAATTCATAAATATAGACACCACTTTTTTTAGCTGTTAAGAAGTGACCTAATTCATGAACAAAAATTAATAAACCTAAAATAAAAATGAAAAGAAGTAAATTTAATAACGTAGAAATCATTTAATCACCTTACTTTATAAGCATATTTAAAACTTGAATAATTATGATATATCCTAATATGATAAATGATAAACTATCTAAACGATCAAGGATTCCTCCATGACCTGGCATAATATTAGAATAATCTTTTATATTATTTTCTCTTTTTATTTTACTAAAAAATAAATCGCCTAATTGTCCTAAAATACTTAGAATTAAAGTCATAATTATTAAAACAACGATATTGATATTAGAACCAATAATATTGTAATAGAAAATAGATGCGACAGACGTTGCAACAAGGGAACCTGCTATACTACCTTCAACTGATTTTTTAGGAGAAACATCAGGGATTAGTTTATGTTTACCAATTAAGCAACCAATAACCATAGCAAATGTATCAGTAAAAACAGCTATTAATACTAGATATAATAGCAAGAATTTATCAGCATTGTAAATAAGTATTAATAGATTAAAGAAGGCTCCAATGAATGTTACTGTACCCATTAAGTAAAAGGCTTCCTTAGTTGTGTATTTTCCTTTTTTATCAAAGATAGTTGGGATAGCAAGAGCTAAAGATATGAGAGCTATTACTAAAAAAGATATATTAGGAGAATCATAGCCAATTATATAATTATTTAATGTTATTAATTCAACTCCTAAAAAACCTAGTATTTTGATGTAATTTGGATATGGTTTATGGCTTTCTTTTAAACCTAATGTTTCATAATAAGCAAAAGATGCAACAACAGCAACACCTAAAGCCCAAGTTATTTTTCCTAGTAAAAATAACGGAATTACAATTGCAAGTGCAACAATAGCACTAATTACTCTTTGTTTCATTTTTATCATTTCCTCCAAATCTGCGATTACGTTTATTATATTCTGTGATAGCTTTTTCAAATTCCACTTCATTAAAATCGGGGAATAAAACCGGTGTAAAATATAGTTCTGCATAACTTAGTTCGTACATCATGAAGTTACTAATTCGTTCTTCCCCACTCGTTCTTATTAAGAAATCAATAGGTGGCAATTCATTGTACATGTATTTATACATTGTGTTTTCATTTAAATCAGCAATTTTAATTAAGCCTTTTTCATAATCTTTA
>ULLA01006471.1_pt1 | contig 25310 bp, 22 predicted proteins | sample 1951291 | NCBI WGS metagenome assembly ULLA01 (sample SAMEA4835514, study PRJEB28245) | human gut metagenome | biome: gut microbiome; material: fecal sample | place: Denmark | collected 2008 | reverse complement strand
ATATTGTATATATATTATACAATAGCTAGATAATATATGTAAACTTTAAATTAAGTGAGTTGTGATAAAAATTAAAAAAATAGACTTGATATGTATATCAGTTTATGATAAAATTATAGTATATGGAAATTCGATAATGGAGGTATTCCTTATGCATGTTATAGATTGGTTTATATTAGTAATTTCATTATTTTTAATCGTTATTGTTATGATGCAAAATTCAAAGGATGATATTAATGACGCTTTTAGTGGAAGTAAGACAGATTTATTTAAAAATCAAAAAACACGTGGTATTGATTTAGTTCTTGAGCGTGCTACTTTAGTTCTTGCAGTTGCATTCTTTGTTTTAATTATTATTGCGGCTTGCATTTATATGTAATTTATAAGGATTTCATAATGAAATCCTTGTTTTTTTAGGAGGAGCTTATATGAAGGAAGAAATATTAGAGGCTTTGTCTAAGCCTTATGTTCATACGATAAAAGATATTAATAAAGCGACTGGTATAAAAAGAATTGATGTAGAAGATATACTTACAGTTTTAAAAAAAGATGGTTATGTTTATAAATTTGATAATCGTTATTATTTAAGAAAAAAAGGTGTTATCCAAATAAAAGATCGAGGATTTGGGTTTATTCATGTTGATGGAGAAGATGCCGATTATAATGTAAATGCCTTTAATACTAAGGATGCTGCAAATGGTGATATCGTTGATTTTTATGTTTTACCTAAAACGTCTGATGATTTTTTAGATAATGCTTGTGTAATTTCGGTTCTTGAAAGAAAGAATACCCATGTATTTGGCAAATTAATTGAAAAAAAGAATAAAAAAGGTACATTTTATTTTGTTGCAAGTCATGATGTATCTTATGATGTAAAGTGCTTTATTAAAGAAGAAGATCTTAATAATGCTGTTCCTGGCGCGATTGTTAGTGCTAAAATTACTAAATATTTAAGTGATGCTGTAACAGAGGGATATATTGAAAAAATATTAGGATATGAAAATGATCCAGGAATTGATATATCCCTAATAGCTGAAAAATATTCTTTTTATAAAGAGTTTCCAGAACCTGTTAATGAAGAGCTTTCATCAATTCCTAATTCAGTTGATGTTAGTTTATATCCTAATCGTAAGGATTTTAGAAATGAATTAATTATTACGATTGATGGTGATGATTCTAAAGATTTTGATGATGCAGTATCTGTTAAAAGACTTTCTAATGGTAATTTTTATTTAGGTGTTTATATCGCAGATGTATCTGAATATGTTAAGGAAGGTCATCCTCTTGATGAAGAGGCTTTATTTAGAGCAACATCTGTTTATTTGGCTGATCGTGTTATTCCTATGCTACCTCAAAAGTTATCAAATGGTATTTGTTCATTAAATGAGGGTGTTGATCGTTTAGTACTTGCTTGCGAGATGGAATTTAATTTAAAGGGTAAGCTTTTAAATTATGAAATAAATGAAGGAATAATTAAAAGTACTCACCGTATGACATATAACAATGTCAATAAGATGCTTAATAATGATGAAGAGGTAATAAAAAAATATCAAGATATTTATCCAATGATATTAGATATGATATCTCTATCAGATATTTTAAGAGGCTTAAGGGTTAAAAAAGGTGCAATTGATTTTGAGGTTCCTGAATATAAGGCAACCCTTGATAAGGATGGACATCCTATTTCATTTGAGCTTCGTACAAGAGATAAGGCTGAGATGCTAATTGAGGACTTTATGCTAGCTGCTAACGAAACAGTTGCTTATCATATGTCAATTTCAAATTTGCCTTGTGTTTATCGCGTTCATGAAAATCCTAAGCTTGAAGCTGTAAAAAAGGTCTTTGATATGATAAAAACAACTGGATTAAAGGTTATTGTTCCTAAAAATAAAATTTTGCCAAAAGATATTCAAAAGGCAATGAATCTTGTAAAAGAAGATAAAAAAGAATCCTATAGTGTTATAAATCAAATGATGCTAAGGGCGATGGCAAAGGCTAAATACAGTGAGAAAAATTTAGGACATTATGGTCTTGCGATGGATTATTATTGTCATTTTACATCACCAATTAGAAGATATCCGGATTTGATGGTTCATCGTTTAATTAAAACCTTAATTATTCATCCTGAAAATTTTGAAGAAAAATATGCTCATTATACAGATATTGTTCATGATATTAGTGTTAAATCATCTGTTAAAGAACGTGAAGCAATTGATTGTGAACGAGAAGTAATGGATATGCTAATGGCAAGTTATATGGAAGAGCGTATTGGTGAGGAATTTGAAGGTACGATTGATTCAATAACTAAATTTGGTATGTTTGTTTTACTTGATAATGGTGTTGAGGGATTAATTCATATTTCTAATTTAGATGGTTATTTTAATTTTAACGAGGCTAATATGACATTAGAATCTGCAGCTAAGACTTATCATATTGGTGATAAGGTTAAGGTAATAAATATTAACGCTTCTAAAAAACAAAGAAAGATTGATTTTATTTTAAAAGAAGATTACGATAAAATGACAGGTGTTACTGATGCAAAATAATATGGTATGTGAAAATAGAAAGGCACGTCATGATTATTTTATTGAGGATACGATTGAAGCAGGAATAAAGCTTACTGGTACTGAAATAAAGTCGATTCGTGCTCATAAGGTTAATATTAATGATGCTTATGTAATGATTAGAAATAATAAAGTAGAAATAATAAATATGCATATTGCTAAATATGATATGGGTACTATTTTTAATCATGATGAAACAAGAACAAGGGAGCTTTTACTTCATAAAAGAGAAATAATTAAGCTCCAAAATAGAATTAAGCTTGATGGAATGACCTTAATCCCTTTGGGCTTATATTTTAAAGGAAGTCTTTTAAAGGTAAGCCTTGGAGTATGTAAGGGTAAGAATTTAAGAGATAAACGTGAAGCTTTAAAAGAAGCAGATGCTAAGCGTCATATTGAAAAGACTATGAAAGAGATAAATCGTTATTGATTTTTCTCTTTTTTTAATTTATAATTATCGTGTATGGGCCAGTTTTGGATTCGCCAGGATTAATGAATATTTGTAAGCATGCCATGGTTACGCATGTAAAAACGTCGAGGTTAAATTAACCGCAAACACAAATTTATTCGCTCGCAGCAATGCTAGCGTACAATTAGCTTGCTAATTTAATCAAGCTCGTCTCCTAGCTATTTTCCTATGGTAGTTAGCTAGACGTTTATTAAGTAGGATATATTTTAAGGCTGCCACCTTAAGTCTTAGAATGAATTTAGTAAGGTTAGTTTATATTATGTTTGCCTTGTAGCAAGATATAAATGAAATCAATTACAAAGCTAAGCATGTAGAAAGCGAAGGCTAGTTAGTTTTGTACCGGGGTTCGAGTCCCCGCCGGTCCACCATAATAGTAGAATAGGTCTGATACAATGCTATCAGGCTTTTTGTTGCAAAAATAGCATAATTTACGTTTAAAATGCAATATTTTGTTTTAAAAGCTGAATTTTATTAGTTTTACAAGCTGTTAGTAGACTTCATTTAGAGGCTCTATTAGCAGCTTTTTATTTTGACTTTACACGATTTAACCTCAAGGGTGCTAAAATTCTACACGATTTGAGTAGGGGTGCTAAAAATTTACACGATTTAACACGATTTGAATTTTGAGACAATTTTGAGAAAAATCCAACATCCATATAGATAAAAAGGCAAAAAAATGTTATAATTTCTACAAGATTATAGAAAAATGTGGATGAGGAGTATTTATGGCTTATAAAGAGGCAGTCAAAAAATTAAGACTTAAAATGTTGATGACTCAAGAGGAATTTGCAAAACTTCTAGATGTTTCTTTCGCAACTATAAATAGATGAGAAACAGATAAAAACATTCCAACTATTAAAGCAAGAAGAAAACTACAGCCATATTTTAAAAAGTATAATATTGAGGTGGATGAATAATGTCAGAAGAAATAACTATTAAAAAAAAATATACTGATTATCCTGAGGTTCTTGATATTCCTCATTCATTCTTTCTTTTATAATATGTGGTGTAAGTATGGATAATTATACTAAAAAAAATTGTTGCGACTTTGCTATATTATGTGATTATATATATGGCGGATATATCTATGATATTAATAGCTTAATTAGCATTGTAGGGGATTTTAATAATAAAAATGAAGCGATAGAAAAAAATACGAACTAAAAAATAATATCCCAGCATTAAACTGCACTTCTTCCAGCAAAAATATTTATGAATGTATAAAATTCAGTTTTAATTTTTCTAACATTCATTTTAAAATTGAGGACTAAATAATGAATAAGAAGAACATTCTATATGGTTTATTTCTAGCTTTATTATTATTTGGAATATTCCTGTCGGCTTGAAGTCAAAATATTGTATGTGTTTAGAAAAATAAAACGAAGGTTCAAAAGAAATTTTATCAAAAAGTTAATCTATGATTAAAAGGCTGATTTGACAAGACAAGCTTACAACAAAGTGATGGATAATAAAGAAACTCTAGTAGAGGATACTAAAGCTATTGTTGCAATACTTACAGATACAACTGAAATTGATAATAAGATACAGGTACTTAATACAGAAATGGAAGAGACTGAGGCTTTAGTTGAAAACTTGATTCATGATGACAGTAAAAGGTTTCAATCACAAAAGGAATATGAAAAGAGATATAATGAGCTGGTTGAGAAATTCAATAAGGCAAAAGATAAGGTTGAGAGACTCACAGAAGAAAAGATTTCAAAATTAAATAAACTAGAAGTCCTACAAGCATTTATTAAAACTATTGAAGAAAAAGAACCAATAATAGATGAATTCTCGTTAGATCTTTGGAACCTGATGCTTGATGCAGCAGTTGTTAATAAAGATGAAACAATAACCTTCAAATTCAAAAATGGAAACGAAGTAAGAATTTAACCACAAGACACCGAAGCATCCTACTTGCTTTGGTTTTTTTGCACTTGTAAAAAAAAATGGGCATAAGTTCTATCTAAGACAATAATTATATGATATAATTATAGTAAATTTTATGCTTGGATTCTAAATTATTATAAGAATTTCAAAAGAAAGAAGGTCTTTAAAATGAAAAAAATAGGTTCGTTTTTTGTTACTTTAGGAATAATGTTAGTTATGATTTTCAGCTTAGCAGGTTGTGGAAACGATGCTAAACAAAGTGAAAATAGTCACTCAAGTGATTCTACAAATACTTACACAATTACTTGGAAAAATTATGATGGAACTGTGCTAGAAACAGATACTAATGTTGCTTATGGGACAACTCCAAGCTATGATGCAATAACTCCAACAAAAGAGTCAACAAATCAATATAGCTATGCTTTCACTGGTTGGACCCCAGAAATTTCTTCTGTAACTGGTGATGTAACATACACAGCTCAGTTTAGTGAGAAAGACTTGAATGTTCTTGAATTTGCAAAAAGCACAAATAAATTTAATTCAAATAATACATCTAATGAAGAAACAGCGTCGGTTATTTCTGAAAAGAATGAAACATATAATTTTGGATTTGCAAACTATAAAAGTGTTTTAGGTAGATGGGGACAATTAAATCGACTGGGTTATTTTTATAACACAACTAAAATCGATGGTATTGATTCGTTAATTATAGAAACGACTAATTCAAGTGATAAATTGATTGTTTCTTTCGGGTATAAAACAATTGATGGTGAAATAATTTTTTCTGAATCAGTATGGTATAATTGTTCAGAACAGTTATTGATTGATAACTGTTGCAATTACATAAAGATATTTAATGCTGGTTCATCAGATATTATTATCAATTCAATTAGACTGCACTTTAGTAATGAAGAAGGAGTTGAGTTGCATAAAAATGATGCTATATATCAATTTGAAGTAAATTCAGATAATATCTCTTGTACTATAAAAAGTGTTCAAAATGCTTCCGAAGTGAAAGACGCTTATTTATCTGATTATTATCAAGGATATAAAATTACAAATATAAGCAATGATTGCTTTTATAATTGCTCTTATATTGAAACACTGACAATTCCATTTATTAGTTTAACAGATGCACCAAATGGTGATCCTAAATTGTTCATAGGAAGACTTTTTGGTACCGTTTCATTTGAAAATACCACAAAGATTATTCAAGAATATAGTGTTTTAATTGGAAGCAGCTTTTATGAATATCCTAAAAGTTATTATTATCCTAGTAATCTTAAAAAAGTTCATATTGATGGAGGATATTCTACAAGGACCTTCTGGAGATGTACAGTCATTGAGGATGTCACATTTGGTGATAATGTTGTTTCAATAGGCAATTATTGCTTTAGTGATTGCAGAAACTTGAAAAATGTTGATTTTGGATGGGGTGCTACAACAATAGGATATGGAGCTTTTAGAAATTGTACATTGCTTTCAACAATTAATTTGGAATCAAATATCACAACAATTGGTGATGAAGCTTTTGAGGGGTGTACCTTTAATTCTTTATTACTTCCAAATAATATTACTACATTAGATCAATATGCATTCTATAATTGTAATATTACAGGAAATATATATATTCCGAAAACTGTGACTTCAATAGGTGAAGTGGCTTTTAACTTTATATCAAATTCATCAATTAAACCAACGATATATTGTGAAGTTGAAAGTGCTCTTTCGGGATGGAATACAAAGTGGAATTATTATAATTATCCAGTTGTATGGGGCTATTATGATATCATTGATAATTTCTTAATGTGTTACAGAAATGGTGCATTATGTTTGATTGATTATAAAGGTTTAATCTCAAATGAAATTAATACACCTTCGAAGGAAAGTTGTTCTGAAAATTATCAAATATATTCGAATTTTGTAAATAATGATAATGTCTTAGAAACAATAATACTTTCTGATAATTGTGTTGGGATAAATAATAATGCTTTTGAAAATTGTTCTAACTTGAAATATATCGTGATTCATAATGGCGAGATTGATATAGAAATTAACGCCTTTTCAGGAACCAATTTAATTGAATGTTTATATTTTGCTGGTGATTATGAAGACTGGAAGCACGAACCAATTTATAATGATTATGTTGTCGCTTTTTATTCTGAAACTAATGTTTCTGACACCACTGCTGGATTGTATTACTGGCATTATATTAATGGGATTCCTACTATTAATTATTAATAGTAGAAAATTGTATTGCAACTGTTATATATCAAGAAAAAAACTACAAGCCGATTTGTTCGGTTTGTCATATTACCAATGGGGGTAAAATATGCCAACAAAGAAGCAAGAAATCGGTGATAAATACGAAGATTTATCTATGCAAATTCTCTTACTTAAGGAGATTAGCTGGGAAGAGGGAATAGTATTTGATAAAGTTTATGATAATGGAAATGATAAGATTGAGGTGGCGTCTGGTGCTAAGCATCAAATTGATATACATCTAGTTTCTTCACAACACAATAATTACCATTTATTGTGTGAATGTAAGTGTCATAAAGGTTCTGTTGAAAAGACAGAAGCATGTTCGTTTGCAACTGTTATAACAGATATAAAGAAAAAGAATCCAGACTGGAATGTAATTGCTTGCTTTACTTCTAATCTGGGATTTCAAAAAGGCGCAGTTCAAATTTTACTTTATTACGATATAGCACCTTTAGATTTAGAAGATGTATCTGAAAAGGAGTTTAAGATAACGATTACTGAATCATCAATATCTCCAAATATAAAAATTACAAATGTTTATTTAAAAAATAATGAAGTATCAAATTGCTATGATGGTTTTACAAACGATGATCGTGGCGATATTTTAAGACCACAATATATATTGAGTTATTATGAACTATTAGATGAAAATAATAATATTATTAATGATTTAATTCATCATTATGTCTTTTTTAAAACTGGAAATAGGAAATATGTTAATAATGAATTTGATGTTTTCAAAAGTCTGGAGAGAAATGTAGAACTAGATAGGATAGAAGGCTTTGCCAATGGAGCACGTAAAAATGAGCCATCAACTTTTACTAGCATTATAAAATCCGATGTTAAAGCAATTTTGAAATTATCTAAAGATACCTACTATCATTTTAAAAAAGATGGAACTATTGAGAAAAAGAATTTTAGTGAATTGAAAGATAACAACTAATAAATGTTATAAGTGGTGCTAAATTTTTACACGATTTGACCTAAGGGTGCTAAAAATTATACACGATTACAAGTAGGGATGCTAAAATTGTATTAAAACATTTCTACTTTGACAAATAGAAATCAATGCTTTGATACAGTAAAAACACTGTTTCAAGGCTTTTTTTATGCTTAAAATGGCTATTTTTTAGTATTTTTGACTAATTTTTATCATTTTAAGTCTTTAAATTTAATATTTTCAAGACATTTAGTGTGTTTGAAAATCAACTGTAAAACGAAAGGTACCTACTGTAAAACGATAGCTTAACTGTAAAACGAAAGGTCGAACAAAAAAACGAAAGGTACCTACTGTAAAACGATAGTGTTTATTTTTGGAAAAATGGTTTTAAATACAATTATATATGGAAGTATGGAAGAAAACTCATTGACCAATGAGAAAAAAAGTGTATAGAAAACCTGTTTATAGCAGGATTTTTTCATTGACCACTAAGTTTTAAAATGATATAATTAACCGGAGGCGAATATTATGAACTTTAAAGAAATAGAAAAAAATTTTAAATCAAATTCTTTTAAAAATGAAGATGATATAAAAATTCATTTTCATTCTGATATTGTTAAGCCTATTTTATCTGAGTTTAATCCAGATATGATTAGTCAGTATAGAAGTGAAAATTATTTGATTGCTGGTGGGAGAACTGATGCAACATTTCAAAACGTATATTTTGAATTGAAAAAATTAGATAGATTTTCTTTAACTTCAGGAATTTCTGAAGCAATTTATGGAAGAGATGAGAAGGATCATGGACTATATGATTATTTAATTAGTGGGGCAGGGATAAATGCTGATGATAATGATGATTTAATTGTAAAAAAACTTAAAAGAGGAATTGGGGTTGGCTTTGACGGAAAAACTTTTTTATTTGCACGTTTTATTTCCTCTCCAGTTAAAAAGCATATTAATTGTTCAAAAGTATCTGTGAGCATTAGTAATGATTTGAATGCGGATTTTATATATGAAAAGAAAGAATTTATTCCTGGTCTTAAAAGATTAGTGTTACTTTTAAAACAACAGGAAAAATGTGAATTAAATAAAGCTAATGTGCTTTCTGTAATTAATACAAAAAGTGAATTTGTACGTCAGTCAATTATTAATACTTATAATGAAATTTTATTTAATATAACATCAAATGATGGTAGTAATAGGGTTAGAACATTGTATAATGAGTGGAATAGTGTTTTTGGTGTGATGTATGGTGAAGATGATGAAGCTACTGATTTTACAGAAGTATCATCTAAAATTAGAGATTTATATGGAATCTCTAATGAGGAAAAGATAGATAGTAAAATGTATCTATTTGCGATGCAAACATTCTTTAATATTTTTCTTAAATTATTAGTTTATTCTTTTTTATCTCAATTGGTTGATCCTTCTTTTACAGTAAAACAAGAGTTAAGTAAAGCTGATATTGATAAATTGTTTGATGGTACAGCAATGGGTAGTAACAAACTTGTTAACAATTTTTTTGAGGCACATTTTATGGAATGGTTTACCTATACTGACAGTTGCTTTGAAGAGAAAATTGTAAATAAGACTTTAAAATTAATTGATAAATTTGATTTGGCTACTTTTGTTTTGAAGCCAGAAGATATTCAAGATATTCTTCAAGAAGTTTATATGGAGTTAATTCCAACTGAAATGAGGCATTTAATGGGAGAATATTTTTCACCTGATTGGGTTGTAGAGCATGCAATAGACATGTCTGGTTTTGATGGCTCTATTGATAAAACATTAATTGACCCTTGCTGTGGCGATGGTCCTTTCTTGACACAGGCCATAAAACGAATTGTTATGAAAAAAGGAGGTCATTTAAATAAGGCAGATATTTTAAAAATTACACATAATATTGTTGGATTTGACATAAATCCTATCTCTGTTGTTGCAGCTAAAACAAACTATATTTTAATCGTATTTTCTGCTTATTTTGATAATTGTGATGAAGATTTTGGTGAGGCAGTAAATATTCCAGTTTTTATTGCTGATTCGATTTTATCTCCTATTGTCTATACAGAAAAAAATGATAAAACGCTGAAATTAACAACATCAGTTGGTGAACTTGAATTACCTAAATTTTCTAGTTTTGATAATGGAAATGAATTTTTGACAGAATTGAGTTGCGCTATTCATGAAAAAGCAGATTATTCTATTTTTAAGAGCTTAGTTATTGATGGTAAAAAGTTAGTGTCTATTGAGGATGAGCCAATAGTAAAAAAATTGTTTGATCGTTTATATGTATTACATAGAAGCGGAAAAGATTCGTTTTGGCCTATTATATTAAGAAATAGTTTTGCTCCAACAATGATTACAAATAAGTTTGATTATGTTGTTGGAAATCCTCCTTGGATTGCATGGAAGTCAATGAGTAAGAGTTATCGTGAAGGAACCCTTGCAATATGGCAAAGTTATGGAATTTTTGAAAAAAATGCATATGATAAAAAGACAACTCATGATGATTTCGGAATGGCAGTTACTTATGTATCTATTGACCAATATCTTAAATCAAATGGGGTAATGGTATTTTTATTACCTGCTTCATTTTTGAAATCTACCAAAGGTGGTGAGGGATTTAGAAAATTAGAAATTATCAGAAACGGGCAAAATATTCCATTTTCTGTGGATCAAGTTGACGATTTCTCAGATGTAAAACTTTTTACAATTCCAACCATTGTAATAAAATTTATTAAAGGTAAAAAAATGAACTATCCTATGAATAAATACAAAATTTATCATCAATTGGGTAGAAAAATATCAATTGATTCACATAAAAATTGGTCTGATGTATCTTCAATATTATCTTCAGAAATGAAAATGGCGCAACCTGTTAATTTAAGTGATTTGCAATCTGCTTGGTTGACTCTAGATGATTTAACATTTGCTAATAATGTTACTGACCCAAATAAACCGAGATTCTATAAAGGACGTAAAGGAATAGAACCGGCTGGAGCTAAGGGTGTTTATATATTGCTTCATCCTTCAAAAGCAAGAGAAGGATATTTAAATATTGAAAATGATATGTCTCGCCAAAGGAGAGCTGATATTTTAGAAATAGGTTCGCACAAAGGAGTTATCGAGGAAACATACGTGTATCCGATGCTAGGCGGAAGAAATATAGCTAAATGGCTTGTTAAATCTAATGAATTTATGTTAGTCCCACATGATTCTGCAAATAAATATGGAATTCCTGAAGTTGAATTAGCTGCTAAAGCGCCTGAAACTTATAAGTGGTTAAATTATTATCATGATCAACTATTAGAAACTAGAATTCAAAATGGAAAATTTTTTAATAAGGATACTCAACCATTTTATCGATTAGATAACGTTGGTGAATATACATATTCACCTTATAAAGTTCTTTGGAAAGAACAAACAGGATCGATGTCAGCTGTTGTTGTAAGTACATATAAAGAATCGATTCCAAACTATGATGACACATTATTTAGTTCTGATAAAGTGATTGTTGTAGATTCAAAGGTTCTTATGCTAAGTTTAGAAAATGAAATGGAAGCTTATTACGTTTGCGGTATTATCAATTCCCCTAATGTAACAAAAGTTATCGATGGATATGCAATTTCTACAAATAGAGGCGTTGATGTTTTAAAAAATGTTGCAATACCAAAATTTGATATAAACAATGAATTACATTTAAACATTGCAAAAATTTCAAAAGAAATCCATCAAAAAGCAAAAGAGAAACTTTCAATCAGCACATTTGAAAATATTCTTGAGATAGCTGTTCACGAGCTATTTACTGAGAATAAAAAATAAAAAATATTTTAACAATTATTTAATGGTTATTGTTAATAAGTAATTATAAATTTGAAGTTTAATAATTAATATTTAGTTGAAAATAAAAAAATGGTTTATTACGAGTTAGGTTGCTTTTTGCATTAAATTGGTCTATCATTTTCATCTAAAAATAATCTATATAGCGGAACGTTAAGAGCGTCCGCTATTTTTATTAATACGTCAATTGTTGCTGCATGTGTTCCTAGTTCAATTCTTCCATAGTATGCTCTTGAAACTCCAGTATATTCTTCCATTTCTGCTTGAGTATAACCTGTCTCTTGTTTTCTAATTCGAGCTATATTTTGACCTAATTTGTATCTGTAATTTTTATTTTTATCTTGTCGAACCTTAGCCATTTTTAGCACCTTCTTTTGAATATTTTATCATATTTTTGTATATAACGCTATATATGACGTTGAGATATGCTTTAATTGGCTGTAGAATATAATTGCATGAGGTAATCCTGTATGCATTTAAGGCTACTGCTTGGCTAATAAAATGAAGCAGAGAAATGGAGACTCAAATATGAGCAAAAATAATAAAATGGAACTAAAGTTTAAGGTTTCAAGCTTTAGAAAGATTCCAAATCCTTACATTAAATCTGATAATGTAGGTGAAACCAAACCAGAAATGTATGTGTTAATTTGTGATGTTAAAGATTTACCTACAGACATTCCAATGGGAACAAACCCAAGAATGCAAAATGAGAAAACGAAAGTTGCAAAAAAAATTCAAACATCTTTAACTAACCATACTGAAAGAAATTTTTATTTATTGAATAGGGGTATCTTACTTTCTGCTAAGTCTGTATCTTATAACAATGAAGAGAATGTTGTTACTGTCTTATTCGAAGATTTAAATGTTCACGGAAATGTTGATGGTGGACATACTTATACTATTATAAAAAATTGTCGCGACCAATTAGAAGTAGGAGAACAATTTGTAAAAATTGAAGTATTAACTGGCATTGAAGATATGTTTGAGCAATTAGCTGCTGCAAGAAATACATCTGTTCAAGTTAATGACCAATCAATAGCTGAATTAGAAAATAGATTTGAATTAATAAAAGATGCTTTTAGAAATGAAAGATTTTATAATGATATTAGCTACAAACAAAATGACATCAAAAGAATTGATGTATCGGATATTTTAGCAATTTTAAACTTATTTAATATTGATAGATATCCAACGGATAAATTAAATCCTATGCCATTGGTTTCTTATGCAAGTAAAAAATCATGTAGTGATTATTATATTGATGAGCATAAAAAACATGAAAAGGATCAAACACAAAATCCTTATTATAAAATGAAAAACATTATGCCAAAAATAACTGAATTATATGATGAATTAGAAACAAGAATGCCTGAATTTTATAAAGGTGAAGCAACTGGTGTAAAAAAATATGGCTCAATTACTGGTGTTTCAATGGTAAAGCCTGGTAAGGATAAATATAAATCAAAATTTTATGAATATGATATGGATTACAGTACTCCAAACGGTTTTCTCTATCCGATTTTAGGTGCTTTTAGAGCTTTAGTAAGAGAAAAGGATGGAAAATATGAATGGATTAAAGATCCTATTGTTGTTTTAAATGAATTAGGAAATAATTTAGTTTCTAGCACTATTCAAATGTCGCGTGATTTAGGAAATAATCCTAATGCAACAGGAAAAAATAGTAATCTTTGGCAAACTTTATTTATGCAAGTCAAGATGACTACGATGACCACTAGTTTTTAGTGAGGTGACGTAGTATGATTCCCATCGATGAAGTTTTATCCATTTACAAAGAATCACAAATTGATGATTTCTTAAAAAAATATACTGGATTATCATTAAATGAAAAAAATTTGTCTTATGAAAAAATTAAGAAAAATTATAAATTTCTCGGCAATAGCAGTTCAAATGGTTCAAATGTTGGGCAACTTACAAGTGGAGAGAAAGGTTTAGTAGAGAGAATAACAAATGCAATTGACGCTGTAATTGAAAAGCAAAAAAGTAAATGCGGTATTGTATCTGCTAAGAATTCACTTGCAATAATAAAAAAAGCATTTCCAAAGTATTATGAAAATATGATTGATGTTATTAATGATAATACTGAAAAATCATTTGCAAAGGATGCAGTAGGACAGGTTATTTTAGCTGTAAATGATGGTTCAAAATCAAACAAGCCGACTTTTGATGTAATTGATAAAGGGACAGGTTTGTTAGGCTCAGAATTTGAAAGTACAATTTTATCTATCAATCATGGTAATAAGCTTTCAAGAGAGAAATCTTATTTGATAGGAGCATTTGGGCAGGGTGGTTCAACATCTTTGCCCTTCACATATGCTACAATAATTTTATCAAAGAAAGAAAATAGATTCTTTTTTACAATAATTAAAAGGGTTGAATTAATTGATTATAAAAACATGGTGTATGTATATTTTACATTGAATAATCAAATCCCTGAATTAAACTCTAATAATTTTACTTGTGATGATAATTATTTAGATGATTTTGTTAATCAAAGTGACTCTGGAACATTAGTTAGAATGGTTGAAGCTGAGATTTCAAAAAGATTTAGAGTTAATGAAGTTACTAAACCAGGTATGTTGGCAGATTATTTAAATACTGAATTGTTTAATGTTGGGTTACCTGTTAAAGTAATAGAAAATAGAATAAATTATGTTTCGAATGTTCATTTGCAAAATAGATCTATTTATGGAACTCAACTCAAATTAAAGACTTCAAAAAAATATGTTAAAAAAGATTATTGTGGAACTATTAAGATTGAACATAATAATAGAACATATAATATCGATTATTATACACTCCTTCCTAGTGATGAAGATAAATGGGGAAGCGAATCAGAATGTAAAAAAGTTTTTGAGCAATTCAATGCGTATTATGATCCAATAATTTATACGGTAAATGGACAAACTATTACAACTGAAAGATATACAAAGCTGAATAATGCTGGGTTGAATTTCTTAAGATATAGGTTATTAGTAGTCATTAATTTGGATATTTTAGAAACAGAAAAATACAAATTTTTTACTACAGATAGAGCTAGAATTGTTGAAAGTGATTTAACAAGAGGTTTCTTAGATAAAGTTATAAAAGCATTAGCTTCAACTCAAAAACTTATTGAAATTAACAGCATAATTGGTGAAAAATCTGTTTCATCTTCTATAGATCAAAATTTGCTTGATGAAGTTTCAAAACAAGTAAAAAGTGAATATAGCAAATTTTTAAAATCAGGTACAGTCCTTCCAGGAAGAAATGGTAGACATTTTGAGCCAGGTTCAGAAGAAATATATGAAGATCATATTGTTACTTTAGAATTATCTTCGTCAAAACGTGAGTTTTATAAAGACGAAAATATAATATTTGTTATTACGACTAAAGCTCAAAAGCATATTAATGAAGAAGCAATTATTAGTGGATTCTTAAATGATAAATGCTTTAATGAATTGCAAAGAAATTTTATGAATGGTAGAATTCAATATTCTATTAATGCTGGTTATCTTAAACCTGGAGTTTATACAATTCAGTTTATTTATTTTAAAAATAATACATTGGCAATGGAAACTGAAAAAATTGTGTTTGAAATAAAAAATGAAAAATCTCCTGATAAAGAAAAAAATATGCAAACAAAGAGCTTAGACTTAAACATCATTATTGTTGATGAGGCAACTTTGATTTGTGATATTGCTAGAGATAAAATAAATAAAAAAATTGATATAAAATTATGTCTTGATTCAGATCAATTAAGAAGTGAAGTTTATGGTTTATCTACTTCAAGCGACCAAATATCAAAGATTAAAAATCAAATAATTAAACCAATTGTTTTGTTCTCATTATTCTATGGTGAAGCTTATGATGAAATTGTAAATGATGAAGAGAAAAATAAAGTTATTTTGTCTTTCATTAAAGCAGTTATAAGCTCATCAATATTACAGTAATTTACGTACCATAATTTTAAGGAGGATTGAATATAAGTTCCTTTTCAAATCCTTCAAAGAAACAAATAAATAGACAAGCATTAATTGATTTAGGTGAAGAAGTTGATAATTCTAAAACTTTATATCAAATGATGCATATGCTTCAAAAAATTATAAGATAAGGTGATTTTATGGATTATGTTGGTAAGTATAAAATAAAGCTGGATGATGTTTATAATAATGTTCCAATCGAAATTAAGGAAGCACGCAAAAATCTTTTTTCATATGAAAATCAAGGAAATAATTTATATGTTTATTATGACATTAATTTAATATCAGAAATTGCTAATAAAACTAATGTTTTATGGTTTAAAAGTGCAGATGAATTTAGTGATAAAGAAGAAAATGCAGCATGGCAGGCTAAATTTTTTAATGTTTTAATATATTTACAAGAAAAAAATTGTAGTGAATACAATGATGAATTTAAAAAAATCGTTGTTGATGCGTTTAAAGCATATGATATAAAAAAATATTATAAAAGATATTATATTTGCTGCTTATCATATGAACCTGACAATAATTTATGTTGGTATACATTTAGCGGAAAAAAATTCCAAAATATAAATAAAATTGAAATTGAAGGAAAATATAAAATAGAAGATGAAATTTCAAAAGAAAAAATTATTTTAACAGGTGATAAATTATCATGCACCTTAGAAAAGAAGTATACACACTCTGCATGTATTTGTTTTAATAAATCTGCACTAGATTGTATTGTAGAAGGAATTCATAATATCAAAAGTGGTTTCGTTAGTTATTCTTCTAAAGTTCTAAAAAAGAAATTTTGTGCTTGTTTAGATGTTATTTATGATAAATATAAGGAAAATAATAATTTAGAGACCATTAAAGTTGATATTTATAATTTAATTGACTACTGCAATTTGTTTTTTAAAAATGACTATTATGCAGGTGAAAAAGAATATCGATATATTTATGATTCATCATTGCCTTTAGATAAAACAAGATTAATTAAATGTGATAATAATAAAGAAAAACCAATTATAACTAAAGATAACAATAAGGGGAAAACAATATACAAATTAAATTTTGGAAACAAATCAATACAACATATAACTATTACTAATTCTAACGATAAAATATTATTTGAAGAAAAATATAATGAAAATATTTTTTTAAGTAAGATATCGTTTAATGAAGAAAGTATTAAATGGTTTGAAACAGGAATGATATATGAAGATTAATCAAAAATTATAAAAAATAGACTTAGCTCAATAATGGCTAGGTCTTTTTTAATAGATAAAATTTATCCATCTGTTTTTATTAAAAACTGCAAAATAGGTACATTTTGATAAAATTTTTATAAGAATTTTATTTTTTAATAAAAAAATGTATTTATATTGACGTGTTAATAAAATTGATATATAATATCTTTGAAAATGAAGGAGGTAGCAAATTATTATGCAATTTGAATCAAAGAAATTATACGACAATATACAATTCCTAATAAAAAACGCCAATTTAAAAATCGGTGACGTTGAAAAAGAGCTAGGCTGCAGCAGCGGTTACTTTGCTCGTTTGAAAAAGGATGATGCTTCATATTCAGCACCTAGTATTGATAAAATTTATCTGCTTGCAAAAAAGTTTAATCTTCCTATTGAAGTTTTAGGTACGGCTGATTTATGTGAATTAAATCAAACTGAAAGATATTTATTTAATTATGTTGATTCACTCATAAAGGCGACTATAGTCGAAAAAATTCACTGGGATGCTTTTTCTGTCGAACATTTTTATGATGCGCCTGAATTTGATAGTGGTGAATTATATCCTTCACATGTTTTAGGAAATCCTATTGATACCGAAACAGTTGAATATTATTCTCGCTTCCTAAAAAAAACATTAAAATTAATTGATTCAATTTATGAGGCATGTTTGTATCAAAATAAATTTATCATAACTAAAGTTAAAGATGATAATGGAGTAGTTTTTTATGAATTGTACGTTCAAAATTATTCTGGATCTATGTATAAAAATCCTTCAAATATTTGTTATTCTAATTCAGAGGGAGAGTATTATCCATTGTTAGATAAGTTATATAATCAATGCCGAGTATCATCTAGAAAGCCAGTGTTGAACTCAGATGTACTTGCTGCATTTGATTCATTGCAACGTGCTCTTAATAACCAGCCAGAACCAAAGAATGAACTGGGTGATGATGATTTACCATTTTAAATTAGGGAGGAATATTTATGAATTCAAGAAAAACTTATTCTGTGATGTGTAGCTCATGTGGCCAAAAAATCGAAGGCATTAAATTGGGTGAGCATTCATATTGCGAATGCAAATGCGATAAGTGTAAATGTACTTTTATTGCTGTTACGAAGAATAACTCTATAAAGTACTTACAAACTGATCTTCAATAAGCATTAATAATTTAATAATTTAAAGCTACAAGCAAATGTAGACCGCTCTAGCAAGTTTAAAACTCTATCGGTACGTTGCTTATAGTATTTTATTTGTTAAAGAGCCATCAGCTATAAAGTTGATTTAGATGGGCCTAGCAAATTAGAAGTTGCAATTTATTTTGCATTTTTTGATTTGTTAGGCTCTTTTTTTGTCTCTTAATTGTCTAGTTATATCATTAAAATGTATTTTGTAAAACTTATTATAATAAATTAACATTCAAATTTGTATAATTTATACGCAAGATTTTTAAAAAAAGTTAATTATGAAAACGCTTTTTGGACTATTAAAAAACTATACTATTTCTGTGAGATGAAAAATTGTTTTACATAAAATTTGACTTTTAAAAATAAAAAAGCATAAAAAATATGTAAAAATTTAAGTTTTTATCCTGTTTATAGTACTTTCATGGATTAAAATATTTTGTTTAAAGGCCTAAAAATTTTTAAAAAAAGTGAATTTAAACTATAAAGAAAATGTGGAATTGCTCTATATATGTAATAGGACAAGCTCACTTGCTGGTGAAAAGGCCAGCTGCACTAGTAATGGAAAGACCTAACCACTTCAATAATTCTACGTGAGCTGATCGCACGTGATTTGGAGGTTATTGAGGTAAAAAATATAATTAAGGCATCAGTTCCAAATCCTGTTGGCTTGAAATGGACAACCATTGGCAAGCGCAATAATCTGAAAGCCTTTGGTCTGTCTATTTCGATAGGACGGACTAATGAAAATAATTAAGCAATCAGTAACTTCAACTGATTCAAATAAAAAAGAAGGAAAAATAATATGTAACAATACAGATAATGTTATAAAGAAATCAAAATATAATATAGAAGAAGATTTGCCAAAATTAGAAAAAATTGAAGTTCTGTCATATGTGTTTAATGATTATATTAAAGCAAATGCAAAAAAATATGGGCTAACTATACATAAAATTACAAGTTTAATAAAAATATTTACTGGTGTTAATATTTTTATCAATGATAATAATGATAATAAAACTGTTTATTTGGGATGTGTTGAAGATGAATATTATGATTATGCTTCAAAAGACAAAAATGGTATATCATTTCATATTGATAAAAAAGGGTGGGACTTTAATGTTGCAAAATATACTACTTTAGGATTATGGTTGGTCAATTATTCGTTTCTTAATTATGTTATATATAGAAAATGGAAGATTGTATTGGTCACAGATCCATCAAAACATTATAATTTAGATTCTTATGAAAAACTGACATCAAGAATGTATGCTAGTGAGTTAGAAGTACTTTGCAATTATTACAAAAAGAATTGGTGTAAAGATGGTGAGTTTTGGATGATACAAAGTTATTGAGATGAGACGTTAATAAAATGTTTAAGAAAAAAACTAAAACAGGTTAACTGAGTATTCAAAATACTAATCTTATATATAGTAAAATAAAAGCAATCAATTTTAATTATTTTATTAATTGTTAATGACATTATTAATGCAATATACAAACTAAATTAAAACGATCATCTAGATTTATTTCTTTTTCATTAAGAAACTCTAACTAGAGCTGCTATTTTATAATTTTAACTATATTTTAGAACTAAAGTATGATTTAAGTTTTGCATAAATTTCAGTTACTCTATTGCTTAAATGAATTATTAATGATAAAATTAATGCGTAAGTAATGACAAAAATGGCACTAAATATATATTAAAGGAGCGATTGCTATGATAAATAGAGAATATTATTTAAATCAAATAATTTCAAAAATGTGGGATAGTAATATTAAAATTATTACTGGCATTAGAAGGTGCGGTAAATCTACATTGCTATTTGAATTGTTTTATGATTATTTAATTAAAAGTGGAGTTGAAGAAAATAATATCATAAAAATTGAATTAGATAAAAGAAAATATTTGAAATATAGAAATCCAATACCTTTATGTGATTATGTTGAAAATATAGTTACTAATGCTAAAGACAACAAATATTATTTATTTATCGATGAAGTTCAATTAACTAATGAAGTAAAAGACAAAGAAAGTGGTATTGTAGTAACTATTTATGATATGCTAAACGAATTAAAAGGATATGCTAATTTAGATTGTTATGTTACTGGTTCTAATTCTAAAATGTTATCTAGTGATATTGCCACTGAATTTAGAGGTAGATCTAGTCAAATAAAAGTTTATCCACTATCTTTTAAAGAAATTTATTCTTTTAAGCAAATTGATAAACGAGATTTATTGGATGAATATATGCAATATGGTGGAATGCCAGGATTAATAAATTTAAAGACTGATGAAGAAAAGAAAGCATATCTTAATAATTTATATAGTGAAATATATTTAAAAGATTTGGTTGAACATGGAAAAATAAGAAGAGAAGATGTTTTAGAAGAAATATTAAATTATCTAGCTTCTCAAATTAGTTCATTAACTAATTCTTCAAATATAGCTAATTCTATTAATGATAAGACATCAAGTAAAATTGATGCTGGACTAATTACAAGGTATTTAAATCAATTAAAAGATGCATTTTTAATATTTGAAGCTAAAAGATATGATATTAAAGGTAAAACTTATTTTGACTATCCAAATAAGTATTATTACACTGATATAGGCCTTAGAAATTCAAGATTAAATTATAGACAAAACGATCCAGGTCATATAATGGAAAACATTATATATAATGAACTTATAATGCGTGGTTATTCTGTTGATGTTGGTGTCGTTGAAGATAGAAGGGATGGAGTAAGAAAACAAAAAGAGATTGATTTTATTGTAAATAATTTTGATAATAAGATTTATATCCAATCAGCTCTTAGAATTGATGAAGAAGCTAAAATGAATTCTGAACTTGATTCATTTAAGCTAACTAATGATTTTTTTAAGAAGATAATAATAAGAAATGATATTATTTCAAGTTTTTATGATGAAAATGGTATTTTACATGCTAATTTAATAGATTTCTTATTAGGAAAAATTGATTTGCTAAAATAATAATAGATTCTTTATTTATTCTATTTGTGATATAGCAGCACTTAAGAAGAATATCCTATGTGTTAATTAGCACTTTACTTAAGGATGCTCCATTTAATACTAAAATAAAAACCAATAAAAAAACGACTTAGTTCATTACGAGTTAGGTCGCCTTTTTTTGTATTATTAAAAATCTTTAGTAGATTTAATATCTATTGTTTTCTAGTCAACATTGCCAATTGATGATCGTCTTGCAACAATTATGTGGTTTTAAAAAAATAATTTAATTTTTTAAAACGGCAAAATATGTCAAAAATTATGACATTGTTGATTTAAAATAATATTTTTAATTGTTAATTAAATTTAAAATTGAATTGAAATTGAAATATTTGTTATAAAAAAATATAATTTCAAAATAAAATATATGTGGTTTTATGCCGAAAAGTTATTTAAATTGTAGAAGTTTTTACTGACTTTATCGAAAAACTATTTAAAAATTAATTGTTTTATATTATAAAAAAATAGGAAAGGTTGTTAAATCTAAAGGTGAGATTTTATTAATTTTTTGAAAAAATGAGATATGAAATAAATCTTATGTGAAAAAAATTATGATATAAGCTTTTTGTCGCTTTTGAAATCGCTAAAACAATATGTGTAGATGTTAAAACTAAATGGAAGGATTCTACCTTTATACAAAAAAACATAGCATTGATTCGATGCTATGGTTTTAAGGCTTTTAACAATTTGATTAATTAGTTCGTATATTTATTAACTAAATCATATATATTACATATATACCTAAAATATGATTTAGAGGGTGCACTGTATTAATAAAACTTACCTTTCACATATTAATATTAGTAGAATAGGTCTGATACAATGTTATCAGACTTTGTTATTGCAAAAATAGCAGAATTTACGCTTAAAATGTTGTATAGTGTTTTAAAAATAGAATTTTATTAGTTTCATTGGATGTTAGTAGTGACAAAACTAGTGACATATTTAGTGACAAAACTAGTGATATTTTCTTTTGCTAATGATATAATATGTTTGAATTAATCAATAGGAGATGCACATATGAATCTAGGAAAAGAAAATGAGACATTAGAATTTTAAAAAAAAAACAGGTGAACTTAGGGATGCTATGGATGATATTTGTGCCATATTAAATAAACATGGTAAAGGTGTTTTATATTTTGGTGTTAAACCAAATAGGGATGTTTGTGGACAAATAGTACGTGCTAGTTCGTTGGATGATGTTGCAACTCATATTAAGACTGCAATTAAACCAATGATATATCCTTCAATTAAAGAATAAATATTGGATGGTATTAGTGTTATTAAAGTCGAGTTTGCTGGTACAGAAAGACCATATTCATCGTATGGAAGATATTACAAAAGAGTTCATGATAGAGCTGAAGATATGACTCCAGATGAATTAAAACATATGATGCTAAATACTGATTATTCATCTATATGGGAAAACAATTTAACTACATTTGGAATTGAAGATATTGATTCTAAAGCATTAAAGAGTTTTTATACAAGAGCAGTTAATTGTGGAAGACTGGAACCACTTGAAACATATGACGAAAAAGAACTATTAACTATGCTTGGGTTAATGATTAATAACAAATTGACAAATGCTGGTTATTTCTTATTTTCTTCAAAGGAACCAACTGTTTTAAAAATGGCAGTTTATGCTACAAATCAAAGAATTAGTTTTTTAGATATTAACATGGTTCATGATAATATTTATAATTTGATTGATATTGCAACAGTATATATTAATCAGCATATGAACTGGAGAGTTGAATTTGATGGCAAAAGCACCGCTAGAATTGAAATACCAGAAGTACCAGTTGATGCTGTAAGAGAATGGTTTATACTTCAAAAGGAAACTGTGAAATAGATTTGTTAGTATCCTATGAAAACAAATTATTCGTTATTGAAGTTAAATATTGGCTTGGTAGGCTATATGAGCAGGATGGTTATTTTGTAAAAGAAAAAGACGATCGTTGGACTGGTGAAGTTCATGAGAAAGAATTAAAATCACCATTTGGCCAGGTTAAAAGACAAGTATATTTATTAAAAGAGCAAACTAAATCTAATCCATGGATTAATGCAATAGTTTTCTTTGCTGATGCTGAGTATGGTGAAGCTAAGGATGATAATGCATAGTTTACTGATATTGATGATTTAGCTGATTACATAAGGAATGACGGTCATACATCTAGACCTCAAGAGTTAAAAAAATGTTTAGATAATTTAGTTGTTGTAGATTTTATTTACTTTCCATCTATATGAGGTGAGAGAAGTTTGCATTGTATAATTAAACCTGAATAATTAGTATTTAATATTAATGTCAGGAAGATTACTAAAAAAGATATTGTGAGAATCGATATAGATCATCACTTTTCATATGACGATATTAGAATGAAGCTTATCGATGGTAGAATCGTAAGAACTACGCTTGAGAATCATAGTATCGATGTAAAAGAAGATGATTATATCTCAACATATTCTTTTGCTAAGATTCAAACAATTTTAATTGGCAAGTAGGAAAGGATTTTATATGGCAAAGCAAGAAGCAAGAAAACATCACTATATACCGAGATTTATTTTAAAAAACTTTAATGATGAAAACGTTCAAGTTAATTATTGGAGTCTAGCAAATAATAAAATCGAAAAAAGAAACATTAAAAGTGTCTTCATGAATATAGATATGTATAGAGATGAAGAACTAAACAAAGAAGATCCAACTCAAATTGAATCAAAATTTTCCGTTTTTGAGGGTGAAATTGCTGAACTTATAGCTAATAAAATTTTAAATAAATCTGAAATCGTAATTAACAGAAGAGAATTAGAAAAATTAAGAATTTTTATTACATTATCAGCATTAAGGGCTGATTATAGAATGAAGCAATACAAAGATAATTCTTTTGTTGAATCAACGAGAAAGATACTTCTTGAATATCAACCAGATGGTAATTTTGAAGAATTGTGGAAAAGAGAACTTGATTATTTAGCTACTTGTAGAACTTATGATGACATTCAAAAATCTGATGTGATAGATCCAATAATTAAGCAGGACTTCATGAATGATTTGATGGGCTTTTATATGACGTTTGTTGATGCTCGAGGTGGTGAGTTTTTGATGTCTGATGTATATCCTACATTAGAAATATTACCAGTTGGTAATGGGATAAATCTTCATATGCATTGTCTATTACCTTTATCACCTACAAGAATGTTGTTATTAAACCATATTGTTTTTAAAAATGGTGACAATGGGATGCCAATGTTAAGTGCTATGCTGAAATATTCTCAAATACAAGGTGATGCTATTGTACCACCAAAGAATAAATATATAAGCATTGGCTCATTGAACCCAGATGATGAATATATCTATCGTGTTAAAAAGATTTATCAAAAGGATGTTGAATATATTAATGCTTTACTCTTGAATGAAACTAGAGTTGGAATCATTTTCAGAAATAAAGATAAAATTAGAGATTCTATCTCTGCTTTCAATAATAGGGAAGATACTAAGCAAAAGTTTGCTTTATTAGAAGAAGAACTAAACAAAAAATAACACTAATTCTTAATTCAAGTAATGTTAGTTATTTGTGTCTCAAAATGACATTTAATTGAAAGTAATGGAAAATGTTTGCTAAAACCTGTCGTTTAGGTGAAAATTTTATTTTAACAAATTGAAGGTCAAATAACTATAGAGTGATTGACACTTTAATAGATAGAAAGGTAGGAGTGATTCTTACCTTTTTTTTACAATATAGCTACTATCTAGGTCGTTAATTGAAAAGTATTATCTTAATCAAATTATGTTTACTAGATAAATCTAGTAAAATGGAAGCAATAATAAAGGAGTGGTGGTGATTTGGATAAGAAAGAATACTTAATGTATATAGTATTGTATAATGAAACTGAGCCATTTGAAAGAAAATCCTTAA
>ULLA01005129.1_pt1 | contig 30175 bp, 20 predicted proteins | sample 1951291 | NCBI WGS metagenome assembly ULLA01 (sample SAMEA4835514, study PRJEB28245) | human gut metagenome | biome: gut microbiome; material: fecal sample | place: Denmark | collected 2008 | reverse complement strand
CAAGCCTTGACACAGTTTAAATTACACCCCCTTAAAAAAAGTAAATTCCAATTATCATAAGTTATTAAATAGAGGTGGAGAACGCTCTCCACCTCTATCCTCAAAGTTTGGCGATTTTTCAAGAATCAAAATATTTGTCTTATAAATCTTCTCCGTTTGGTTTATTATATTCGTTATCGTAGAAATAAAGAATATTATAACTGTCATAATAATTTCTACGTATTGTGAACCATACATGTTTTGAGCTTTTTCCTATTAGTTTACCAAGTTCAAATATTACCTTACAACCGGCTTCAATATCTTTAAGTGATACATTAGGGTGTTCTTTTAAATAAGAAAGTTTAAATTGTTCTTTCCATTTTATACTATCACCTTCTATACGGCTTTTTTGGTAAAAATTAGCTTCATATTCTTTGTTGTTAACTAACATTTCGTGCGATATATCTTCACTCTCGTCAATTGTCGGATCATATTCCTTCACATTGTCATATTTAGTGGAGTTCATAAATTGTCTTACCAAGGCGTTAAACTGTAGTCTAATTTGTGCTTCTGAAACTGGAGTTTTGTTAATTACGCAAACCCTCCATACTTTACCTTTATTTGCCACAATAGCCAAATATACATCTTGTCCATTAAACTGACCACTTAACATGTTGGAATCTTGTTTGAATCCTTTTGCTATGAGTTTTTGCTTCATACTTGAAACAGTTCCGTCACCTGGTATGCCGAGGAACGTTGTTACATCCGATTTCATAGCTTCAGCATATGCCTCTGACACTTCTTTAGTAGATAAATTCTGTGCATCTACCGAGAAAGAAAGCATTGCTACATCTTTCTGCTGAGCAAATGATGTTATTGTGGCTATCATAGCCAATACGATAAATAATAATCTCTTCATAATATTTGTTACTTTTTATTTGTTTTACTTTCTTTTTTGCATTCTGTCTGGATATGCTTTATCATATCGTCAACTTCTTGGTTGATTCTACTGAAGTTTTGTGAGAGCATTCGCTCCTTGGCATCAGGAGATTCAAAGACATAGAACTTCGGAAGAGGATAGTTTGCATAGTCTGCTTCCTCTTTCTTTATCTCGTCCATATCGAAGTTGGTCTTGCAGAAGAACTTGGAAGTTTTGAACTCCTCAGCCTTCTGAATATCCATAGCCCCTTTTCTTCCTGTCTTTGTAACAGTGAAGTCTCTAGCTGTCTGACCGCAAATCCATCCTGAAGCCATATCCGATATTTTGGAAGCAGGAACAAGGCTGTCCATATTCTCATTGAGGTTGATGGATGTTCTATCTCGGTCAATGGTGATACCTTTCTTCAACTGTACCACCTTGCCAAAAATATCTCCGGAAAGCCAGTCCAAGGTATCTTTACTTCTCGCAGAACCACTGATTACATTACCAACGGTAGTGATAATCTTATCTTTTCCTACCTTACTGTAGTCTGCTTCAAGCTGTGGGAGTTCCTGGAAACCTAATGTCACTGCTACCTTGTTGCTTCGGGCAGTTCCTATCAGACGGTCTATCTTATGGAAATAAAGCGTAGGAAGCTCATCCACAATGATACTTACAGGCACATTCTTTCCCTGTCCACTATTCACTCGTGTTACAAGACGGTTCAGAATCAAAGCGTTCAATGCTCCCACGATGGATTCCATTTCTGGGTCATTGGCTATGAGAAGGTAGCTTGGACTCTTAGGGTCTGATACTTTTAGATCAAAATCATCGCCGCTGAATACCCAATAGCTTTCTTTTGTGGCCAATCGTGAGATTTGAACTCTAAGTGTACCAATCATACCTTCCAACTGTTCCATGGCCTTGTTCTCAAAGGCTGTTTGGAACGGACCAAGAAGTGGTGCCACCTCTGTATCTGTATTCAACACCTCAAAGATTTCCTTGTAGTCGTGGTTGAGGAAGGATAGGACATGAGGCATGTCGGAGTATTGCCCTTTCCAATAGGCTGGCTCCACAAGTTTGTCTGCTTGTCCCAGACATCCTTTTGCATAGACCCTACCTGTGAGTCGTTGGTGGAATGTTCCTTCAACTTGCTCGTATTGGGCATCAAGGATATTTCCATCTTTATCATAAGGCACTTTGTTGTAGTTAACAAAGAAGTAAATGCAAGCGGCGAGGAAGTTGGTTGCAGACTTCTGGAAGAAGTCATCACTACCGCCGCCTCCCTTTTGTCCTTTTTGCAAGGATTCTACCAAAGTCTCGGCTGTTTCCATTGCAGCAGCCAAGTTGCTGATGTACTTTTGCTGAATAGGATTTACTCTTCTGGAATACTCTACATTGACGAAGTTAATAATGTTGAACTTACAGTTCACAGGAGTGTTTCCGGCAGCTTGGTTCTTCCTGTAATGGTAATAGAGCTTGGTTGCTAGGGTAGGGAACTTGTAGTCATATACTACCATGGCAAAACCTTTTTTGGAGTGTTGTCTTATATATGGCTCTATCACTGAGAAAGTCTTACCACTACCTGGTGTACCTACCACCCATGTTCCTCTGAAGGGATTGATGATGTTTATCCATCCATGGCGAAACTTGCCTCGATAGTAGTAGCGCATAGGTATGTTTACGGAATACTTGTTCTCCACCAACTCTTCTGCTTGCTCGAAACTCTCGTTCTCAAAATTGAAGCGGTCTTTCAACATGCCATCCCTGAAGTATTTGGAAACATTGTCAAGAGCGACATGGATGAGTACTGTTCCTATGATGGATGCTGTCATGTAGAACCAAATGTTTGTTTTGAGAATCCAAATTCTACTATGCCAGTCCCAGTTGTATAAGAATACAGATAGAGTAACAAGTAACAATCCTATGGATATTGGCCAAAAGACCATCTTTCTGGCATCAAACTCCAACTGCTTCTTGTTCTTTGTTCCTATACAGGTGATGATGACCAACATTACGGTCACCAGTTTACTGAAAGGCAAATACTGATATACTGACATTCTGTGAAGACGAGAATGAATGTCTGTAATGAGACCTCCCAAAAAATCCAAAGCGGATGGATCGAGGGCATACATGAAAAACTCTAGCACCAATGATACGTAGATGGCTACTCGAAATAGGGTGTAGAGACCTTGAAGTTCTTTCGATTCTTCCATTATTTTATTCTTATTTCTAATTCATTACGCCACGAGCCTTTCTTGCCCATCTCTTTTGGCATTCTGTGCTGATGGTGTACATGCTCTTTGGTTTATAATATTTTCCTCTCAGTTCATACCATGAATCCATAAGGGTTGTATAGCGCAAGAGGCGATTCAGCTTTCTTATCTTATAATTCATGCTCTGAAGGCTTTTTCTGACTCTGCTAATGCAGTCAATTCTTTCTTTTTCCGTCATCTTGCTGTTCTTGTCCTCGTCCTTGCTGATAGGAAGAAGCTTTTCTACATCTGCAGCTATCTGGATGCCGTTGTCTATGATGTCGCTGTAGATATGGCTTCTTGATTTTGACAAGGCAACGGCAAGGGTGTTAGCTGGACAAGAGAACGTAAAGGATTTCAATTCCTTGATGTTCTTTACTGCGTGGTCAACTTCAAAATAGATGGCGTATATCTCTGCTGCAATAGTAAGAATATCATCGAAGCTTGTCAGATATTTGTTGAACTGGTTTTGAAAATTATTAATCTTGTCCACTTCTTCCTTGGACATGATATGTTCACCTCCGTTCAAAGTCAAAACAGCATCTTGTGCAACTAAGGCTTTGGATGCAGTCTTGGCATACAGTTTGAACATTCCAGCTCTCACTGGATCCGGTCCATTTTGGGAATGGGCTGGATAGGGGAACATAAGAATAGCAATGACTGCTAATATTAGAATATTACTTTTCTTCATAATGTGCTTATTGGTTTTACCATCCCCAAGGTTTGCTATTTTGGCGTTCTTTATAGAACTTGGCAACTATTTTCATGGCACGAGACTGCCTTTTCCTGGCTTCCTCGGCAAGTGTCTTATTGCTTTTTTGTATCTTTCCTGCAATGGCACGATTCCAAACATCCTCGAAGGAATAGAGGCTGATGCTTAGTGCCAAGGCTCGGAACTTCTTGTTGAGCTGTTCAATCTCGCTATTCAGTTGCCATAATATTTTTGTTCTTTCTGCTCCATTGAGCATATGGCCTTCGCCTTCTCCTGCCACTACTTTCTTTAGCAACCTATAGGTTTTCACCAATTCCACGGCTGTTTCAGCATATAGGTTGTTCATGGAAATCGATGAAGCTATTCCTTGTGGATTGAGCTTGCAAGCTGTTTTTATCTCCCATAAGGCGGAGAGGGTTTGCATCCCTTCTGCATATAAGGTTGTTGCAGCCTTGATGGAAGAAGCAAATCCTTGTGCTGTCTTTAAATAAGAATTATACTTTTGCTCCCAATTCTTCATCTTCGTTTGTGAGTAAACTATGCCTCCCTGGAGAACAAACAATGTATCAAGACAGTGTTGTTGTTGCTTTATTTGTTTGCTTAACAATGCCTCTCCTTCTCCTATGGCTGTATATTCAATTGGATTGGAGGAGGACACTCCTTGTCCGAACACTTGTACGTTGTACAAAATGACCAGCAAGATGAGGAACAAAATTTTACGAACGATTTGTGATTTCATATATTCCTTTGTTTTTCTTGTTAAACTCAACTCTACATCTTATCTCCGAAACAATGTCATTGCTAGCCTTGATGCCTATCATGTCAAGTTTGGCATTATTGCGGTCACCTGAGTATATGGTGACGGTTTTCAAACCGAAAAGTTGTTGGGGCAAGCTTCTACTTTGCTGGTAGTCAACAACTCTGTATAGCTCCACGTAATCACTGGAGTGGGAGAACACCCCATGAAGGATAATGATTTGTTCTCCTGTGATGATATATTCCATTCTTGCAAGATAAACTAACTTGAAAAGAAGGTGGAACAATAGCAGGATGCAAGCATAGATAGCCCACTCATGATAGGCGAAACTACAAAACTTGTATATCCATATACTAGCAACAAGGAGGCACAAAGAACCTGTCTCATTGATTATGTATTGAAACCAATGAGGACGCAACGTAACCGTGCGAAACATAAATATGGTTTTGTTCATATCTCTTGTATATTTATATTTTATTAAAGGGATGGGAAGCGTTATCTTCCCATTCCCATACCTTCGTTCTGACCTCTACCTGGTTGCTCTGCCAAGCTTTCATATACGGCCGCAGACACTGCTTGTGGAGATACGACACCTGGTTTATGGAAAACTGGTGCTGACTCGTATATCTCTGGGCGAGGACGAGGTGGTGCGGACAAACCTGCCACTACATCCGCTCCAACAGTGACTGCTGCAAGGATGGCTGCGCCAAGATTGAAGCGGCTCTCAGGCTTGGTCTTCATCTCTACCTCTGGAAAAATCTTGTCGAAGAGCTTCATTCTTTGATAGTCGTTGATGGCAAGGAACTTGTCATACTGCTTTTGGGTAATCTCATGGGAAAAGACATTCCCATCTATTACTGCAGTCATCTTGTATTTCCCTTCAACGGCATTGCCATTGGCATCTTTGATTCTCTCTACTGCAATATCTCCGACTTCTGTAGCCCTGCCATGCTCTCCGCTTCGCTTCCATTCTTTGCTCGCCTTGATGTTATTGAGTGATTCACCGTTTATACTGGCATCGCCAAGAAGGTTGATTTTCGTTTGTTCTCGAAGGTCGTTGAGGTTGATTACTTCCTTTCCATAGAGAACAGTTTCCTTGGTTCTGGTTTCTACGGAAGGTAGTTTGCGAGGATCGGGATTCTCTTTGAGCATTTGCCATATCTCGCTGTCAGACGGCATCTTTACATCCTTTCCCTTTGCCTGTCCATAGTCTTGAAGCTTTTGAAGACCTTTCTTTATGGCATCGAAACGCTCTTGTTCTGATGTGTTCGAAGAAGTGATGATTTCATAGCCAAGTCCTGCTGCCTTTAAGTCTTTCAACACTTTTGCAAGTGAAGGAGGAATATTGGCATTTTGACCTCTAGTGTAACCACCCTGATAGAGGGTATTGCTTGCCACCACCTTCATCTTTTCCTTGTTCTCGTCTGTAAGTGGAATCATGTTGGTAAGCAACTTCGCACGTTCCTCGTCTGTGGAATATTTGAAGTTGTTGTACTGAGCTTCAGTAATCTTGAAAGACCACATGCCAACATCCTTGTTGGTTCTTACGTTCATCAGATAGTTGCCAGAAATCTCATCTTTCCACGCCGTGGCACTCGTGATTACTGCTGAGGACTTTTCACTGACAAGGCTGTAGTCACCATTTAAGGCAACAACTCCATTGGCTGTGGTGAGGTTTCCTGATTTCACGTTATCTTGCAACTCTCCGTTGGACGCATTTTTTATCTTAACCTCATCAAACACTTTGTCAAAGAGCTGAAGGCGGCATTTGTCTTCGTAATTGATGAACTTCAAGTAGTCTTCCTTGCTTATCTCATGGCTCATGACCTGCCCATTGATGACTGCTGTCATTCTGAATGATGGTTTCACTCCATCATGGGTAGGATAGGCTTGAATTTCACCTACTGTAACTCTTCTGCCATCCTTCACAGGTAAATAGAACCCTTCGTTTGGGTTGAGTGTTCTACCATCCACGACTCCGATGGAGTTCCATTTGTCAATATATCCCGAATGGTAGTCTTCTCTTTGGTTTTTCAAATCAATGATGTCGGAAGTTGACATATATTGTTGGGTGGCAACATCCTTCGAAAAGAGTTCCTTTTCTTTCTCTGGTGTTAGATGGATGGAAACATAGTCCTTGGTGTTGAGCTGGTCACGAGTTATCTTGTCGCTAAAGTCAGCTTTAATGACATTGTTCAGGATGGCAAGACGCTCATCGATGCTTACTGCGTTCTTTGTGCTATTCTTCTTACCTGTGTTCTTAAACTTCTCTGTCATCAGTTTTTTAACCTCGTCATCCGTCAGCTTGTATTGCAAGTCTGCATTAACAGAGGATGACTTGATGGTGAGGGTCTTGTTTTTTTCATCTATCACAACGCCATGGGATGCCAACAGATGCTGAAAGGTCTCTGGGGTGAGCGTTAAGTCTGGACTATAGAGATCTGATAATCTTTCTGCCTGTCCTTTAGGACGCACCAACTCCTTAGGCTTGCTTTCTACCTTCATGTTGGCAAGGGCATCCTGCTGTTGGTTGCCTTTGTCATAAAAGCCATAGCTTCCGGCCTTTAGTTCGCCTGGCTTCAATCTTCCGTCGGGACGGTCAATTACAACTGGCGCACTATTGGCAAAGAATGGTCGATCGTTGATTCTGCGAACATGATACCTGTCTCTTCCAAACAACATTCCGAAGACTGAGTTGTCAAATCTTCCAAAACCTGGTCCTGAAAATGGACGAAAACGTGGGTCGCCCATATAGCCGTATTCTCCTACGTTGAGTCGATGACCATTCAATCCCATGTTAACTGGAGAATTGGCATTTCTTGCTGCTACAAAGGAACCTGGAATGTAATAATCGTTCTTCACAATAGAAACAAAAGTGTTGTAGGCATTCTTGTCCCATACGGTTGTTCCTCCGTTCATCAAGGCTTCCAACTGCTTTTGGTTGATATTGTAATATCTTGGCTGCGAAGAGTTGTGTGACATGGTGACAAGCTGATAGGTGCCTGTCTCTGTCATTGAAATATGGGCTTGCATACCATTGGCATTCAATACGCTTTGCAGCTGTGGGGCTACATCCGTGGCTCGTGGATTTGTGTTTGTTCTTATGGTTCTCATACCTTATTATATTTATATAGGAAATTTTCCTCTTCCATAATTGCTTATGGAAAAGGAATGATGTATGTTATTTTGTTTCTTCTTTGTACACGATAACACAGGTGTGTCGATTGGCGGTGTATGGTTTGTAAAGGTTGATGCCGCCTCTGCTGATGCCTTGCATCTTGCTTTTATCTACTCCTGCCTTCATAAGTAGCTTGGCAATATACTTTGCACGCTTCACGCTGAGTGCTCTGTTGTGCTTCGGTGTGCCAGTCTTGCTGTCTGCAGCTCCTATAATCTTGACACTTAGATTGTTCTCCTTCACAGCTCCTGCTATTTCTCCTATGTTTACCAGTTGTTGCTTGTCAACAAGGTTGGTGGAGTTTATCTTGAAGAAGAATAGAATAGGTGCGTCCAGTTGAATGCCACTGTTCTCGACGGCTTGCTCTTCACTTGCCATTCTGTCTCTTAGCTTTCGAAGTCCATCAAAACTGTTCTTGGGATAGTTGGTCAAGTCTGTTACGCCTTGGTTGTCTGTGTCTAAGACCTCCAAAACAGGCTTACGTTCATATCCTTGTTTGCCGATACCGATGGTGAGTCCAACGGTTGCTTGGAAAAGGTTGTCACCGAAATGCTTGTTTTTCCCTAAACCATCAAACTTTTGGTAGGTACTGGTTCCTCCCAACTCGGCGGTAACGTGCAAGCGATTGGTTGCCCTGTAACTGCAGAGTAGGCCGTATGAGAGGGCAAACGGAATATGGTGTAGCTCTGAGTTGTGAATTACACCAGCTCCAATATATGGAACCAAGTCCCATCTTGGAAGTGGATCGTAGGTGGTTCTGTAGAAACTCGATACGTTGAGCATCAAGTCTCCATGGTAATTTTGGAACTTCATGGCTTCATCGATTGCATTTGTGAACTTGAACCCTTGGTACACCAGGCGTGTTCCAAAGAAACGTGAATGCCATTTACCCAAACTGAATACCATGGTAGGACGTGTATGGCCAAAGAAGTCTGTGCATCCTACTGGTGCTCCAGAGAAGGTGGACATACCAGCCTTGATGCTGCCAAACCAATTGCTACCTATGCTGGATAACTTATATTTCTCTTGTCCGGAAAGGAATGGCTTGCTGTCTTTCTTTTCAGTTCTGCCATTGGAGAAAGAGGATGCCTTGATATATTCCTTCTCATTCTCTCCATAAACTACCTGTGCCTTGGCTGTGCTGCCTATTACCAATAAGGCTGCCAGCAAAATCTTTAATTTCTTCATTTTATTTATTATTATAGTTTTGTCTTATGTTACATTTTCTCAGCTTCTATATCGTATAGATAAAGCTTATGTTGAAGAATGATGCTCTCGCATTTCTTCACATAGTCTTTTCTAGTCGCATAGCCTCCTGCCTTGATTGCGACAAGCCAGTTGTGATAGTCGGTTGGCTTGTATCGCCAACAGCGAGCGTATCTGTCACTCATCAACAACCTGGAATGATACTCGATGCTTTCCTCTGCCGAGGAGAAATTGCAGAATTTCTCGTTTTTGCGGTCATCATCATGAATGCTGTAGGGTAGGCCTCTTCTGAGCCAGTTGCTATTGGCCTTTATTCCAAAGAAATTATAGCCTATTTGTGCCAGGCTGCTGTTTCCCCATCTGCTTTCAAACGCCATCTGTGCCAGTATAACAGAGGCTGGTATGCCGTATTTTCTTTGTTGGCGCATGGCCGCTTGGGCATAATGCTTGATGAAATCATCGGGCGTAAGCACTTTGTCTTCGTCTATCTTCAATGCCTTGATGGCTTTCTCTCTCGTCTCTTTTATGTAAAGAAGCAAGTCGTATGGGTCTTCCAAACGGCCCCGAAGCCTACAGGTGATATGCAGATGTGGCCCAGTGGAGCGTCCTGTAGTTCCGCTGATGCCTATTGGGTCTCCTGCATAGACCTTCTGGTTGTCGCTCACCCAAATTTCAGATAAATGGCAATAGCTTACCGTGTAATCGCCATACTGCATGGTGATATATTTCCCAGAGCCACTGTCGTAGCCTACGCCTTTCACGTAGCCATCGAACATGGATAGTACTTCCTCGTATCTTGCCCTAAGGTCAAGTCCCTTGTGTTGCTTGTGCTTCCCTGTGAAAGGATCAACCCTACTGCCAAAGGTGGAGTTTATCCTTATGCTTTCCAAAGGAAAACTCACACTTAGGTATTTGTCTATCCAGTAGTCCTTCATGTCTTTCTTTCCTTGCGCCATCCCCATCGGGGAATGGCAACATAGGAGAAATAGTAAAAATGAAAGAAATCTAATCATGCCTTATTCTTTATATAATAATACTTCTTTAGCTTGCAAAAGTAATATGAATGGAAGAAATTATGGGCGTAAATATAAAATAGCTTTTTATTTAACATATTCTTTTTCTAAAGACTTTTGTGTAAATTATTATAAATGAGGCTGCTCGCCCCCTTTAACCCCTCGGTGTTTTCAGGTATAGATTATTAAGGTTGAAGGCTATTTGTAGCAAGAGCTTTGATTTGGATAGGGATAAAATCTATGTTAAATAAAAAGGTATATCGTATTTGTGGAAAGCCTTGATAAGAAAATGTGTACTTTTGCCGAAAACTTTAAACAAGAATAAGATTATGAACGAATTGAAATTTTCTGAAAGCGAAATTCCATACGAGGAGTTGGCTAACTTTGGACTCTCACAGGAAATGATAGACGACTTTCCTGAAAGTATTATGAATAAGTTCCTTTCTGGGCAAAGAACTCCCTTGCTCCCTATTGAGAGAGCTGATTTTGATGGAGTTGTCCACAAGGATTTTGCTCGAATCCGCTTACAGCAAACAGAGGATGGGCTTCATCCAGTGTTCTTGCCTCTCATCGCAAAGAACAATCTTGAGTATTTTACGGAGGAACAGAAAACCGCTTTGCAAAACGGACAAGTTTTGAAGGTGTTGCTACCGTCGAACAATTCCTGGAACTATGTGCAGCTCGATGGGGCTACAAATGCTACCATTTCTGTAAAGGCAGACATCATTGACCAGAACTTATCTACATTGGCTAACAAGGTGGGGCTTTCTGAAAGTGAGGTTATGGAACTTGAAGAAGGAAAGGTTGTTACCAAGGGAGAGGAAGGCAAGATGTTTTCTGCCGGCATCGACTTGAACGAGGAAACTGGAATCCGTAGTGTCAACGGTGATGCTCAAAAGTGGCAGGAGGAAAAAGATGGCAACGTGATGCTAGACAAGTATAACTTTGGCATCTATGGCTGTTGGACAAAGGATGACAAAGGCATGCTTTCTTATGTCCCGGAGGATGAATATTCCGAGGAGATGTGTGTGGCACAGGATGCTGCTATAGAAAAGGCTAAACAAAGTCGTGGAATACATATGTAATTAAGGCTAGATTATATGGAAATTGTAGGTTTTGTGGACGAGGAACGCCTGAATGGTATGTTCCTGTCGAGAGATATAACGGAATTGGATTACGTGAAGCATCATTCCCAAGGGATGTTGGATGCTTACTTTTCCTTCATTGCCGACAACAACCTTCCTGACAACAACACTTCTGCAACAAAATTCCTAGAGGAGGAGAATGTCAGCTATGGAAATGAGGAGGATGAAGGGAATGATAATCAACAAGAGGAAGTGGATGTGCCTTCTTATGTTGACATCTACCGAAAGTGGGTAGATGAAAATGAAAAGGTGAATATTCTCCTTACTGGGTGTGAAGAGGCTGCTATTGTTACGCTTTGGAGATACAATAATCCAACTGCGAGCAAAACGGACTGTGCCGTTCAAACGCATCTACTAGAAGACAAGGTCATCGAATGGTGGGACACCATTGATTTTGTCAAGGGTGCAATGGGAGATGGACACTTTTCTTTGATAAATCCAACTTTGGCAAATATCAAAGAATTGATTTTTGATGCGGCCAATCAGGCTTGCATGGAATAGGTTTTACGATAACAGTAAATAGAGTTTTTCATAAATGTAAAGTTAAATGTCAGTCCCTCGCTGCTTGTGAAAGTAGCGAGGGATTTCTTTATCTGTGCAAATGTCTCTTCTCTTGCCTAGGAACTTCGTCACTTTGCTCCTGGCTTTCGTTGGAGCTTTGTTTTTGGTCTGGGGCAAGGTTTTCTTGGCTTTCAACAATGCCGTTACCGTCAATATCTACTTCTACTGGCGTGGAAGAACGGAGGTCAATGTCTTGGCTTCCTCCTTTTTTGAGAATGTCGATACGTTGTATGATGATCTGCGACGCAACATCTGCAGAAGATAATACTTGCTTGGTGTAGCTTGGATCTTTTCTTAGACGCTCTTTCCACATGGATGTTTGCTGTGGCGTTGTTACATCAAAGTGGTTCTTTTGACCAAGGATGACACTGCCAACCAAGGAAACCAATTCTTCTCTGGATAGTGACTCGAAGCTGGTCTTTCTTGCCTCTGCCTTTCTGGTGCTTCTTGTCAGTCCCATTCCTAAGTCTCGATAGAAATCTTGCTCTTTCTCATAGTGTTGAACAGGTGCCACATGGATGGTGTCGTTCTTCGCACTGTAGGAGGCAAGGCTAGGCTTGCCATCGAAGGCAATAGCGGTCTGCCATGCTCCTTTGCGGAGTAGTTGGCCCAGTTCGTTACTTTGCTTGTAACGATTGGAGGCGATGCTATCTAGTTTTAACTCCTCGTAATCCTTCGGGTGCAAGATTGGATAGTTGGTTTGCTCGATGTTATATAACTCTGTTACACCAACTTCTTCTATGATAGGGAAGAAGGTGGCATCTGACTTCACCAGCAAGTTGTTTGCCTGGATATCTTCCTTGCTTATATAAATAGGTAAGGTATAGGCGTTCTTTTCTGCGTCCAAGGCCAGCATGAAAGAATCCATTCCTTGGTATGCCTTCTTGCTTAGGTCGCATGGAACCTGCTTGTCGCTCTTTATCCATGGCATATCGCCATAGGTGAGTTGAAGGGATAGCTTATCAGCCATCATCTCTCCATAACGCTGATAGGCCGCTCTTTGCTCTACTTCTGGACGATGCCATCGACCATTGTCTTTTTCCTCTACGGAAACATAATATGGCTTGGTCTTGCCCTTTTGTTGAGCGACTTCTTCATAATTGAGAGGGTAGAGACCTTTGGTGTATTCATACAAGACTCTATCTGCTACTTCTTCTGCGGATGTATAGTGAATGTGCAAAAAGTCAGACATGACATTCCAGAACTTTGAAACGGCATTGTTCATTTGAGTGACGGCCTGGGTCTCTGCGGTCTTCTCGTCCATACTCTTGTTGCTAGCAACAATTTCCTTAAGCTTTGACTCCAAACGCTCTGCGCCTCTTCTTCCAGAATAGGTGGCAAGGACTTCCTCGGCAATGTCATCGGTGGCAATAAGCTCGGTGTGGAGGTCTCTTACTTCGTTCCAGAGGTTCGACTTTTTCATCATGCCTACGACATTCTTCCATTCTTTCCAGTTCCTGTCTTGCAGTGCTTCCGCCCACAAGTGGGTGTACTCATGTACTGGTGGCTCAAAGCCCTTTGCCTCAGGATAAAGGTAAATCTTTCCTTGATAGGTGAAGCCCAGTAGCTTGCCGTCAGGAGTGCGTAGTTCTTTATGCTGCCTTCCTCTAGGGGATATGTTTATCTCGTTGGCATTGGCCAAGTCGGTGTATTCTCCTCTGTCCAGGAGGTCGAAGATTCCTTTGCCGATGTTCAAAAGGCGTTGGCGGTCTGGATTGTCATAAACGTATTCCTTTACTTGGGAATGTTTGTTTGCCTTGAACTTTGTTTCGGGAGAATCTTCTACTTTTATAACGATAGAATATCCTTCGGCCGCTCTTCCTCCTTTTTTGATGATGCTGAGTGCGTTAGCTCGATGATCAGAAAGACGGACTGTTGTTTTTTCTCCTTTGTCGTTGGAAAAATTTATATATTCAGAAACTTGAACATCTTTACCGTGAGGGTGTAACCCTATGCCTTTATATAACTCTTTTGTAAAATTGCTGGCGTTAATACCTATATTTGTATTAAAAGATGTTATAAAATGGGCTAAATTCCCAAGAAATAGATACTTAGATGGAAATTTTTTATTATCTTTGCCATCAGAAGGGGCAACGCTCTGTGCGCCATCAGGAGACGTTCCTGATGGGAGGTACCCACGACGGTGGGAGTCGGCTGAGTTTCCAATATTGGATTTGAGAGATTGCTCCTTTCCTAGACGGTGCAGTTCTGCGATTCGCTTGTCGATTCGTGAGATTGCATCGTCTTTTTCTTTTTCCGTCAATCTCTGTGGCGCAACCTGTCTAGAACTCTCTTCCTTCACTTTCTTAGGTGCATAGTTTACATTGCCAAAGAAGGACTTAATGGCTTTTTGGTCAACTTCTTCGGCATTTATGTTCTTTACCTCTTTGAGGTCATTCTGTTTGGAAGCGGCTTCTGCATCCTGTAGTGATTCCTTTGGTGACTCTCTTTTTGCGGCTACAGGTACAGGTTTGACTGGAGTCTGACCTCTTGCCTCGATATTCAGAATTCTGTCAAGTTTTTCTAGCTTGCTCACTTTATTTGTGTCGATGACACCATCATGGTCTTTGTAAGCTTCAACCATATTTTGTAGTTCTTGCTTGAAGTTCATGAATGATGATTGAAGGTCTGCTATGAATTCAGCTTTGTCTTCTGCAGCTAGTGGCAAGGTTCCTTGGGCGTAGCTTGAATATTCCTCCTCGGCACTATAATATGTACCGTAAAGGCTATCTACTTTGGAACCATGTGGAAGAAGCTCCTTGTTTCCGGACAGAATGTCCTCTTCGTCCTCCATAGATTCCACATAGTCCTTCATCTTGGGGATGCTCAACTCCTTTCGAAGGCGAGATTGCTCATCCAAACCCTCGAAAAGCAAGGCTTGCATTAATTCAACGCTTTCTTTTCCATGCAACGGAATTTCCTTGTGGGTGTTGAGATTGAAAGCTATAACTCTGCCGTCGTTGGTAGCAGTAACGGCATTGACTGTTCCCTCTCTAGCTTCAAGCAAAGGTGTGTTGTTCTCCTTGGCAAAGATTTTGTCTTCACCAAGTTTGTTGCCCAGAACATTCACTAGCGAACGAGTTAAACCATTAACCTTCTCGTTATTTATTGCATGTGCAATGCTGTTGAGCAAACTCTTTGCTTTGTATGCGTTGTCCTCGTTGATGGTAATGCTACTTAAAGCGTTGCTGTGGTTGGTGTAAACGCTAACTTTAATATCCTTTTCACTGGTGAGTGACCATGAAACAGGAATAACTTTTCCATCGAAGAAACCTACAGGGTGGGCTGTGCGTAATTCCATAGGAATACTGCCACCTATTGTTGGGGGATAGGTTTGGCGCAAAAGATTGTGCATTCCTTTGTAAAGCTCCTTGCCGTCTTCGAAGTTGGCAAGTTTCTCTTGAAATTCCTTTTGTTGCTCTTCTTCCATGATGGTATATTTTTCATTCAGCGACTTATGAAAATCAGCGTAGGCAGCTTTTTCTTCGTTTGAGGAAAGACTACCATCTTCCCATTTCTTCAGAACAAGACTTGGGGCATCAAAGATCAGTCTTCCTCTGTCATAGGAGTCAATCTTAATGATGCTTTTGTCATTATTGGACACAAAGTATTTGCCTACAAGGCTTTGTGCCTCGTAGTCTTGCGCCATGTTCTCGTATCGTTCTGGAAGTTCATATCCTCGCTCCTTCAGAAGTAATAATCTTCCAATCTGTCTGTCTTTTGTGTCAGGTGTGAGCTTTCCGTCTATCCATGTAGCCATCAATCCATTTTGCCATTTGACGGCGGCAAACTTTGTAGGGGATGATTTATCCTTTCCTTGTTCAAATGCCCATTTGCCAATGGAAACAGCCCATTGGTCAATAAGGGAACCCTCTTTGTTTTGTGAAAGATACTCTAGCTCTTCTGGGCTGTAGAAATGGTTCTTTGGGAATGGCTTCGCTTTTGGGGTGGTATGTTCTTTTGCTCCACCGAATAGCTTCTGCCATCCGCTCAGAAAATTACTAATGATGTTTTGCTTTTCTTCTTTTGCCATTATTTCTTGCTTTGTCTTAAACAAACAGAAGGTAGTACCATCTTTCATGATGACACTATCCCTGTTTGTGTTCTTGTTATTTCTTTGGGAATATCATGTGTAGGATGCCAATGGCTCCTACTGCCAAAACTCCAAATATATAGATGAAGTGGAGAAATCTATGACTGTGCTGTTTGCGCTGTTCCATTTGCATCTGTAGTTTTGTTCAAGTCCCAGGCAGCAATGCTCTTTACCTTGCATTCTATCTGAAGTTCTCCTTTGAAGATGCCTAGTTGCAAGTCTCCATGGACTTCCACGTACTTCTCTGCTGCAAAGTAATCCTCATGGATAGGGGAGAAGTTTACAAAGCTTACCCATGTAAACTCTCTGTTCTCTCCCTCTTTGTCAGAGGAGAATGCTGCGAACGACTGAAAGTCCTTGCCTTTCTTGTCTTTCAGCTCCTTGATGCCTTTCTTGCTTACCTTGCCTCGGAACTCCATGCTTCCCTCCAATCGGTCATTGGTAGTGGACTCGTTTACCTCGATGTTGGAGTCGGTGCGAAGGTTCAGGTAGATGTTTCCGTCGTGTTTTCTGATGTACATCACGCCGTTTACCGTTACCTTTCTGCCAGCGGAGTAAGAGGCGGCTGTCTCTTTATTTCCTGGCGCAGACACCGTTACCCATACTTCTTTCGCTGTTCCATCCTTTCCCAGCAAAGGAACAATCATGCCGAAGGAGATGAATTTCTCTCCATCCTTACTCTGCTTCTCTTCTGCGGAACTGCTGATGGTTCCACATGCTGTTATGTTACACTTAATCATATTTTTATTGTTTTATATGTTTATATAAGTATATAATTATTTCTTTATTTATGCGAGGCGTTGGCCTTGTTGCTGCTGTTGCTCTGGGGATTCCGCATCAAATTGCATGGATGCCGTTGCCTGTGCCTTTTCTACATCTTGGCGAGTCATCTTTACTAGATTGCTATTTTCCTCGTCTGGCGATTGCTGTTTAAGCTGGCTTTCGGCTTCTTCCTCGGCTTGTATCTCCTCGCTGCTTCTCAACTGCATGGCTACTGTAAGGGCGGCAGAGAACAGACTTCCTATAAGTGAAGAGATTGGGTCTCTTCCAGAAAGGTCTTCTCCGTTGTTGCTCATTAGCAATGACAACCATTTTGTGGGGTCGTTACTGTTGGTGATGGATGCCAGAAGTGCTTGTGTCGGGTCTGACGCTTGTTGCTGATAGGATGGGGCTTTGCCTCCTGCAAACAGCATTTGACTGCGGTAAGCGGCTAACGCATCGTTTCCATTCTTATCCAGGGCTGCCGCTTGATTACTTCTAACCTCCATTTCAGCGAGGTATAATTTAGGGTCAAACTTCTCCCAATTTCCATTGGCATTGAGGTATTTTGTCTCAAAATGTAAGTGTGGCCCTGAAGAGCGGCCTGTGTTGCCTGAGACTCCTATTTGATGCCTTGCATTTACTATGTCGCCTGGTTTTACGCCAATTTGATTGAGATGCATATAGGTGGTCTGGATTTTTGTTCCATCTTGCCTGTCATACTCGATTACTACATAGTTTCCTGCTCCCTTGTCTTGTTTGCCAACGGTAACAACCTTTCCATTGTCTTCGGTTGCATATACAGGATAGTTTTTCCCTTGCGTGGAGAGGTCCAGCCCTCCATGCTTATGCCCTGGTCTCTGTACTCCAAACTCAGAACTGAGTTTTACGACAGATAAATCAATAGGCAAACCCCAATTGCCTTGCAAGGGTGTTAGGGTTATAACAGAGGTCGTTGACGACTGACCTCTAGCATATCCTGTTACCAATCCTTGGCTTTGGGCTTGCTGAATGCCTATTTGATCATATTTTCCTAGCCCATACTTGTTAATCTCGGATATAAGCTTGGAAGCATAGTCTGGATCTGTGGCGTAGCCGCCAGCCTTGATGCCGTTTGCCCAAGAAACATAATCGGTGGGCGAATAGTTCTGGCAGTGGCTGTAGCGGGATTTCATCAAGACCTTGGAGTGGTCTTCGATGCTTTCCATCACATTGTTGTATCTGCGGAACTTCTCGTTTGGACGGTCATCGCTGTAATAGTCGTAGGCTCCAGTCCAACTGCTGCCAACCTTTACACCGAAGAAGTTGTTGCTCCTTCTTGCAGGGGTAGATGTGCCAAAGCCGCTTTCCAAACCCATCTGTGCCAAGGTGATGGAAGCTGGAATGCCATATCTCTTCTGTTGCTCGATGGCTACCTGGGCATACTGGCTGTAAAACGCTTGCTTGTCTAATGCCATTTATGATAGTTTTATGAGGGCGCACCTTTAGATGCACCCTCGTGTATTACATATGTAGGCCTGTTCTGTGAGTTTCCGTAACAGTTTCCTGTACCTTGTTCTCAGGGGCAGGCTTTTCCTTAATCTCTACTTTCTCTGATTCGCTAACAGCCTGTTGAGATTGCTCTTCTTCCATGCCTCTTTTCAGCATAGGCTCGAAGATGACGGCGGCCAAAGCCCTCTTGTAGGCTCCCATATCTTCGGCAAGCCACATCTTTTGCCATTGTTGCTTGTTGATAGGAGCTTGTACACGCTGCCCATTGATGGTGGCAAAGATGAGCTTCTGCTTGGCATCCTGTGCGCTCGATGTTATGGAAGGACGCTCTATGAGCTTCATATCCACATCAACCTTCTTAGGGGTGATAAGGTCTAGCTTGGTGTCAGGATGCTTGGTGGCCATCTCGTAATATCTTTGTGCTAGGGCATTGTGGACTATTGCCTGTTTGTCCGTCTTGATTACGTTGTAGAACGTGTTCAAGTGCTCCTTGGCAGGATATACAGAGAAAGAAGGCTCGTTCTCTGGCTTGATGAAGAAGGCATATCTACCGTTGTCATCCTTGATGGCTTGGAAGTTCTTGATGATTACTTCTTTCTTTGGGGCGGCTTGTTTCTCTACATCAAGTGTATGATGGGGAACCAACTCATACTGCTTCAAGTTGTTGAGCGTGACTTCTTTCCCTTGGAAATAGGAGTTTGGCTTATTCAATCCAAGTGAACCACCGGCATTATAGAACCTCACATCGTCAATGCCTTCTTTCTTCAAGGCTATGGTGATTCTGTCCTTTCTCATGCCAGGAACCTCGTTGTTCACTTCCAAGGATGCTCCAGCAGGGAGAATGACATCTGCTTCTTTTCGCAAGATGTCTTTTACCACTACTATTTCCTTGGTCTCTATGTTTGGCAGCTTGGCCAAGTCTTGGGAGATGGAATATTTTGATGGTTTCTCCATCGTCTTTCCTGGAAGCTGTCCACGGATGGATTCATAGTCAACCTTTCGCTTTGCCACAAGGTTGTCAATGGTCTCTACAGCATTGTTCACATCTCTTTCTACTATTCCCAAGAGTTTTGGATTTTCCTTTATCTCTCGTTCCCAATAAGGAATAAGTTTCTCATTCTCCTTTGAGAGTATGGCAGGAAGTCCCTGGCGAGCCATCATAACTCCTGCTGCAAGTTCTCTCACCAGTTGCTCATGCTTGGCATCGTCCTCTGGGAGGAGGTTGTTTCTGCCCGAACGGTCAAGACGGTTCTCTGTACCTGTGGCTGCAACCACGGCTCTGTAGATGTCGTTTGCTTTGTAAAGGGCAGCCATCTTTTCATTTCCAACTTCGCCTTTCATGCCGCTTACGACAATCTTGTCTTCCTTGGAATCGTATTTGGCATCTTGCAAAACCATCACTCGCTCATATTGCATACCGCTTTGCTTGGCCACTTCCTTGGCAGTGGCGTATGCTTTGTTCAGTATTGCTTTTGTGTCGAAGCTTTGGCTGACTGTCTTCTTTGATTCCAACTGGTCGCATATGGCTACTCGTTCTCCTGCTCGGATGAGTTTTGGAAGGTAGGTGTCAAGTGCTTGATGTGGAAATCCTGCAAGATGGAAGTCTTTACTTTCATTCATCTTGGTCAGGGTGATTCCCAACACTTCCGAACCTCGCTTGGCATCCTGCTTGTACATCTCATAGAAATCGCCAATGCGGAACAATAGAAGTGCATCGGGATGCTTGCCCTTCAACTCTTTCCATTGTTTCATAATAGAAGAGTATTTCCCTTTTTGCTCTTTCTCGTTTTGTGAAAGCTGCGCTCCCTTGTTCTTCAGAATTTCCACGTAAGCGTCATGGTTGTTGGCGTTCATGGTGGTTTGCTCCACATTGTAGATGTTCTGCATAACTCGTGTGGCATGTTTGGTATAGAAAGACTTCTCGTCATCAGGAAGTTTGTCAAACTGCTTGCTGGTGATGACTTCGTCCTTATCCATGGCGTTCTGATACCCCCAACTAGTCCAATGGAACTCCATGCCTTTCTCGTTCTGCTTTACAGGCATGTGGTTCTCCTTGGCAGGATTATAATAAGTATAGACATTCGTCTTATACTTGTTGGCATCCGAATTGAGGTTCATCATAATGTTGTTGTAGGCCGTGATAGGGGTGTGGGTGTTGATGAACTCTGCATTACCTTTCTGGGATTTGTTCATCCAAATTCCCTCATTCTGCTTGGCAGCAGATAATGCTCCAACGAGAAGGGCTGCATGGGTAAGGGCTTTGGCTGTCGCCTCGCTGACCTCTTTTGATTCCTCTTTTTTCTCTTGTTGCTCTTTCTTCTCTTCTGCTGCGGCTTGATTTGCCTTGTCCTTTTCCTGCTTGTCTTTCTCGGCTTCTTGCTTATGGTGTTCCTTGTGAACCTCTTCTTTCACAATGGATGAAGCCTTTTTCTCTGCTTCTTCCATAGGAACACCTGTGGATGCTATCTGTTTGGCCTTACCTACGACATCTGTCTGGATATAGCTGTCTTCACGAGGAGTTTTCTTTTCCTCGCTCGCCTTTTTTGCTTGATATTCAGTTGACAACTCTTTGTATATGGCAGACATGTTTTCTGCCTTGCTGAGAGCAAAGTCGTAATCGTGGACATAAGTTTCTATGAAAGAACCATCATTTAACTTTTCTCCTACTATGACTTTGTTGTCGCTAGCGTCATAGTGGTAATCTAGAACCTTCCCATTCGGCATGGTGAATTGAGGTGTCAAGTCTTCTCGAAAGCTCTTGGCTACAGCCTTTGCCTCTGGGGATGGAATCTCTACTAAAGGCTTTACGCCTTTTTCCAAGCTCATCTGCTGGTCAATGAACTTCACTGCATAGCTTGGAGTCTTTGGCATACCGTAACGCTCGATGGCCTCTCGGATGTCATTCTCACTGTACTTTCTCAACAAGTTGTAGGTTCCACCTACTGAATTGTTATATACAACAGCATAGTTCTCATCATCAATGAGAACATCATCACCATAGTCTGGTGTCATGCTGGTCTCTACATGCTCCAAGTCCATGCTGTCACCTTGATCATATTCTTTCGCCAGGGCAAGGATGCCTTCATAGTTCTCGGCATCCTTTAGTTTGTCAAACTCGGCGGTCTCGGATTCCATCTGAAAGTAGTTGTAGGACGAGAAATATTTCTTCTCATCCTTTGGGTCAAGCTGTATGGTCTGACCTTGCTCCTGGTAGTCATTTCGAGAAAGAACCTTGTTCATATTTTCTTTTTCCATGAGAAATTCTTTTCCAAATTTTTCCTCGATGTTGTTATGGTAGGAGGTTACCACCTCCTCGGCTTGTTTGATTCGATGAACAATTTGGCGTTTTGCGTCATTGTCCACAACATCGGGATATAATGCGTTGATGTTTGAATACGCTGCCTCTATGTTGTAGAGGCTTCTGCCTTCCTTGTGGCTATAGCGGAGGTTAGGCAAGAAGTCTGCTCCTGCTTCTATGATTTCCTTGTTGGATGCCTGGTTTATCCAAGCTCCTACATTGGGATTCCCCTTGTAATAGTCTCGTAGCTCGGGAAGAGTCTTCACAGACAAAACTGTATGCTCACTGTTGGGAGTGGAAGTTATAGTTTCCATCAATGAAGTGAAGTAGTCCTTTCCTTGTGAAAGGATTTCAGTCTTTGTCTCTTTTTCCTGGAATTGCTTCATGTTTGAAAGCTCTTCCCACACATAGCCTAAGTTCTGGTTTATGCCCTGGCTGTGGTCATAGTTAGTGCAGTGAACTTTTTCCTCACCTTCTGATGTTTTATATGCAACTTCAAGAGTGTCTTTCTCTTTGTTGTAGTCAACGGTGAGAATGTCGCCAGAGGGCATTGTAATCTTGTTGTTGACGGAAGGCCATACCTTGGCTATGACCTCTTTCTTAGCATCTTCCTCCTTCAGGTCTTGAAGTTGTTGCTCATTCTTGTTTTTTTCTTCCACACCATCAAGAGAACCATCCAACAGGGCCTTTTCTCCTAATTTTCGGCGTTGCTCGTCGATGTGTTCTAAAACCATCTTGGATGATTTGTTCACATCTGACATCACCGACTTCAAGAACTTCGGGTCTTTCTTCAACGAACCTATCCAATTTTGGAGATAAGCTATGTTGTTCTCTCGTATTCTGCTATCAAAACCCATGGCATTGCCTATGAGGGCTGATGTAAGCTCCGCAACAAGTTCTTCCTTGGCGTATTGGTCTGAGCCAAATTGGTCTATCTTTACGATGCCATCACGACCAAGGCGTGACTCGTGACCTGTGGAGTGAGCCATCTCATGAATGGTGGTGCCGTAAAACTCCATTCCGTCCTTGAAAACATCCTCTGGGGTATTGCTGATATTGAACTGCTTTTTGGAAGGAACTACTATCTGGTCTCTTTTGGGACTATAGAAAGCGGATTCATTGAACTTCTCGTATTCTATAGGACACACCCAAGACTGTTCTTTCAGGAGGTTGTCGAAGGCCTCGTTCTTGTACATTCCTACCTCGTCCTTGATAGGCTCTGACTTGAAACGATTCAAGATGGCATCGTATTTTTCTTTGTTGACCTCTTCCAGGTTGGTTTGGTCTATGTTCCATTCGTTATATACCTTCAGATAAGGGCGAACGGTGCATTCGGCTTGCTCCTCCTTTGTCATGTTACGATAGTCGCTTTCTGACAGTTTCTTGCCGTCCTTGTCCTTGATTCGCAAGTCCCACTTGAAGATAGGAATACTGTGCTCGCCTTTCTTGATCATGCCTCCTGCATCCCTTATCTGTTTGATGGTAAGGTAAACTGGCATTCTGTAATGCTCCATCGTGGTGTGGATTTGGCACAGGAAAGCATTGCTGCCTGTATAAGGGCGACCCACGAGATTCTGAGGCAAGCCGAACTGGGCTGTGCGCCCATCCGTCCAACCTTTCTTCCATTTGCTTTCCTTCATTTGCTCCATTCTTGCGATGAGCATGTCGGAAAACTTCTGAAGGGCGTTGTCTATTCGGTCAACTTTCCCTTCCTGCTGCTCCGAGGCTTGTTGAGATGATTCTTTTTTTGCCATTGTATTTTTTTATTTATTGGGTTGTTTTTTATTTCCAATGGCAAAGTAACTGATTAAATACAAGATAGGTGGTATAAAAACGATATACCTTTTTATTTAACATATTCTTTTTCTAAGGAGTATCGTGTAAATGATTATAAATGAGGCTGCTCGCCCCCTTTAACCCCTCGGTGTTAATGCAAGGATATAGATTATTGAGGTAGATGTAAAACAAAAGCGATACTCCGACTTGGAAATACCGCTCTAACTTAATGACAAACTAAAACCTCCCGATTCTCTCGAACCAGGAGGTATTTCTAAAATTAATATAACTGGCGCTTAACACCTATTTAATACCCATTGATTGGGTTGTTGTTTCTTCTTGGCTCAGATGCTGCTCATAATTCTGCGATGCCAATGCCTTGTTCTCATCATACTTGCGAAGGACAGCATTCGCCAATGTGTTGATAGGGATGGCTCCCTTGTTGTAAGCGTCTGCAGCATCTCTTGATATGTTGATGACGCTAGGCACGCCGTCGATAGTGGCTATCATACTGCTTCCCTTCATCGCTGGATTCACTATTCTTGAATTCAAAGGCTCGTCAGGATAAACCTTGTAGGTCTTTGCTACATTGTTACTTTTTGCTAAACCATCGCTGATGGCAGCATGACCTGCTTTATTCAAGATGTTTGCACCGCCAAATCCTATGAGCAGCAGCTTCAGGAGAGGACTCTTTACGAACATTCCTCCCACTATGGCAGCCAATGGCATCAGGTTGTCCTGAAGCTTTAGGTTTGGAGTCTTTCCTGTGAACATTCCTATAATCATATCAGGAAGCATGGCCAATACATAGCCTAGATTCTTGCCGATGTCCCCAAATCCATTAAGGCCTAAGCTCTCAAAGGCATTGCCCCAACCATCTATATTTGGCTTTTGCGTAGTATTCTGTGTTGTACCGTTTGCTTCTGTTCCCATTACGCCGTTTTGCGCATAAGGCCCCGAAGCGTAAGGGGATGCCGTTGGGGTTGCCTGGGGAGAGGAAGTTGGATGCTTACGAATTGATGACTTGCCAGGATTGTTTATCTGGTCATTGAGCGCAGACATGTTTTTGTCCAATGTCCCCTTTTGGGCATGAGCTGCATTCTTGGAGGATCGTTGCTCTACGGCAACTGCTGCCCTTGCATAGTCATAGGCTCGTTGACTCACTTCCTTCAAGGTCATCTTCTTGCCTCCAAACATCCTTACTTGTTTTTGCTCTCTACACATTTCCATGGCACAGGCGTAGAAAGAGGATGCCAACGCCCTGTTTTGCTTGCTGCTGTTGCTCAACATCCAAGCTGGAACTTTGCTGTTTCCGTTGAATGGCACACACTGTTTGGAGAGATTGTTCTTGATGGTGGAGAGAAGCTTTTGGGAATTACCCTTGTGTTCCGCCAATAGGGCGTTGCTTTCTTTCTTTATGGTTAAAGATGTGTTTGGGGGTGGCAATTTTATCTTTTTTGCAAGTCCACTATTGATGTTCATCATCAATTCCGTGCCATTCTTTTTGTATCTCTTTGCTCCGGCCTGTATTTTTGCAGAAGCATTCTCGTCACCAAAGATGGTACGGTTATCCTTCTTCTCTTCATCCTCAGTTCCCCATAGCTTGCCATAAATATGGAGACCTCCTTGGCAAATCTTGTCGGTTATCCACCAACCTGCAGCTTTTTGACTTACCTTTACCACACCCTTGGCTACGGAAGAAGTTGCCTTTCCTACACCTCCTGGGGTGAGTGCTGCATCTATTCCGTAACCAGCAATCGTTCCTGCTGTTTTTGAAACAACGGATGGATTGTAATATTTTTCCGCTTGTTCATCAACCTTTTGCCCAATGGCTCCTTTCTTTAGGCTACCAAAGTCGCCCATGCCAAGAATGCTCTCCGAAAAGGCTTTCTTGGCTATGTAAGTTGCGGTGTTGGCAGGAACCTGCTCCCTAGCTAATTGTTCCACCATCAATTTTTGAAGGCGATTGGCACAGTAGTTGTTGGCGTAGTTTTCCAACGCCTTGGAGTCTCTACCGCCATTTTTCGCAACAAGGCTTTCATAGAAAGATGTAACGAAAACGCTGTAGTCTTTCACTATCTTGGGGTCTTTGAACCAACGTTCAGAAGTCCTTGCAGCCAACTCGTCGAGCGACTTCTTGGTAAGTTGCTCTGCATCGTTCAACTTGGTGAACGAATTTGAAGCGGCACCAAAGTTAGGCAGTCTCTGAAGAGATTCATTAAGTTTTATGGCAGCGTTCTTCTGCTCTTGAAGGATTTTCTTTCGCTCCTGAAGAAGAGTGGCTGCCATATACTTGCTATAGTATTGCTGAAGACAATAGTCTATTTGGGATAAATCCTGTAAATTATTACCTTTTGCCATATTGTTTGTTGTTTACATTCCAAGAAGTTGACTGCGTGCCTGACTGATGGCCTTACGATATACCGTCATTTGCTTAGGGTAGAAACGTGACAGCCATTCATCCATGGACATCTCGTCATTGAAGAACTTCATGGCGAGTTGTCTGGTTATCTCGATGGCATTCTCGCCTTTTTCCCTTCCGTTAAACCAAGCTTTTGTCCAACAACGGATTCCTTGGTTGTCATAGTAAACGGAGGCGGTGCGTTCAACATCGTAGCTTTGTATGTCTATCTCAAGGTCTTTCAAAGGATCGGCGGTCAATCCGTCTTCTGAAGCTTGTGAAAGAAGTTTTTTTTTTCATTTTCGTCCCATGTCTCAGGATATATGTTGTGGTTCAGTGCCAGATAGCTGAGAAAATCATGGATAAGGATATCCTGAATTTTCTCGGCTAGGGGAACACTTCTTTCTGATAATCCGAGAGGGTTGGCTACGGATGGTATGCTCTCAAAGAAATAATTCTTGGAAGCTGCCTGGGCAAAGATGTTGCGTAGGGATGCTTCTGCCCTTGGAGGAGGATTGTAAGCCCTGTTCCTTAAGTCGTTCATGTAGCTTGGAAGCCATCTGAGCATGAGCATCAAGATGGAAACATAGTCCTTGTCGAAACTGTTTTTTATGTTTTTTGTTCCCAAGGATTCTTCAGTAGGCTGTTTTTGGATTCCCATGGCGGCGAGTTGCTGGATGTTAGCCCATATCATGGAAAGAAAAACCATCGGGTCAATGTCTTGTCCATTGAATCGTATGCCGACATGAAGGAAATCGCCACTTTTGGCAATTTTATCACCTGCGGAAACGCTTTCACCATATCCTGTATATGCTTCTGCTAGATGCCCATAAGTAACTTCGTACTTCCCATATTTGGCTACGATGTAATTGTCATGAAGCGCATCGTTTCCTGCGCCAACAATCATACCAGAGGCTACTGCGTACAAATCTCTGTTCTTAATGGCGAAGTCAACACCTAGATGGTTAAATTCCTCGCCTGTCATGGGGTGACGCTGTTTGCCATATCCTAGTGTGGTTGGAAGCTCTTCTTTCTCCTCCAAGGCGAATGGCATCATGTAACCACTTCCGGATTCGAGGAGCATATCTTTAAAATTTTCTTTCATCTTATCTGTGAATTTTAATAGGAGATTGCTCTCCTGTATCTAATTATAGTCTTCTCATGCGAACAACAGTGTTCTCTTCTTCAACAGGCATCCCTGCTGTCTGAAGAGGTATTTGTTCGGTAACGTTCGCACGTGATTGCTGTTGTTGCTGATTTTGGTGTTGAGAAGCTGCCTGTTTTCCGTTTATGTTGTGTAAGGTCATTCCTCCCAGCAATAAACTGGCGGCTTTTCCCATCCAACCAAATCTACCGAACATCATATAGGCAGAAAGCAACAAACTGGCAATGTTCATCTTGCTCACGTTTCCACCGGACACTTGGCTTACTGCATTGTTCATGCCGTTCATCAAGGCATTCATTGAACCACCGCCTTGTTGATTGGTCATCTGCATCTGTGCCATGGATGGATAGGATTGCGCTGTTGGATCGTAATAGCCACCGTTGCCATTGGAAACCATACCGTTGCCTGAAAAGAAATTTCCAGCAAACTGCTTTCCGTCTTGGTACAGGCCGATTGCTTCATTGCCTATTCCTGCCACACCGTTTTTAAGATTATGGTAGAGTTCCTGCCCCTCGTCGAAGGTAGCTCCTCCTGCTCTTTTGATTGAATCATAGGAACCTTCGCCAAAAAGAACGTTGACTGCTTTCTCCGAGATTGACTTTTCGTTTCCGTAAGCATCCTTTTGGTCGCCGAATGCTAATCTTGATGCTGTGTCAACAAGTCCTTTTTCCTTGGAGTCATCCCCCAGTAACTTTTCTTTCGCAAATGTTAATGCACCTTTGTTGTAACCGAAATAGGGGAGGGACACAGCACCTGCTACAAGGGAGGCCTTAGGATGCTTGGCGACGAACTCTGCTGTTCCTTTTACTGCGTGCGCTCCTGTTTTTACCGCACTCTTCACATAAGGGGCTGCTACCTTTGCTCCTGTAAGAATATGTGGGGCAGCGGTCTTGGCTCCTTTTAAGGCTGTTTCCAACAATGTTTTCCAATTTGCCATAATTTTGTGTTTGAAGATTAATATTCTGGATAATTCATCTCGATGATGGCTCTTACCTTGTGGCTCTCTGTCTTTGGCGTTGGCATGATGCCACCATTCACTGCGCTGCATAGCCAGGCTTGTGTGCCTGGGTTCTCCTGTACTTCCGTAGAAGTCCAATACCAACAGTCTGCATCCAAGCTGATAGGTTGTCCTCCGCATCTCTTTATGATGGGATTGATGGTCTTGGCTGCACTTTGCAGCAATCGTTGTTCTGCCACGCTTGGGATGTGGTCGCTTTGCCCATACTCGTGGAAGTTCATCATCCTCATGGCTATCGGAGAGCCATGGCCAGTTTCATTGTCATAGCTTTGATACATGGCAACGGTATTGGAGAAGCCGTCGAACTTGGTGATGTCACCGCTCGTTCCGTTCTCCATTCCTATGGAGTCACAGAACATGCCGCTTGTTTCCTCCAGGTTTACCGCCAACACAGGATGATCTTTCGTCTTTTCGGCAAAGACTACTCCCACGGCTTTGCGCTTGCTTTGGTTGAAATAGGTTGCCGTGTCCATGCAGGTATGGTCATCGCAAAGGACATATCCTATATGCAAGTCCGGGTCGTATGGCTCATGATTGTCGCAGGAGGTCATGAAGGATGCCATCATAAGCATCCCCATGACAAAAGTTGTTATCTTTGTTTTCATTTTACACCTTATTATATTATAGGGGAACTTTCACGCCAAAGGATGCTCCTGTTCTGAACGTGTCCTTTCCTCTGATTACTACATCTTCCTTCACTTGGAAGAACAGGCTCCAACCGTTGTAGAGGTTATAGGTATGCTCGTAACCTACATGTCCTGCGGTTATCACTTTGTCCAGGTCGCTGCCACAGCTAACACCTATTCTTACACTTCCGTGGTGGTTTCTGCCTCTTGTAACACATGGCTTGTAGGCTGCACCCACAGTCCATGTGTTATAGTTGTGCCAGAAGGAGTCGCTTGTGACATGTCCTGCCTCCTCGTCTTTCTTGTATTTCAAGTAGGCTGTGGCGAAATATTCCCAGGCGTTGTGATACTCGGTTTCGTGCTCGTAGGCGAGGGTGGCCTCTACTCCTTGCGGATAGCTGCCGCCAACGCCTACCATGATATGGTTGCCGTGACTCTGGGCGAATGCGCTTGCTGTCAGTAGTATGGCGAATATCGTTGAAAGTATTCTTCTCATATCTGTCTTTTTATTGTTCACGTAAAAGAAGGGTGTCGAAGGCATCGGCAGCCAATACATCCTCGTAATCGAGGTTCATGGAGATTGTTCTTCCGGAAATCTGCTTTTCGCTGAGTTCGATGGATAGTACCTTGTCGTTAGGAAAAGTCATTTTCTTCAGGACAATGATGTTTCTGTAGCCTTTCTTGAATCTTACGGAACGATCCAATACCAGGGCTGGCTTCAGCTCGATGGTCTGCACATTGGTGGCTTTCTGCTGCTTCTTGTCCTGCAGCTTTACCCTTAGCTCGTCGATATCAAACGGAAGGTTGGTCTTGTTGTCCACGGAGAAGTCTATGAAGAAGTATTCTCCTACCACATAGATGTTGTTCAGACGCATGGTCATCTTGTTCTGGGTGGTGAATGTGCTTCTATATCGGGCAGGGGAGTTCCACACCTTCATGGCGTAACTCACCATGTCCACCGTTGACATGCTTACATCTGGGTTATGGAAGGCATTGCGCTCCACTAGCTCAACTTCCTTGTCAGTCACTGCCTCTTCCAGCTTGCTTGTGTATATCAAGGCATATTGCACTCGATAGCGTTCTGTGATGATGGTGACAACTCCCATCACCTCGCCGTCTTTGTGGTTGCCTGTCTTTGGCTTCAAGCGGATGACATTTTCCAATGGCTTGTCGCCAGCGATGCTGTCTGTGGATATATCTACCAAGCGAATAGGCTCTGATGCCGTGATGATGGATGAAACATTCTCGTTAATAGTGAGCTGCTCCATGTCGTTATATCCTTTCTGAGCGAATGCTCCAAGTGTGGCTCCTAAGCACACCGCAAGGAGTGATAGGAACTTCTTTCTTATTTCTTTCATTTCTATCTGATTAATAATTGTTTCTATTTCTGTTGCTTCTTTCCTTCTGACTGCCGTCAACAAGGTAAACTCGTGTGCCGTACTTCAGGCGGACACGGTTCTTCTTGGCTGCTCTTCCCAAGGCGTTCATCACTCGTTGTGAGGCATTTTGCGCTGCTTGGGTCGCCCATCCCTTGATGCCGCTGCTGCTGGTCGTGGTGTTGTCCATGATGTTGCCGCCTTGCATGGCACTGCTTGCGACTTCCTTGGTGGTTTCCCTGAAACTGCTCAGAGGTACATACAGGCCTTGCATGCCGTCCGTGTCATAGATGGATAGGCTTACCTTGATGATGTCATCGTCATAGAAGATGCTTTCTACCTTTCCTTGGACTCTTTGCTTGCCGAAGCCACTCATGGTGGCATATAGGTAGGTGCCTTTCTTGATGGTCTCGTCGCCTATCTCTATGTCATCCAACAGGCGGAGAC
>ULLA01006266.1_pt1 | contig 43785 bp, 37 predicted proteins | sample 1951291 | NCBI WGS metagenome assembly ULLA01 (sample SAMEA4835514, study PRJEB28245) | human gut metagenome | biome: gut microbiome; material: fecal sample | place: Denmark | collected 2008 | reverse complement strand
TCTTCGCAATGAAATGCCCTCTGTTAAAACAGGTAGTTTAAATCTTACTTCTAAAGGAATTTTCAATAAAATGAATTTCTCAACCAAATGGAACATCCGAGATATTCTTCGTAATAAATTTAGAACAGTTACTGGTATAGTTGGTGTTGTTGGTTGTTGTATGCTAATTGTTTGTGCCTTTGGTATGTTAAATAGTATGAATCATTTCATTAAACTTCAATTTGAAGAACTATATAATTTTGACTACAAACTATCTTTAAAAGAAAACTTAACTACATCAGAAATAAATGAATTAACTAAAAAATATGGTAATAAAACTTCTGAAACACTAGGAATTGAAATTAAAGACGAAGATGGTAATCGTAAATCTAATAATGCCTTTGTTTATGATGCTGGTGAATATATTCGTTTCAAAAATAATAAAAATCAATACATGCTAATAGATAATGATGAAGGAATCTATGTTACTTATAAACTAGCCGAAACTAATAATTATCATATTGGTGATACTATAACATGGCATATCTATGGTGATAAAAAATACTATAAATCTAAAATAGTAGGATTTAATAAAGATCCTCAAAACCAAAATATAACAATGACCAGAAAATGTCTTGAAAGTTTAAATATTGAATATCTTCCGACCGAAATTTATACAAATCAAGACTTACACGATACAAAAAATATTAAAAATGTTGAAGTAATTCAAGATATTGAAACTTTAAAAGATAGTATTACTAACATGTTATCAATGATGCGTACTATGATTATCATAATTATTTTCTTTGCTATCATTTTAGGAGCAATCATCTTATATAATATGGGTATCTTATCATACTCTGAAAAACAATATCAATTTGCTACTTTAAAAGTACTAGGTTTTAAAGATAAACAAATTAAAAAGATATATATTAAACAAAACAATTGGATCGCAATTATTTCTATTATACTTGGTTTACCTTTAGGATATTATTTAACTTCATGGTTATTTAAAGTTTGTCTTGATGAAAATTATGATTTTGGTACGCATATTAATGTAAGTACCTATATCTTAGCAGCTCTTGGAACTTTCTTAGTATCATACATCGTCTCATATTGCTTAGCCAAAAAAGTTAATAAAATAGATATGGTTAGTAGTTTAAAAGCTAATGAATAATTGCTTAAACATTAAAAAGTAATGTCATTCAATGACCTTACTTTTTTTCTTGTTAAGTAGAGTAGGTGTTTAAAAAATGCTTCATCTATCTTATAATAGAAAAAGAATAGAGGAAGTTATATGAACGAAATATATTACATAACCAAACTAAAAGATTTTCAAAAAGTATTAGTTGGAACTATCTTACCTAATTTAAAAGAAATAAAGGAAGCCCCAATCAGATACATAAAAACTTCTAATCAATATTCAGATTATCTTTTTTTTGATAGTACTAAAACTTCTTTTGATGAAATTCCCCAACTTGCTGGAAGTCGTTTTCTACAACGTCTACAATTATTGGAAGCTTTGTCAAATCACTATGTGCCAATTTATGATTTAAAAACTAATAATTTACTATTTACTTTAGATGCTTATTTGGATATTCGCCATAAAATGTTTGGTTTAAAAAGTTATGGTTTACCATTCTTTATTTTTTCGGATAACTTATTTTTTAAAGAATTAACTCCTTACTTAAATCAGGTTGAAGAAAATTTGAAAAAAATTACTATGCAGCAAACTGCTCTTTTTAATGAATTAACTAAAATAGTTGAACCAACCGGTTTATCTTTTACTAAAGAGTTAGAATTGATTGGTATTGGTTCGACTTCTCGCGGAACTAACATTCCTGACTTTCAAAAATATAATAATAGTGATTTTGATTTTGTAATTAGATTATCATCATCTCATCTTAATATAGTAAGAGAAACAATTTTAAATGGTTTGTTGAAAGAAAACCAAGAAGCACTTTGCAAAAAAAATACTCCTTATCGTTTGCGTCTTTTAAATGTTAAAGTTCCCTTTTTATCAGATTTTATTGATATAGATATTTCTTTTATGACTCAGAAAAAAACTTACTTATCAACTGAAAAATCAATCTTAGAAAAATTAACATCTATGAAAGAACAAGATTATGAAAAATATAAATTAGTTCTAGCTAATATAATGTTTGCTAAAGACTTTTTAAAAAGTTATGGTGTTTACAAACCAGCTCGGGCTTTACCAGAATATGCTAAAAGTATAGGTGGCTTAGGTGGAATAGGTGTTGAAAATTGGCTTCTTCAAAATGGAGGCTCTTTCATTGATGCTGCCAAAGAATTCACTGCCATGGCTCAAAACAAAGACTTTCTTACTTTTATTAGTACTTACCCAATTATGGATTTTGGTCAAAACCATGTCTTTGTTAGTCAAGATAAATTTCCTTATGATAATTTTGTCCAAAAAAATATGAGACCAAATGGTTATAAAATCATGAACAATATTTTGATTACTTTCTTAAAAGGTCATTAAAATATTCTGAAAAAATAAAATTTTTTATCTAAAAAATTGTTAGTCATAAACTAACAATTTAAAAAAAATATTCTTTCGACAAAATTCGACAAATTATACAATCGTCATATGAAATAATGTATTCGTGCTAAACAAAAGGAGGAATAATTATGGAAAGTAGAGTAAAGTGGTTCAATAATGAGAAAGGTTATGGCTTTATCGAATATAAAGAAAATGAGGATATTTTCGTACATTATTCAGCAATTCTACAAGACGGATATAAAACTTTAAATCAAGGTGATAATGTAAATTTCGATTTGATTGAAACTGAAAAAGGCTTTCAAGCTCAAAACGTCCAATCATTAAGTAATTTAGTATAAGTTTTATTAACGTTATTTGTTGATTTATTAGTAAACTTAAAAGTTTGGCACATTTAGTAAATCAAAGAAAGAAAATTAATTTAGCATATATTTAAATTACAGATTGCGTAAGCAATCTTTTTCTCTTCACACTTTTATAAACATTCTTTTTATCTAAAAAATGAGATACAATCTCATTTTTTAAATGTCAATTTAAATTCGGCATTTTTTAAAGGTTCCTCTTGTTGACCTATGTGACTTAAACATTCATGATTAAACATATCATCAGTTCCTTTTAAAAATATTTTGTATTTTTCAGCACTATATTTTGTTTCCAAACTACCTTTATTTTTTTCAAAACCTAAACCATTTCTAAAAGATAAGGTAAAACCATCGAGATATCTTTTTAATATATCATCAGTCATTTCAATCCAACCACGTTTTAAAATAGTTTGAGCAATGTTACGTGATACTTCGTCTTTTAGCATAAATGCTCCAGGGGCACAACTTGTATTATTAACAACGCCAACTCTTTCTAATAAATTATCTTCAAATAGAAAAAATTGTTTATAAGTACAATCGATTAGGTATTCTCTACCTTTCAATTTAGCAATAGTAAAATAATGAAATCCATCTCCACCATATAAATTCATATCTTCAGCATAACCAGGAATAATTTTTACTAACTTACATGGAATTCCATTTTTAATACAATAATCTTCAACAATCTTACTCGAAATATAACAATAATTTCTTAATAATAAATCATCAAAAGTATAAGGTATTGTATAAGATTGTACATTAGCTACTTCAAATAATCTTTTACGACTTTCATAAACTACATAATCAAGTAAGTATTCTTCAACACTAGCAGCTGATTCTGGCTTTACATTTTTTTTAGGATCAAAGCCTGTTTTCGCATCTAAAATAAATCTTTTTGGTAAATTGTCTTCACAATCAATTAGTGAAAAATATAAATCGTAATAATTTTCTATCATTCTATCTCCATCATATAAAGAAGGGGATATTTTTTTTATATATCTATAAGCATCATTCATTATAGCTTCCAATTTTTCATTACTTTCGTTTTTACTTGCTTTTATTTCTCTTAAAACATCTTTGAAAAAATAATAGTGTTGTCTTATATCATCATTTGAATGCTTTTTGCTTTTATTATCATTTCTTTTCATTTCCTAAACCCCTTTAAATAAAATTTAATAAACGGCTATATCTTAGCACAATAAGTAAAATTTGTAAAAAAAAGAAGCAAATTAATTAAACTTACTTCTAACGCTTTCAACTTCTTGTAGTTCAAATTTCTTTTTTTGTTTAACTTTAGGATATTTTTCCTTATTAACATCTCCTAAAAAATCGTTATATTCCCTGATAAATAAGCCACCATCACCATATAACTTGCGATATACAATATATTTTGTAACACCATCGTCACTTGATAGAGCAATATCTTCTACTAAATAATAGTCTCCTTTGAAATGCTTATATATTCCTTTAATTTTTACTTCATTCATCAAATCACCTCTCAAAAATTATATCTCTTTTATTTTTAAATAACAATTGGCTAAAAATTCAAGTTGTGTTATATTAATAACCATAAAAAAAGGGGAATGTGTATGCATACTATCATTTTATTAAAAAATATCTTAGAACATCATCCTAAAGATTATTTAAAATATATTATGAAAAATTTAATTAAGGTCGACTTTCAACCAAAAGAAAAATTAGAATGTCAAATCTTAGATGATTACTTAATTATTACTTCATCTAAAAAAGTTCTGTATAAGCTTAATTTTTATTCTAAATACTATGAAGTGACTAAATATTTTGATGATTATAATATTGTAAGTCAATACGATATTAAACATCAAAATCTCCAAAATATTTTTAATATAGAATTATCAAATAATGATAAACTTAGTTATGAAGAACAAAAAAGAATAGATTATTGTTTTCGTAAATTATCTCATAATAAAGAAAGTAAGGGAACCTCACTTAACCAATATGAATCAGCTTATTTAGAAGAAAAAGGTGATATTAAAGCTTTTTCTTCTAAAAAAGTTTGGCAAGGTAATAAAGAAAGTACCAAAGTCGTAAATATGCCAACTAATTTTTATTATGATCATACATCATGTGTGACTGAAGAAAATGACAGTCAACAAAAACGAATTTCCTTTGAAATTGCTTGTTCAACTAGTACGCCAATTCCTTTTCAAAATCAAATTTTTGTAGAACAGGACTTATTAGCATATGTTATGAAATTTCCTTTTCCTACTATGAGTTTACACGCTGCTATAAATAAACAAGAAAACATGTCAGAAATGGAAGTTGAGCTACATGATATTACAATTAGTAAAATAGAAACAACCTTAGAAATAATTTATCAATACCTCCCAATTAATGAAACAGTACCTAAAAAAGAGACAACTTATCTTTCATCATCTAATTACGGAATTATTACCTTAAAAGATATTGATATATTAATAGCTTTCTTTAAAGAAAATCTCAAATTATCCATAAAAGATCAAATAGTAGTAGAATTAAACCGTTTTCAAAAATACTTAACTTTATACAACCAAAAAAAATTATATAACTTAGATAATATCAACCTAGAATTAGCTCTTGCTCCATCCTTCAATGAATTTATATATAAATTATATTTATCCTTACCACAATACCTAAATGCTATAAATCGAGAATTACCTGCTTCCTATCCAGTTCTAAAAAAAGACTAAAAATTGACTTTTGTCCTATAATCTAATAAAATAGCCCCTGTAAAAAGAGGGAGTTTTATGATTTCTAATAATTTTATGTTAAGAAATAACTATAATAAATCACAAATTGGTAGTAATGAAGATAAAATACTACGAATTAAAAGATACTTAAAAAAAATCAAAGTATCTTATATTTCACGTGAAAAAATAATATCTTTTATTTCATATCAAAAACAAGATACTTTTATTATAGCAGCCTATCTTGATCTTCTATCTCGTTCCCTTACATACTTTGATAGCATTGATATAATGTCTTTATTAGAAATAATTAAAGATGTACATGACGTTTACCAAAACTTAGTTGATATCAACTTAAATGAGTTTTACTACTTAAAAAGTGATGAAATAATAGAAAAATTATATATTGATAAAAATGTTACTAAGTCTTTTGCAACTACAAATCATTTAAATTATCTTAATGAACTACGTTTTATTGCCGCTATTCATCTAAATAATAAAGAATATCGTAACTTATTTAATTCTCTAACTAATAGTAATATTGCATATTCAGCTCATTATCAATTTGAATTGTATAAAAAATTACGTACTTCATTAAGTCTTAAAACAAAACTATTTTTCGATATCTATTTTGCCAATGAATATTTGATTGAATTACATAAATTAAAAATAACTATGAATAAAATTAATTATAAGAAAAATATTCAACATTATAATAAAAATGTTAACTATAAAAATTATTATTTATCTAAGATAATTTATGAAATATCAAACGTCAAACCTTTAATTCAACTAAGTTTATTTAATGAAGAAAAAGAAAATAAAGTGACTAATTATTATAATGCTTATATTTGTAACTTTATAGATCTAGATTATGAAATTTTTCAAAATAGTTTTCTTTATGATGAAAGTATTGAACTTCCAATTATCGATACTAAATATGGTTTAAAATTATTAACTTCTGAAAAGAATGAAGAAATAATTCTTCCTAAAATGAAAGAAACTTATCATCAAGGCCGTGAAGTTATCAATTACTAAAGAATATTCTGAAAATATTCTTTTTTTATCCTTAAAAATACCTAAATATGGTAATATTAATATAGAGGTGAAATATGAAAAATAATACAATTACTAAATTGATAAATGAAGCCAAAGACATTGCCAATGCTAATTTTTGCTGTAAACACTCTAATTTTACCGTTGGTGTAGCTCTTTTAACAAAAGATGGCAAAGTATATAAAGGCTTTAATATTGAAAACGATGGCATTCAATCCATCTGTGCTGAACGTACAGCTTTTTGTAAAGCTTTAACAGAAGGTCATAAAGAATTTAAATGCTTAGCTGTTGTTGGTAAAAATTTAAATGATGATTATTTTAAAAAGACTTTACCTTGTGGCTATTGTCGTCAGTTCATTTCAGAATATACTGATAAGGACTTTACTATTTATACTTATGATGAACAAAAAGATGAAGTTTATCAATATACAATAGTAGAACTTTTACCAGAAAGTTTTAATTTATAAAAATATATAATAAGGAATGATTTTATGGAAAATAAAGAAAAAATGTATCATATAGGATTAACTAAAGAAGATTTAAAAGGCGCTAAATATGCAATTTTACCAGGGGATCCTGGTCGTGTATCTAAAATAGCTGCTAATCTTACTAATTCTTATCTAATAACAACTAATCGTGAATATACTAGTTACTTAGGAGAAATAGCTAATGAAAAAGTCTTAGTCATTTCTACCGGAATGGGTGGACCATCAACCGCAATTTGTGTAGAAGAACTAGCTTTAATAGGTATAACTCATTTAATTAGAGTTGGAACTTGTGGTGGTATGCAAATGGATGTTGAAGCTGGCGATATTATTATTGCTTCATCCGCTATTCGTCAAGAAGGAACCAGTAAAGAATATCTACCAATTGAATTTCCAGCTGTTGCTGATTTTGACTTGACTCTTGCCTTAAAAGAAGCTGTTACAGAATTAAATTATCCTTATCATATTGGTGTTGTTCAATGTAAAGATTCATTTTATGGCCAACATAGCCCAGAACGTATGCCAGTATCATATGAATTACAAAATAAATGGCAAGCTTGGATTAAAGGTGGAGCCTTAGCTAGCGAAATGGAAACATCAGCTTTATACACAGTATCTAGTACTTTAAGATTACATGCCGCTGCTGTTTTACTAGTTGTATGGAATCAAGAAAGAGAAAATAAAGGTCTAGATAACAATACTTCTTTTGATACCGAAAAAGAAATTAAAGTTGCTATTACAGCCCTAACCAAAATAATAAACAATGAAAAATAAATTAAAAGAACTAGCTCCACTTATCCTTATTTTATTTACTTGCCTTATAATCGCTATTATATTAATTAATAAGCCTAAAAAAGAAGAGGAAAGCTCTAATTATGATACCAGTTTTTTAAATAACATCAAAGTTAGTGAAGCAATTAAAGAATTTAAAAGTTCTGATACCAAAATATATATTATAGGTCGTAGTACTTGTAGTATTTCTCAAAAATTCTTACCAATTCTGAAAGAAGTTGTTAACGAATATAAGCCTAAAATATATTATATAGACTTAGAAGAAATGTTAGACGATAAGACTAGTTTAAAAGAATTTAAAAAATTACTAACCTTTGAATATACTTATGAAAATAAAACTCAAGATATAGCTTCTTATATTGGGGCAACTCCTATGATAATAATCTCACAAAATAATAAAAATATTTATGGCTCTCTAGGTTATATGAATAAAAATGATTTCCAAAATTTATTAAGAAGTTATGAATTAATATAGAATTAATATAATATAATAAATTTCACTAACTGAACACATATTTATGATATAATTTAAATAGAAGGAGAGGTAAAATGGATAATAAAAATATTTTAACTAGCACATTTGGTTGGCTATTTGTTGGTTTACTAGTATGCTTTGGAGTATCATTTTTTACAACATATAATCTTGATATTCTAAATGTAGCATTTTTATGGGCTGGTAGTTCTACAGTCTTCATTTATGTTATTTTAGAACTTGTTGTAGTAGTAGCTCTTTCATTCTTTATTAAGAAACTACCACCAATAATAGCCAAGATACTATATATTTTATATACGGCTCTTACTGGTTTAAGCTTAACTGGTGTTGTTCTTGTGTATACAGCTAAGTCTATAGCTTTTGTTTTCTTAGCAACCGCTATTATCTTTGGAGTCTTTGCTCTAGTAGGTAAGTATAGTAAAATCGATTTAAGCAAATGGTCTACTTATTTATTTATAGCTTTACTTGGAATCTTGATTTTAGAAATAATAAATATTTTTGTTCTAAATGAAACTTTAGATATGATTACAAGTATTATAGGAATAGTCGTATTTGCTGGATATGTTGCTTATGATATTAAAAAAGTAATAGTACTTTCTGATAGTGCTGTATCAGATGAATCAAATATTGGTATTTATTGTGCTTTCCAATTATTCTTAGACATAATTAATATTTTCTTAGATTTAATAAGATTATTTGGTCGCAGAAATGACTAAAAAGATAACGATAACGTAAGTTAAAAAGTTATCTTTTTTTTTCATAATTTAATAGTAATTTATATTTTTTTTTGATATCATAAAAGAAAATAAGAGAATATATTTTTATATGATAGAGTGGGTGTAGTATGATGAGTAAATTTAATATAATTTTATTAATACTTTTTATTATAATTTTTAGTTTAAATATATATTATATCTTTAGAAAATATAAGAAAAACAAATATTCTCATCGTCGAGCTAAAATTGCTATGTTTTTATTATGCTTAATAACTTTACTAAATATTGCCAATTTTACTTGCTTAAATATATCAAAAAATAATATTGTTCAAAAAAACACCTTGGTTTATGCTAAGTCAAATAATAAAGAATATCAAAAGAAAAATATTGAAGATACCAATTTAAAAGTTTATTTAACATTATCAGATGCAAAAGGTCGGATTGTTAGTACTACTAATCCTGAAACTGAACTTGATTCAATATATAAATTCACCGCTAATTCACCACCACAGACAAGAATAAATTTAGAAGATGATTTACTTTTAAGTTATGATATTGTTAATTTCTTTGATAGCGAAGGAAATTTATTAGTTGATGAAGAAACTATTTATTATACAGATATTCCCTCATACATAATTCCTTCCGAAGACATAGTTGTAGGTACAGAACATGGCCCAGATGGTGAAACACGTTTATATAAATCAGGAAATGTAGAATGTCTTGGTGGAGTATATCCAGAAGGAAAGACTGGTTATCGTTTAAAATTTAGATTTGAAAATACTAAAGACCAAACTAATATAAAATTTAATTATCAAATATTATTTAATTTATCAAATACTATAAAAAATCAAAATACAGATTTAAAAACAATCGATTTTGATTCCTTGGGAGTATTACAATTTTGGATGAAAGGTGAGGAGATAAGAGAGCCTGAAGCAACAGATCCTTATACATTACAAGAGTATATAGAAAGTTCCTCATCAGGTGTTTTAAAAAAATTTGTTACCACTATAACAGATAATCGTCCGTTAGAAGAACGTGAACTAAAAGGAACTTTAAAAGTGGACCTTAGTGATGGAATAGGTTTATCAACGGATGGATCAGATTGGCTAAGAAATATTGAAATATATGCCGATGGTCAAAAGCTTACTAATAAAAAATCATCAAAGAGTGGCGGATATTATGCTACAGATGGCAACAACACAGATATAACTTTAAAATTTGAAGAATACTATGATTTAATTTATGATAATAGTAATTCACAAAAAAAATGTCAAAATACAGATTTTAGTCCATATTCTTGCTTAGTTAAGACACTATCTATAGAATTTGGTAATAATGGAAATGCGATTAAAGGAATAAAAGAATGGAAAATTGTTCTTAAGGAAAAAATATTTACTGAAGAAAAAAGTGTTTCGAACGATGTTTCATATAAAGATGAAACAAATGCTATAGGAGAATTAAAAACTTATGCCTCAACACATTGTCCATATTATATTTCTGGAGAAGGAGTACTTAGAACAGATGGCGATGGATTTAGGCATACTACATCTTTATATGGAGTTTCTTATCAGGCTTTCTCAGGTGGAAATTACGTTGAAATGTCATTTAATACATCTTTTCATACTTCATCTGGTTTATATTACAGTTTAAATTCAAAAGAATTATCAACTAATAATGGTTATCTATCCAATATGATGAAGGTTTACATAAATGGAACGACATATGATTTTACTTCAAGTCCAGATCATTCATTTGCATCAACTATTAGTGGTGCCAATCCTGCTGACCCAGCTTTGCAGTTACAAATGAAAAGAATATTAGGCGAAGATTATCTTGAATATTTTACAAGTGAATATAAAAATCATTATGGAATATGGCGAAGTACACAACCTAATAGTGATGGTGAATACTATTGGATACTTTTCACTAAATCAACAATTGATAATCATACACAATACGGCTATAGAGAAACAGGCAGAAGTGAATTAATGAAATATAAATGTACTAAGAATTCATCATATTGTAATTATATGTATGATTTTGATTTAAATTCAAATGATGATTTAAACATGAATTTTTATATATTTAATGTTTCTAACAAACATGTAAGGGTAGAAATCCCATACAACTTAACTTACTCTAATAGAATTTCAGTTGACAATAATGGCTCAATAGATAATCAATTTACTAATCCAAATTTAAAATATTGTATAAGAGGAGATTATATACCTTGTAAAAACACTTCTTTTTCAACTTCTTATGCCTTTCCTTCATCTAATGAAAATGCAAAATTTATGTCTATTCAGTCAGAAAAAATGATAGATAATATAACTAAATGGGAAATCACAATAGATGCCACTGAATTACGATATTATCAATCATGGGTTCAAACGTATTTTCATTTGCTATTACCAAATCAATTGGCCTTCTTAAATAGTTCTAGTGATTTTTTAACTCCTAATACGGATTATTTCTATGATGCTGGAAGTAGGAGCATAAAAAGAAATTTTGAAGAAGCCAAAGGAAACAAATATTCTGATATCGGTAATGTTATATATACTTGTACTGATACAATGTGTAATTCATTGTCTCCAATAGCCAACATAAATCGAGGAGAAAATCAAAGTCAATATAATATGCTTTCTTATAATCATTTAGGAAGTTTATTAGACGGAAATATTTACAATGGAGCTGCAGGTAACCTGTCAAATTATATATACAATGATTCTTTAAGGCTTGTTTTCTTTACAAGAATAAAAAATAATGAAACTCAAGGTTCTAATAGAGATGGCAATTATGAGATATATTTTCAATTTTCAGAATTTACAGCATCTGGCCGTGCAGTCATAAGTACTAATTACGTTAATAGAGGAATCGCACTAAATAATGGAAATATCTCCAAAGTTGCAGAAGAAATAGTAAATTTAAATAATGATTCGGAAACAAAAAATATTACAAAATGGAGCTTAAAACCATCTTTTAATTCTAGTATTTATACCATTAATGGTTACTCTTCATTGCCAACCAATTCATTAAATCCTACGTTTTTTAGTGGAACATATCAGTTCACAGAAAAATTTAGTGGCTTACCAGCTCAATATACAAAATTAAAAAGATTAATAATATCAGGCGGAAGTAGAGTTCCAAAAGATTATGCTTCCTCTTATAATGATTACAATAGTATAGGCATAATGTTTGATGAAAATGACTTGGAAAATTATATTAACGAAGGAGTAACTTTAGCAGAAAAATGTAATAATTATGGCGTATGTGCAACAATTAGTTATAATGTAGATGAACAATGTGCCTTATATAAAGATTGCCTCGTTAGTAAATATGGTGAAAATTATCGTGAAACATTACGTCAAATGAATAATGGCTTTAGTGTAAAAGTTACAGGTTTACTAGATGTACAAAGCTTAAACTTTGATTACTACACAGAAACTGATAATAAATTAATGTTTAACGATTTAAAAGAAAATAATAATTTAGGTTTACTAACTTCGGATTATGTCTATACTCTAAAGAGTGAAGCAAAAGCCTTTGATTGGAATGTTGAAAACTCTAATTACAATAATAATCGTGATTTACCAACTGCTAGTGCTGAAGTTAAATCAAGGCTATTAGCAGATATTTATGTAAATAAATCCACAGAGGAACTAAGCGAAACAGTAGTTGCTGGACGTAATTATTTAAGTCGTGATAACATAAGAAATACAGTCTTTACTAGAGTTGGTTATATTCCATCAAATTATATTGATATCAAAGATATTATCTTAGGGTTTGAGCAATATTCTGACCGTAATAATATTGATGATACAAGCTATTTAATTACAGAAAAAGACAAAAATATCTTACTTTTACTAAAACAATATTTAGAAATAAAAAATTTAACTATAACATATTGTGAACATTTTAATAAAACCGATACTGCATGTGCAGACAATGGAACTATCATTTATGAAAATAATGCCTTTGCAAGTGGTTGGGAAAATTCTTATATAAAATTCGAAAATGATACAATTGATTTATACAATGTTCATCTTGAGAAAAGTGATGGGGCAATTCCAAGCACTAGTGGTTATCAAATAAAATATGATTTGGTATTCGACATTGATAATACACGTCAAATAACAGATGAACATGGAAATACTTTGCCGTCATTTAGAGAAAGTAAATATTATAAAGGTAAATATTTAGATGTTATTAGTACTGTTGGTTCCACAAGAACCTATGAAAATGATATTTCTGAAGAAACACTAGAAGGTGAAAATAACTCATCAACAACAGAAGGAAATCGTCATCAAGAACTTATGGATAAATATCAATCAACTGTTGATAAAGACAATAAAACTTTAACTGCATATACCACCCAGGAAGTACAATCAGGATATTTAAAAAATCCATATATTTCCAAAACATACAAAGAAAGTGCCTTTCAAAATAATGAATTTAATTGGCAAATAACTTATGATGTGTATTCAACTGGTAAAGATCTAAAACCTAGTATTGACTTAACAGATACTTATTATTTTTCTTTAGATGAAAAATATAAATTAGATTCTTTTACTGAAGCAGAACAAACTAAAATAGCTAAATTAAATAAATTATTATTAGAATATTCTAATTATTCAGACATTACTTTATTGTATAAAGATAATATTTATCATAGTCAAGAATATGAAAAAATTTATGAAATATCTGGCGCTCTTGAGAATAATAAAGATTATAACTTTACTTTAGAAAATAATCGCCAATTCAATATTAAATCACAATATGATGGTGAAGATGAACATAGTATGCGTTATCAATTACATGGAATATCTTATGATAGTAGTAGCCGATTAGAATACAAGATTTCAATTGATTTTGAATCTTTCTATCAAAAAGCTTTACAAGAGGGGTTAATTGATGAAGAATGTCACATAAAAGGAACTGATAAGACTTATATTGCCGTCATTAAAAATAGAGTGCTGGATAACAACCAAGGGGATTCACTAAAAAAAGAAAGTACAAGTGGATATATAAATATATCAACATATAAAACAAAAATAACAAAAACAATTCTTTCTCAAGATAATGATAAAACAAAATGGCAATTAAAATTTAATACTGGCACATCAGACAAAGAAATTAATATTACTGACGAAGTAAAAGTTAATGGTGATGACGCTGTCAAAAAGGCTATATCAATTGGTAATTTAACTATTTCTTTAGGAGCAGAAATAATTTATGAAAATAACACTCCAAGTTCTGGTTATGAAAATAATATTGAAGTAAATAAAGATGGTTTAACTCTTAGACTTAAATTTAAAAATAGTGAAAGTAATAATTATTTAAACAACAATAAAACTATAACAGTCAATTATGTAACTTACTTAGATGAAAATTTATATAATGAAGCGGCTGGAAAAAAAGATGGAACTTTTAATTTAAGTAATGAAGCTAAACTAGAAAAAGGTTCAATAATTTCTAAAGCATCAGCTAAAACAGAAGATATAAAATTTGATTTTCCGTTAGAAATTGCTAAGACTTATTTAGGAAATCCTAATGAAGATCTGACTAAAACAAAATGGAATATAAAATTAAACACTGGTACAATAATTAGAAAAGATGTATATATTTCAGATATTGCTACAATTGATGAAAATTATCAAAAATACTTCCACATTTCTGATATAAAAATAACTTCAAATAAAAATGGTCTTTCCGAAGTTTTATATGATAGTACTAAAGAATCATCATTACCAGAAAATATAAAAATATTTAATCAAAACAATGAAAATTTTACATTTAATAAAAATGGTGATTATAATTTTATTGTTTATTTTAAAGAATTATCTAATATGACAGAAATATCAATTGATTATACATTGTCCTTAGATAAAGAAAAATATGAATATGAAAAAGAAGTTCCAGATAAAACTTTAAATATTAAAAATGTTGTTGAAGTTAAAAGTGACGGCGTAACTGGACCATCTTCATCAAGTGAAGGAAATACAATGTTCCCTGCCATTTTGAAGAAAACTTATAAAAATAATGGCAAATCAAAGAATAATTTACCTTTAATAAAATGGTATGCAGATGTTAACTTGGCTGTCGATTATGGGAACTCTTTAACAGATGCAGATCAAGTAATTCTTACCGATGAACTTGATGAAATACTTTCATATTATAATGATACACTAAAAGTATATGCTTTAGAAACAAGTGCTACTGGAACTAAGGTAAAGAATGAATTAATTCAAAATCAAGATTATAATTTTACTTATGAAAATAATACTATTACTATAACTTTATTAAAACCAGATCTTTATAATAATTTTAGAGTAACATTTGATACAGAGTTATTAATGAGTTCAAATGATTTAAAAAATTACCTTCTTCTATCTGTAAATGGTAAAACAACGGTTACTGATACAAGTGTTTCCAAAATCTTTAATAATATAGCTGGAGGCACAGTAACAAGTCAAGGTATAACATATTATTCATTTTATGCTAAAAAATATTTAGATAATCAATTATCAGAAGAACCATTTAGATTCAAATTAGAAAGTATTGATTATGAAGGTAATAAAATTGCTAATGCTACAGAAATAATTACTAAAAATGATTCAAATGGTTACATTACCTTTGGACCAATAACTTACAAGCAAGATGGTATCTATTATTATAAAATAAGTGAAATAAATGATGGAAATAATTATAACTATGATCCTAATTCATATATTGTCAAAGTTAAAGTAATAAATTATAAGTATAATTATATTGTCGATGAAGTAACCATTATTGATCATGATAGTGAAACAATAGACTTCTATAATACAACAAAAGAGGAATTCAATAATCCTAATACAAGTAATAGATTATCTATCTTTATTATAATTACCATTTTATCAATTTTCATTTTCTTAAAAGCATATAAGAAAAAAAGGGAATTATCTTAAAAGGAGGGGGAATATGAAAAAATCTAAAAGCTTTTTACTTGTTATTGGATTAATTATAATTACTTTAATAGTGTTAGGGATAGCTTTAAAAATAAAGCTATCTCCTAACACAAATTACTCAATTGTTTATTTAAATAATGGTTGGTTATATTACAACAACGATAATCATAAACTTGGTCGTGGTACTTTAGACACCGTAAAATATTCACAAGATAGAAATAAGTTTCTTTATAAATTAGAAAATGATCTATACTTACATGAAAAAAATAAAGAAACAAAAATAGCTGCTGAAATTAAAAAATACGATTTCGCCAACGATGATAAAGTAATAGTATATGTAAATATAGATAATAAACTTTCTCTTTATTTAAATAAAAAAAATATAGAAATAAGTAAAGATATTCAAGATTACTTAGGAATCTATAATAATAAAATTTATTTTTATAAAAATAGTGAATTATATGAGTATGAAATAAATAAACAAAAATCAAAATCAATAATTAAAAATATTTTTTCAGTTCAATTAAAAGAAAATAAAATAATTTATATAGATAAGCAAAATACTTTGAATATTTATGATTTAAAAACTAATCAAAATATTACAAATTTTAAATATGTTAACAATTACCAATTAGATGATAACTTATCTAATATAGCTTATATTGATAATGAAAATAATTTACATTTTTATCAAGATAAAAAAGAGCACCAAATTGATGAAAATGTGCATAATATTATTGATACTTCAAATTATATTGTTTATACAAAAATAGAAAATAACGATATAAAATATTACATATCTAATGGTCAATCAAAAAAGCTATTTGAAATAAAAAGTCTAAATACTTGTTTAACATCTTCTAATATGTATTGCTTAACTTCAGATGGAATTTTGTATAGCATTGATAATAATTTAAAAATCAATAAACTAGCTGATAAAATATATGATGACATTTATAAGTATAATAGTGAATTTTATGTTATTGGTATGAAAGATAATCAAAATAATTTGTATAAAATAAAAAATGATAATATTGAAGAAGTTGATAGTAATATTACTTCATCATCAATTAAAGTAGCAAATGACAAATTATTTTATTTAAAAGCCAAAGACAAAAACTATGATTTGTATACATATGATGGTCAAAAAAGCATTCTTCTTCGTGAAAAAATTAACAAATTTTATATAATTGATAAAAATATCTATTTATTAAAAGATTACAATGAAGAAGATTTAACTGGTTCATTATACTTATATAATGAAAAAGAAGATAAATTATTAATTAACAAAGTAACAGATTTAAAATAAAAATTATCAAAAAAGTTTAATTACTATAGCAAGTAAAAATAAACAATATTTAAACCTCTAATTGAATTATATATATTCGACTAGAGGTTTTATATTTTGTATAAATTATTTAAAAATATTACTAAATAATAATTTATTATCTGTCAAAAAAATTAAAACTATGTTATACTCTTATATGATAGAGGAGTGTAGTAATGGAAAAGCAAACGATAATAAAAATATTAACAATAATAACCTGTTTTACTTTTACAACCACAAAAGCTGCTACCATAGAAGAACAAATACCTGATGCTAATCTTCGTACTTGTATAACTGAAAATTTACAAAATGGTAAAAAAACAGCTACTGATGAGTTAACAGGAGCATCATATGAAGAATTTTTAACAACAGATGGTCAACCACATACTGATGGTTTAACTGATGCCAATTTAAAATTAATAAGCAACTTAGAATGTTCTAATAAAAAAATTACTAATTTAAAAGGAATAGAACTTCTAAGTAACCTTACTAGTCTTAACTTAACTGGAAATAGTATTGAAACTTTATCTTTATCAAGTACTAATAATCCTAAATTAACAGCTTTATATTTAAGATCAACTAATATAAAAACATTAACTTTAGATGATACTTTAACTAACAACTTAAAGACACTTGATATATCAAAAAATAATTTAAGTACAGATCAAATCAAAAAATATATTTCTACATATAAAAGATTAGAAAAATTATTTATTGAAAAAAATAATTATAATATACCACTTGATGTTAGTGGCTTAGATTATCTTACTGGTTTATGGATTAGTGGAAATAAAATAACTGGTCTAACTGGGATAGCAGATAAAGGACAAAAATATAGTGCTGCTGATGGTTCTGAACAAACTATATCACTTGTAAAATTAGTTGCTGATTCTAATAAAATGTCAGAAATTAATCTTTCTGGTAATCCTAATTTAACTTATTTAAATATTTCAAATAACTTGTTAGATAAAATTGATTTATCAAAAAATTCTAAATTAAAATTCTTAGCTATAACAAGTAATAAACTTTCAGCGTTAGATTTAAGTGCTAATACTTTATTAGAAGAACTTTATGGATCATTAAATAATCTTAAGAGTATTGATATATCAAAAAATACAGCTTTAAAAAAATTAGAAGTTGACGATACAAATGATGTTTCTACTAAGTATGATTTAAGTAAATTAGAATATCTAAGAACAGTTAGTAAAATGACTCTTCCTGTTTATAAAACATTAGATGTTAAAACTGTCAAAAAATTCATTCCATCTAACATTAAATTTGATGATTACAAAGTCTATCAAATAGCTGATAATGGTGAAGAAACTGATGTTACAAATAAAAAAATTGCTGAACCAAGCGGTAATGAACCAATTAAATTAGTTCTTCGTCCAACTTCATCAACAAATTCTAATATAACAAACTATAATGGTACTTATGAATATGGTGCTTACTATGAACTAAGTTATTTTACCTTAACAAGTAAAAGATATAAGATAACTGATGAATCAATTATTGTTTCAAATGATGATGAAGAAACAATAAAAGATAACTTAGAATCATCTTTTGATGATATTGACTATGAAATAGAAGGTTTAACTTTAAGACTAACATATGATGGTCAAACAATTAAAGAATTTACTCTAGATCGTACAGGAGATATAAAAAAATCAGACGATCCATTATCAGATGATGAAGATCCAGAAATCCAAAATCCTAAAACTGGAGTTTTCGTAAGTATTATTGGTATAATAATTTCTGCTATTGGTGCTTATGTTGGCTTAAATTACTGTCACAAAAATAGCAAAATAAGAAATGTTTAAAAACTATCACTGGAAAGTGATAGCTTTTTTTATAATCTAAATAAAAACCTATCCGTTAGTCAAAACTTCCACATACAATAAGATGAAGGAGGTACCAAAAATGACTTTAATGATTTCCACTGCATTTGGAATAGCTTGTTCAACAATTTTCTTCTTATTTGGTCATATTGACCTTAATATGAAATATTTACTTACGGTAATAATTCTAGATTATTTAACTGGTTTATGTCGTGCTATTTTAAAGAAAAAATTAAATAGTAGTGTTGGCCTAAAGGGTATCTTTAAAAAATTTTGCTATTTTGTAATAGTAGCTGTTGCAGTTATTTTAGGTAATATATTAGATGTTGGTAATTCCATCAGAAACTTAACTATTTATTCCTTAATCTTTAACGAATTAATATCTATCTTAGAAAATTGTTCACAATTAGGAATAAAACTTCCTGATATCATTATTTCATCGTTAGCAATCTTTAATGAAAAAAATAATAAATCAGATAAAAAAGATTAAGCATCAAACAAACTTAATCTTTTTAAAATCATCTTTGAAACTATTGTCAAAAAAACTAGATTATGTTAGAATCAAATTGTTATGAAAAAAATAACATTTATCGGTCCGTTGGTGAAGTGGTCTAACACATAACCCTCTCAAGGTTACATTCATGGGTTCAAACCCCATACGGATCACCATAAGAAATGCAAATATAGTTGTTAAAACTATATTTTTTATTTATAAAAATATCTTGCATTTAATTAATAAGATAGTTAAAATATTGGCAAATGGGGGATAACAATGCGTAAAATATTAGCAATGATGCTAAAACAATCAGAAAAAAGAAAAATTATTGCACAAATACTAGAAGGTTTTCATATTAGTAAAATAAAACCTAATGAAATCGATTATATAAATAGTGATAAAGAAAGAATAACTTTAACTAAAGAAAATGACTCATTAAAGTTTGTTAAAGTAAAACCTAATGAAATAGTTATTACAACTTTGCAAGGAAATATCGTTCATGAAGAAATAATTGACTTTCGAAAATTAGGAATAAATTTAATTAAAACTGAAAAGAAATATCTAAACAATAAATCTAGTGATAAAGAACCTACTTTAAGTTATCTTTATTCAACTTCAATGGTTTTTAGTGAAGAAACAATTACTAGAATCGTTAACCGCTTAAAAATTCAATTACCTCAAGGAGATGTCCTAGGTCAAATAGCAGCTTTAGAACAACATACTTTCTTAGAAGTTGAAGCTGATTATAAAAGTTCAATAGAAATAAGTCGACCTTCATCTACTAAAGAAATTTCTGTAATAGTTGATAATTATAATTTAAATAGTGATATTGGCCAAGAAACTGACTATACACGTCTTTATGCACCACTTACTGGTAATAATGTTATTGAACGTATTTTTTCTTTATATAATGGCCAAATAACTAAAGATAACTTATTAGATTTAAATGCCATAAATAAAGAACAAATTAAGCCATCTGCTTTTGGCTTAAAGGAAGTAATTGGTCTAAAAGATACGGAAGAATTAATTATAGGGGAAGCTAAACCACTTCAAACTCCTGAACAAATTGCTTTCTTAAAAAATTATTTTCGTAAAAATTTTAATGTTACTAATGTTAATTTTGCGAATCGTAATGATATTGTCTCATCATTACTTGAAGATTCGCCTAACCAAAAAAAATATAAAAATAGCTAGATTTTCTAGCTATTTTTCCATTATATGAGCAAAAGATACGCTCAATAAATCATTAATATGATTATCATCAAGTGAATAATAAACAATCTTTCCATTCTTTCGTAATTTTACTAATTTAGCATCTCTTAATGCCTTTAGTTGATGAGAAATAGCTGATACAGTCATATTAAGTAAAAAAGATAAATCACTTACACATAACTCCCCATGTTCTAAAGCCATTAAAATTTGTAATCTAGTACTATCACCAACAATCTTAAAAAAATCCGATAGATCTGTAATAATATTATAATCAGGCATTTTCATTTTTATTTCATTAACCATCTTTTCATCATGTAATACCATATTTTCTTCCATAAAGTCACCTCGAATAAACTTATTATAAATTAAGATGATAAAACATGCAAATATCCTTGACGTTTGAATGAATGTTCAAGTATAATATAAATATATTTGAACATTCATTCAAATATATTGCATTAAATTAATAAAATAGTATATAATTTACTTAAGAATTAAAAATAATAAGAACAGGAGTGCTTGTGATGAAAAAAGTATATAATTTAAGTGATTTAGATTGCGCTAATTGTGCTTCTAAAATGGAAAGTAATATAAGTAAAATAGAAGGAGTCAAGAATATAAGTGTTAACTTTATGACTCAAAAATTAACTATTGAAATCGAAGAAGACAAAAATATGGATGAAATTATGAACGAAGTAAAAAAAGTTTGTCATAAAGTAGAACCTGATTGTACAATTTTAGATTAAAGGTGGTATAAATGAGTAAAAAAGATAAAAGGAATTTAAATAAAATAATTATTTCTTCAATAATTGTTGTTATTTCTCTTTTAATTCCTCTTAATATAATTAAAACAATTCTCTTCATTGTAGCTTACCTTATCGTTGGTTATCCAATTATCAAAAAAGCTGCAACAAATATTTTTCATGGAGAAGTATTTGATGAAAACTTTTTAATGACCATTGCTACTATTGGAGCTTTTCTAACTGGTGAATATTTAGAAGGTGTCTTAGTTATGCTTCTATATCAAGTAGGAGAATTATTTCAAAGTTATGCAGTTGCATCATCCCGTAAATCAATTACTGAATTAATGGATATTCGTCCTGATTATGCCAACTTAAAAAATGGTGAAAAATATAAAAAAGTTAGTCCTGAAGAAGTAAATATTGGGGATATTATCCTAGTAAAACCAGGAGAAAAAGTACCTTTAGATGGTATAGTTATTGAAGGGAATAGCTATCTAGATACAGTTGCTTTAACTGGTGAATCTGTACCTCGTAAGGTAAATAAAGATGATGAAATATTAAGTGGATGTATTAATAAAACAAGTGTCTTAACAGTTAAAGTGACTAAAGAATTTAGTCAATCAACAGCATCTAAAATACTTGATCTTGTTGAAAATGCAAGTAATAAAAAATCTAAATCAGAAGACTTTATAACTAAATTTGCTCGTTATTATACACCGATTGTTGTAATATCAGCTTTATTATTAGCTCTTATTCCACCATTAATCTTTAAAGACCTAACCTTTATAGCTTGTATCAAACGTGCTATGACCTTCCTTGTAATATCTTGTCCATGTGCTTTAGTAATATCTGTTCCTTTAAGCTTCTTTGGCGGTATAGGTGGTGCTTCTAAAAATGGAATTCTTATTAAAGGAAGCAACTATCTTGAAAACTTATCAAAAACTAAAGTAATTGTTTTCGATAAAACAGGAACCTTAACTAAAGGAACATTCAATGTAACTAAAGTTAACCCTATTGATATAACTGAAGAAGAATTATTAAAAATAGTAGCAACAGCTGAAAGTTATTCACCACATCCTATTGCTGAATCTATAAAACGTGCTTACAACAAAAAAATTAACCCTAAAGAAATCAAAAAATACGAAGAACTTTCAGGTTTAGGTATTCATGTAAAGACAGCTTCTAAAGATATCTATATAGGTAACAAGAAACTGATGCAAACTTTAAAAATAAAAGTAACAACTCCAGACATTGGAACAACTCTTCATGTTGCTATAGATAACAAATATATTGGAAATATAATTATTGCTGATGAAGTAAAATTAGAAGCGGCTACTTCATTATCTAAACTAAAAAAAGAAAATAATATTTCTAAATTAGTTATGCTTACAGGAGATAATAAAAAAATTGCTGAACAAGTAAGCAAACAAATAAAATTAGATGAATATTATGCTAATCTTCTTCCGGAAGACAAAGTTAAAAAAATTGAAGAAATAATTAATTCCCAACCAGAAAATGCTAAAGTGGCTTTCGTAGGTGATGGCATAAATGATGCTCCTGTTTTAACTCGTAGTGATATTGGTATATCTATGGGAGCTTTAGGATCTGATGCTGCAATTGAAGCTTCTGATATTGTTATTATGGATGATGACTTAGAAAAACTAAATACAGCTATAACAATTTCTCAAAAGACTTTAAAAATAGTTAAAGAAAATATCTATTTTGCTCTAACTATCAAAATATTATTTTTAATCCTTGGGGCTTTAGGTTTATCTAATATGATGATGGCTGTTTTTGCTGACGTTGGTGTATCAATTATCGCTATCTTAAATGCAATGCGTACTTTAAAAATAAAAATACAATAGATATGGTTTTTTCCGTATCTTTTTTATTAAATAATATAGATAAAATTTATAAAAAATGATATGCTTTTTTATGAAAAAATCAAGAAGGTGAAAATATGTTAAAAGGAAAAATTGCTATTGTAACAGGTGGAACTCGTGGTATTGGTTTGGCTATTGTTAAAAAATTTTTAGATAATGGTGCTACAGTAATTCTATTAGGCTTTAAAGAGGAAAGTGTTACTAAGGCACTATCTGACTTAAAAAAGACAAATAATAACTACCAAGCTGATGGTGCGGCTAGAAGCTAAGAAAGGAATAATCATATGAAAAAAAATATTTTAACAATTAGTTTATTTCTTATTATTATCATCTTAACAATTACTATTGCAGTAATTGCTAACATTCATCATAATTTTAAAGAAAACATAAGTCCTTTACAATCTTTAATAATTAAAAATACTAGTATAAATCTTCAAGATAAAACAAAAAAATATTCTATAACAATACCTTGTGATGAAATAAAAGATTTAAATGAACAAATCATTTACTATCAATTAAAACCTAATTTTCAAGATAGTAAAGTTCAAGTTTCTACTCAATTATTAAACAACAATCAAATAGTAACTGATTTAAAAAAAGGTTTAACAAGTCTTAACATTACTATAGATATAACAACACCTGAAGGTCTTGAACAACTTTATAATATAGAAGCGACATGTCAAAAATAAAATAAGGGGGAATAACATGAGTAAAACAGACGAAGTATTATCATTAATTAAAGAAGGCTATTCACTTAATGAAATTCCTAAATTGCTATCTTTAAATATTCGTGAATATAATGATATTTTAAAACAAATCAAAAATCGTGGTTATAATTTTAATAAAACCATAACCAGTAGTGGTCAAATAATCTTAAAACCCAATAAAAGTTTAAATTTTGATAATAACTCTCGTCGTTTACGTATCAATGTTAAAGATCGTTTCTTTCGTTGTATTTTTATTTCTGATTTACATATTGGAAGTATCTATGAAAGACCAAAACTACTACCTAAAGTATTTGACTATGCCAAAGCTCATGACATTCATATCATTATTAATGCTGGCGACACTATTGACAATATTTATCCAGAAAGTAACCAAGTTCTTGTTAATAAAACATTACCATCCCAGATCAAAAAACTCATAAGAGTTTATCCGTACGCTGAAGATATAATTACCTTAAACTTAGGTGGTAATCATGAATATAAAAGTATTATTGAAGATGGTTATGATATTTTAAGAAAAGTAGAAAGTAGTCGCTATGATATGGTTTCCCTTGGTTATGGAATGTGTAAAATTTTATTAAAAGATGATTCCATAGCAGTCATTCATGATCTAAAAAAGTCTAATAAGTTAGATGTTCCTAATGATGTATCTATGATTTATAAAGGTCATAGTCATAAAGCCAAAAATAGTTATAAAGAACAAAAAAAGACTTTCATTCCAGCTTTTTCTGAAGATGGAACAGGTGCCTATGAATATAAACCATTAATGGGCTTTTTAGATGTTCAATATATCTTTTATGACAAACTTATTGAACGAATAAATACCAAACAACTAGCGATCGTTAATGGTCAAATACGTCAAGCAAACGAAGAATCTGTAATCTTAAGAAAAATACCTCATCCAAGAAATATTGACAAAAAAGAGTGAATTTAATATAATTTAATCACAAACGAAGAAGAAGAAGAGTAAATAAGACTTTATATCAAAGAGAACTCTTGGTTGGTGAAAAAGAGTATATAAACTTATTGAAGAAACTTTCGAGTTGAATACTGTATACAAGGTATTCCGCTAATCACGTTAAGATTTTAAGAAGTAATTAAGGTGGTACCACGGCTAGCTCGTCCTTTAGGATGAACTAGCTTTTTTTAGAAAGGATTGATAAAAATGACTACCAAAGAATTAGCTGATTTAATATTTCCTAATATTACCAAAACAATTGAAGATTATGAAAAAGAATACCCAGAGAGAAATTTAAAAGAAGGGGCTAAAGTAACTCGTTATGCTCCATCACCAACTGGCTTTATGCATATTGGTAATTTCTATTCTGTTACAATCGACTATTTATTAGCTCGTCAAAGTGGTGGAGTTTTCTATCTTCGAAATGAAGATACAGACTCAGCTCGTGAAGTAGAAGGAGCAGTGGAATATATTCGTCATATCTTAGAACATTATAATATGAATCCAGATGAATACGAATATCGTGATAATGGTAAAACAGCTGGTATTTATGGACCTTATATCCAATCAGAAAGAAAAGAAATCTATCATGCTTTCATTAAACACTTAATAGCTGAAGGTAAAGCATATCCATGTTTCTTAACTCAAGAAGAAATGGATTCAATTAGACAAAGTCAAAAAGAAGATAAAAGAAGAATTGGTATATATGGTCGTTATGCTAAATATCGTAATTTATCTCCAGATGAAGCGGCAGAACGCATTAAAAATGGTGAAAAATATACTATACGTTTAAAGAGTAGTGGAGACTTCAATAAAAAGTTTAAATTTGATGATTTAGCTAATGGAACAATGGAATTTCCAGAAAATGATACTGACTTACCAATCATGAAATCTTCTAATTTACTTCCAACATACCATTTTGCTCATCTTGTTGATGACCATTTAATGCGTACAACTCATGTTGTTAGAGGTCAAGAATGGATAAGTTCAATTCCATATCATTATGAATTATTTAAAACATTTGGTTTTAAAATGCCTAAATACATTCATACACCATTAATTTTAAAAAAAGATGGGGATAAAATTAGAAAAATTTCTAAACGTTTAGATCCCGAAGCACGTATGACATATTATGAAGAAAAAGGCTATCCCGTTGAAGCTTTAATCGAAGCTATCATGACTATTGCCAATTCTAACTATGAAGCATGGCGTGAAAATCATCCCGATGCTCCATTTACAGAATTTGAATTTTCTCCAAAGAAAATGAGTGCTTCAGGAGCCTTGTTCGATTTAGATAAACTAGACAATATTTCTCGTAATTACGTTAGTAAACTAAAAGCTACCGAAGTATTTAAATTACTTGATGACTGGTCAAAAGAATATGATAAAGACTTTAATGAATTAATTAATAAATACAAAGACTATACCATTTCTGTTTTAAATATCGAAAGAGAACAAAAGAAACCTCGTAAAGATTATGGTTGCTTAAGTGAAGTAAAAGGTCAAATTTGGTATATGTTTGATGAATTATTTACTGATGTAAATTATGACTTTGATCCACGTTTTTCTAAAGAAACAATCAACGAAGTTATCAACACCTACTTCAATGAATACTTCGATGAAGCAGATGACAAAGATACTTGGTTCAATAAAATGAAAGAAATGACTGATAAATTAGGTTTTTGTTCTAATATGAAAGAATATAAAAATAATCCTGATAATTATAAAGGAAGTATTGCTGATATTTCTAATATTATCAGAGTATCAGTAACTAGCTTAAAACAAACTCCTGACTTATATGTTATTTTAAAACTATTAGGTAACACTCGTTTAAAAGAACGCATTAATAAAATTAACTAATTAAATTAAAACCTTGCTTACATTAAAAGCAAGGTTTTAATTTGATAAATTTGACTAAAAAAAATATTAATAGTATTATCTAAACCAATAAGGGGGCTTAATTATGCATTTAAAAAATATTAATCATCAAGCCCTTAAAAGACTTCAAAAAAAATCATTAAAAAAATTAACTTATAAAGCCTTTATGTTAACAACAATTACTAGTTTTTTACTTTTTAGTAATGATAATCCTCCTTTAAAAACTAAAGTTATCTCTGTAAGTACTACATCTTCTTTTGATAAAATAGAAACAGAATTAAATAATCTTTCAGATGATAAAATATATAATTTTACTAACAATAAAGTTAAAGAAGAAATCTTAAAAATACTAAATAAAACTATGGATGAACCAATTACATATGGTGAACTAAAGAAAATAACAAGTTTAGAATTAACAGATCAAGTAACATCTGATGCTTTAACTGACCTAAAATATTTAACTAATTTAAAAATATTAACACTTAATAAATGTAATGTTGATTGTTCTGATTTAGAACATAATCAAAAACTGGAAGAAATAACTATAGCTTATAGTAATATTACTAATAATGATAAATTACCTAATCATTTGAAAAAAATCTCACTAATTAATTCCACATGTAAGGAAGAAGTCTTTAATTTACCTTATCATACTAAAGAATTAAATGTATTATATAGTTATATAAATAATTTATCTTTTAAAAATCCTCTTTCTTTAACCAAGTTAGTTTATAATTCTTCATCAGTTTTAGATTTAAATATTTTAGAAAATTGTTCTAACTTAGAAAGTCTAGATTTATCTTCATCTATCAATATTAAAAATGTTTCTAAGTTATTAGATTATTCTCAAATAAAAAAAATAACTCTTGATGATTATGCTCCTATTTGGCTTAACGAAGATACTTATATTAAACTAAATAGTTCTAAAAAAGTATCAGTTCCTTATGATTTAACTTCAGAATGTTATTACTTAGATAAAGTTACTGAAGAAATTCAAAAACGTCATAGTAATATCCAAAATCAAATTGATGAGGCAATTAATTACATTGTAAGTACTTTTTTTTATAATGATAAATTATCTACGCAAGAAGAATTAACCACCTCTCAACATCAAATGCTAACTAACTATAATACATATCCTATTAAAACATCATTTAGTAAATCAGGAATAATTTGTATCAATTATGCTTCATTGTATCAAGCACTTTTAAATCGTCTTAACATAGAATGTTATACACTTCAAAGTACTAACCATGCTTGGAATTTATATAATAATAACAACAACTTAGACCAAATTGATCTAACTAACATTGATCAAGTTCCTCTAATCTATGATGAAGAAAGTAAACAAACATCTCTATTAGATATGACAGGTGCTGTTAATTTAATTAATTTTGGTACAGATAATAATATTACTAATCAAATATATCAACCTTTAAATTATCCTATTATCTTAAAGAAAATAGCTCCATCTGAACTAGGCTATTTAACTAAAAATAATAATTATCTATATGAAATCCTTTATAATAACCGTAAATATATCCTTACACCATTAGCTCTTATATTACTTATCCAAGCCTTAAATGAAATAAAAAAATATTATCAAATAACTAAAAAAGAACGAAAACTTCAAGAAAAAGAACAAAAACTTACTAATGAAATAATCGAAACAATAAAAGAAATATCTTTAAAATAACAGTTAATTGACACCTCAACTTCTAATAAAATCTATAAATATTAAAAAATGCGTTAAAATATAAATAGGATACGAATTTGTCATATCATAAAATATATGGTATAATTTGGAAGTCTGAGGTGAAAAAGATGACAAAAAAAAGCAAAGAAGAATTTTACTCCTTAGTCGAAGACATAACTAATAATAAAGATTTTAATAAATTAAATAAAGAATTACATCATGGTATAACTCGTTATGAACACTCTATGCGTGTTGCTAAACATACTTATATTATCGGTAAAGTCCTTAATATGAAAAATCTTAATGAAACAACTCGTGCTGCTCTACTACATGACTTTTATATTAACGATGATTTAAAAGGACAGAGTAGTACTAAAAAATTGGGAACACATCCTGAAGTAGCACTTCATAACAGTCTTAAATACTATGATTTAAATGAAATGCAACAGGATATTATAAAATCTCATATGTTTCCTTGTAACTTAACTATTCCCAAGTATAAAGAATCATGGTTAGTTTCAACAGTTGATAAAACAGTTGGTTTATATGAAATGCTTCGCTTTAAAGTTTCTCTTTATACAGGAATATACTTATTATTCCTATTTGAAATTATTAAATTACCTAGATAAATTATAGTCGAAACTATAATTTTTTTATTGTCAAAAATATATCAATTTTCTTATTTTAAATTAAAACATATTTAAAAAAAATAGTTTTAATGATAAAATTAAACCAACAATTAATTTTTTGTTTCTTTTTTTAAAAAAAAGTGTTATTATCGTTATTGACAAACAGCTTGAAAAACTTTTCATCAAGGATTTAGAAAGGGTTTTTATTTATGGAAGAAATTAACTTAAAAGAGTTATTTGACTATTTTAAAGAAAGAATTATAGGAATGTTAATAATTCTCTTAATCGTCGTTGTAGTAGGAAGTGCTTATTCAATCTTCCTAAAGAAACCAAAATACCGTAGTACATCAACTATTGTTTTGGTTAGTGAAAACGGTGCTCAAGGACAACAAACAACACAAAGTGATGTTAACTTAAACCAAAGCTTAGTAGCAACTTATAGTGAAATTGTTAAAAGTCGTAAGATCGCTGATAACGTTATTAAAAATCTGTCTTTAGACTATGATACAGATGAACTGCTAAATCATGTTACTGTTTCAACCAAACAAGATACGGAAATCATTAAAGTTGAAGTTGTTGATTCAGACAAAGGTTTAGCCGCTGATATTACTAATGAGATAATCAAAGAATTTAGTAAAGAAATATCATCTATCTATAAACTTCAAAACGTTTCACAAATAGATGTGGCTGAAGAAGCTGAAGAACCATATAACATCAATATTGTTAAAGATATGGTTATTTACTTATTTGTTGGAATCGTTTTAGCCTTCGGTGTAGTATTCGTTATATATTACTTTGATACAACCATTAAATCATCTGATGAAGTTGAAAATAGATTCGACTTACCAGTTATTGGTGTTGTACCAAAAGTAAAACGTAAAGAAAAGTAGGTGACAAAAATGAATAATGAAACTGATTTATTAATAAATATAAATCCTAAATCAATGTTTAGTGAATCAATTAAAAGTATTCGTACTAATCTTCAGTTTTCTGCCGTAGACAAAGAATTAAAAGTAATTTTAAGTACTTCCCCAGAAGCTGGTGATGGTAAAAGTTTTATTACTGCCAACCTTGCTGCAGCTTATGCCCAAGACGGCAAAAAAGTACTAATTATAGACTGTGATTTACGTCGTGGTCGTCAACATACTATATTTAACATTATGAATCCAACTAATGCTGGCTATTCTAATTTGATTTTAAATTATAAAGACGAAATAAAAATGAGTCGTTATATTGTCAAAACAGATGTTAAAAATATAGATTTATTACCAACTGGTCCAATACCACCAAATCCAATTGAATTACTATCATCTAAGAGTAATGCTGATCTTTTAGAAGCTCTAAGAGAACATTACGATATAATCTTACTTGATTGTCCACCTATCTTAGGTATGTCAGATACATCAATATTAACTAAATACTCAGATGCTAATATTTTAGTTGTATCAAGTGGTAAAACGCAAATTGATATGATCGAAAAAGCTAAAAAAGCATTTGAAACTGCCAATAGTAAAATCAATGGTGTTATCATAAATCGTGCTAACACTAAAGGAAGTAGCTATTATTCATATTATGCTAATAGCTACTATGAGAAAAAAGAAAGATAAAGCATTAGAAACCTAATGCTTTATTAAAAGTGTTACGAAATTTTATAAAGAAAAGTGGGGGAATTATAATGAATGATGTGGCAACAGTTCAAAGCATAAGTTTAAAAGAGGTATTTTATTTAGTAATCAAACGTTCCTTTGATATTATTTGTGGTTTAATAGGAGTTCTTATTTTAATACCTATAAGTATAATTATTAAAATAATATATATTTGTAATAAAGATTTCTCACCAATCTTTTTTACACAAAATAGAATTGGTAAGAATGGCAAAGAATTTAAGTTTTATAAATATCGTTCTATGGTAGCAAATGCCGATGAGGTTTTATTTAGAATGCTTAAAGAAGATAAAGAAATTGCTAAAGAATATAAAAAGAATAAAAAATTAAAAAATGATCCACGTATAACTAAAGTAGGTGAGTTCTTACGTAAAACGTCTCTAGATGAACTACCTCAGTTAATTAATGTTTTAAAAGGTGATATGTCTATCATTGGTAATCGTCCTTATCTACCTCGTGAAAAAAAAGATATGGGAGAATATTATGATGATATTGTTAAAACTAAACCTGGTATTACTGGTTATTGGCAAGTAAGTGGTCGTAGTGATCTTTCGTTTAAAAAACGCTTAGAATTAGAACAATTCTATTCTAATCAAATATCATTAAAATTAGATATCAAAATATTCTTTAAAACTTTCCTAGTTGTCTTTCTAAAAAAAGGTGCAAAATAAATTTGATAAACAAGTATAGTCATAAAAAGATGAAAGTCATCTTTTTATGGCTTTTTTTAAAATCAAATTACTTTTTTCTTGTTAATTACTATCATTATAAATATAATAAAGAACTAGAAAGAAGTGAAGAGTATGGAAAATATTCCTAATACAATAAGTGTTATTATTTCAACTATTGCCTTAATAATATCTATAGTTCACAACGCTAAAGAACAAAAAAATAACATTATTCTAGAAAAGAAAGTAAGAGATCAAGAAAAATTTGAACAAGAAATAAATGATATCCTAAACTTATATCCAGTTTTAATAGAAGATTACATTAACAAAACATATCTTGATATAAGAGAAGTAACACCAGAACTACAAATTAAATTTGATATTGAATCAATTGATAAGATAAATGGTTTAAATTCTAAATATCATTTAAAAATTCAAGGTATTAATAATAAAATAAACTTGTTATATAAATATCAAGACTTGGAACATCCTGAGTTTGATAAATTTAATATAAAATTAAAAGATCTTAATGATGGTATTTGTAACGTAATAACTAAGTTTAGCACATTTCCTTCCGAATGCGTTAACCACAATCAAGGTTTTACTGAAGCCGAAGCTCAAGCAAAAATAGCTAAAAGATGTGAATATGTTAATGAGTTATGTAATTTATATACAGCTAATATAAATGAATTATATCAACTAGCGAATACCTGTATCGAAGAAAGAAGTAAATTAAGTATGAATAAATGATTGTCAAATACCATGACAATCATTTGTTTTTATAAATTTAATATTCCACTATTACCTTTTATAATAGGAAATATTATGGTAAAATATTAATTGCAGAAAAAGGGATTGGCTAACAATATAATATAAATTAAATTTATATCATCATATCTTGATTATTCTTTATATTTATGTTACCATACAAACGATTTATTTGAAAAAATGAGTATGAGTTTATATATTAATAAATATTTATTCTGAAGTAACTATAGAATTATGCTGTTAATTTAATACTTAAGACAACTATTTAATCTTTAGGATGAATATCAATGTTGATATTCATTTTTTATTGTCAAAAGGAGTAGGAGAAAAATGAGCATATCGCAAGACAAAAAAATTAGTATTGCTATGATTGGACAAAAACATATTCCATCAAGAGAAGGTGGAGTAGAAATAGTTGTAGAAGAGCTTTCGACTAGAATGGTAAAAAAAGGATATCATGTGATTGTATATAATCGAAAAAGCAAACATGCTATGGATAAAAAACAAAAAATTACTAATATAACAAATTACAAGGGCGTTGAATTAAAATATGCCTTAACAATTGACAAAAAAGGATTAGCTGCTATGACGTCATCATTTTTTGGAAGTTTACAAATTTTATTTTCAAAAGCTGATGTAGTACATTACCATGCAGAGGGTCCGTGTGCAATGATACCTTTGATAAAATTCTTTAGCAAGAAAAAAATCGTAGCAACTATACATGGGCTTGATTGGCAACGTGCCAAATGGGGAAGTGGTTTTGCTTCTAAATATATAAAGTTTGGCGAAAAAATGGCCGCAAAATATGCTGATGAGATTATCGTATTGTCGAATAATGTCCAAGAGTACTTTAAAAATACTTATAATAGAAAAACAAATTTTATTCCTAACGGTGTGAATAAACCTCAAATACTAAAACCTGACATTATAAAGAAAAAATATAAATTAAAAAAAGAAGACTATATATTATTTTTAGGAAGGATTGTACCAGAAAAAGGAATACATTATTTAATTGAAGCTTTTAATAAGATCGATACTAACAAAAAACTTGTTATAGCAGGTGGAGCAAGTGATACAGATTCTTATTATTCTGAATTAAAAGAAAAAGCAAAAGCAAACAAAAATATTATTTTTACTGGTTTTGTTCAGGGGCAAGAACTTGAAGAACTATATAGCAACGCCTATATTTATTGTTTACCATCAGATCTTGAAGGAATGCCATTGTCACTATTAGAAGCAATGAGTTATGGTTTATGTTGTTTAACTTCAGATATAAAAGAATGTTCAGATGTTATTGCAGATAAAGGCAAAACATTTCTTAAGTCAAATGTTGATGATTTGACTTCTAAAATACAACAACTTTTAGCAGATGAAAATTTAGTAAAAAAATATAAGAAGGAATCTCAAAATTATATATTAGAAAAATATAATTGGGATGATATAGTTGAAAAAACGTTGCAGTTATATAACTAATGGAGGTGTATATATTGAAAAGTACTAGTGAACCAATTAGAATCTTAGAAGTAGTAAATTGCATGAATAGAGCTGGATTAGAAACAGTTATTATGAATTATTATAATAGATTTGACAGAGAAAAAGTACAGATAGATTTTTTAACTCATAGGAATTATAGTGGTGCTTATGATGAAGAAATACAAAAACTTGGCGGGAAAATATATAGGGCTCCAAGACTAATACCTGGCAATTATATAAGATATTATATCTGGATGAAAAAATTTTTAAAATCTCATCCAGAATATGTCGTAGTACATTCACATATTGATACTATGTCATTTTTTCCACTTTTGGCTGCTAAATTGAATCACATACCAGTAAGAATATCTCACAGTCATAGTACAAAATTAGATGTTGATTTTAAATTACCAATTAAGTATATGGCTAAACTACTTCTTCCTTATGTTTCTAATAATTATTGGAGTTGTGGAGAAGAAGCTGGGAAGTTTTTATATGGGAAAAAAGATTTTTTTATTATGCACAATGCTTGCGACTTGAAAAAATTTAAATTTGATAAAGAAATAAGAAATTTTCAAAGAAAAAAATATAATTTAGAAAATAAATTTGTCATTGGTCATGTGGGTAGATACATATACATAAAAAATCAAACATTCTTGATTGATATATTTGTTGAAATATTAAAAAGTAATCCTAATTCAACATTATTATTAATAGGTAGTGGAAACGATGAACAAATGCTAAGAGAAAAAGTTAAAAAATTAAATCTAGAGGATAAAGTTCTATTTTTAATAAATAGAAGTGACGTAAATGATTTATATCAAGCTATGGATACTTTTATAATGCCTTCATTATTTGAAGGATTACCATTATCATGTGTCGAAGCTCAAACAAATGGATTACCATGTTTTATTTCTGATAAAATATCCAAAGAAACATTAATGACTTCTAATATAAAAATGATTAGTTTAGATAATAATGCAGAAAAATGGGCAGAGGCGATTTTGTCTTCTGATTTGAAAAGAAATAAAAATTCGTTAAAAGAAATTTCTGATAAAGGGTATGATTTAGATAGAGAATCAAAAAAAATTCAAGATATCTATATAAATTTATACAATGAGAATAAGTGAGGTAAAAAATGAAAACAAATAAAAATAATACTTTATATATATTATTTATAATTGCTATGTATATTTTTGTTTTTCAAAATCTCTTACAAAAATATTTTGTCATGTTTCAATACTTTGATGAAATATTTGTTCTATTAACTATCCCTGTGTTTATTATATATTTGTCAAAAAATAATTTTAAAATAAATATTTACAAAAATGATAAAAAAATAATTTTATTTCTAGGTCTCATTATATTTGTTGGACTCATACAAAATTTTAGATTAAATTTTCAAAGTCCAAAATATTATTTGTCTGATTTGTTATTATTTTTAAAGTTCTTTTTAGGGTATTTCCTTTCAAGGTTAACATTAGACAAAAAATTTTTTGATAAATATAATAAAAAGATTAAGAATCACGTTAAATTAGTCACTATAATTTTATTTTTATTTACTATAGCAAATTACATATTTAAGTTATATCCAGCTCAAGTGAGATACGGAATCATATCTAACCAATTATTTTATTCTCATCCTACATATTTGGCAGCTGTATGTATTTTCTTATTTGCTTTATATGTTATTTCTAATGACAAAAAATTTGACATAATTAATATTATTTTAATATTTCTTGTAATATCAACCTTAAGGATTAAAGCCATAGCATCAGCTATGGGAGTAATTATAATTTACTCAATTATTCAAAGAACAAACAAAAAAATTAATTTAAACAAATTTGCAATATTAGCCATCTTACTGGTAATAGTAGGATATTCGCAATTTCAATATTATTTTTTAAGTGACGGATTTGCTAGAAAAGAATTACTTTTTACATCATTTAAAATAGCAGGTGATTATTTTCCGTTAGGAACTGGATTTGCAACCTATGCAACGTATTTTTCTGGAGTTTCATACTCTCCAGTATATTATAAATATGGATTAAGCACCATATGGGGCTTAGGAGTAGGAGAAAACTTTTTTTCAGATTCATTTTGGCCAGCAATTCTAGGTCAATTTGGATATTTGGGATTACTTTCATATTTATTAATCATTTTATGTTTATATAGACAAATTCAAAGTGAATATAATTCTGAAAATAATAAAATATATATAGCAAAAATAGTATGTCTTTTATATTTATTAATATCAAGTACATCAGAATCTGCTTTTTTTAATACTATTGCAATACCTTTATCTTTAATTATCGGTATTATGTTTAATGAGGAGGAAATCAAAAATGATGGAAAATAATAAAATAATACACTATTGTTGGTTTGGAAGAGGAAAAAAATCCAAATTAATAAAGAAATGCATTAAATCATGGAAAAAATATATGCCTGACTATAAAATAATAGAGTGGAATGAAGATAATTTTGATGTTAATTGTAATCCGTATGTTAAAGAAGCATACCAAAAGAAAAAATATGCTTTTGTCTCAGATTATGTTCGATTAAAAGTTATTTATGACAATGGTGGAATATATTTAGACACAGATGTAGAACTCTTAAAAAGAATACCAGACAAAATAGTAGAATCAGGATATTTTGCTAAAGAAAGTGAAAATGCTATTGCTACGGGTCTTGGATTTTCTGCAAAAAAACACAATAACATAATAAATTTAATAATGGAATCTTACAATGGAGAACATTTTATTAATGAAGATGGAACATTAAATACATACACGTGCGTAAATAGAACCATGGATGTTTTGAAAAAAAATGGTTATAATATAACACCTACTACAAAAAGTATTGATGATATACCTATTTTTTCACCAGAATATTTTTGTGGATACGATTTGAAAACAAATCACTACAATATAACCTCAAATACTATCTCAGTTCATCATTATGCTGCAACGTGGCAAAGTAAAAGTACCAGAATTGCTAAAACAACAAAAAAAATTATAAGTAAATTAATTGGTGAAAAAGCTTATAAAAATATTAGTAAATTAAAAAGGAGATAATTGATTATGAAGAAAGTTGGAATAATTTCAGAATTAACACTATCCAATGCAAATTATGGAAATAGATTACAAGCTTATGCATTAAATGTTTATATTTCCAATAAATATAAATATGATGTAACATCTCTAATCACTGATAAAATAAATTACAAAAAAAGAACTTTAAATTTATTAAGAAGAGCATTTTATAAAATAAAAGATTTTTCTTACAAAAAAATAAAATATTGTGATATTTCAGATAGGATTGAAAATTGTAACAAGTTCACTAATTTGATAAAAAATAAAGAATATTACACTATAAATGATATTGTTAACGAAAATTATGATATTTTAATAGTTGGTTCTGATGTTGTATGGGCACAATTTCATGGTGGATTAAATGAACTTAAATTTTTAAATATACCAAAATACCAAGGAACAAAAATATCATACGCTGCATCTTTTGGAAAAAATTGGATTCCAGAAGAAAATAAGGAAAGTATATATAATGATTTAAGAGAATTTGATGGTATTTCAGTTAGAGAAAAGAGTAGTGTAAATTTATTAGAAGAAATTGGCATTAATAATGTAACACACGTATGCGACCCAACGTTATTATTAGAAGCAGAAGAATGGAGAAAAATTGAATCTAAATGTGATAAAATAAAAGAAAAATATATATTTACTTATCTGCTTGGAGATGATAGCAATCAAAAAGAACAAATCAAAAAATATGCAAAAAAGAAAAAAATTAAAATAGTAAATATTCCAAATCCAAATGGAGTTTATAATAAAAATGATGAAAACTTTGGTGATATAAATATCGAAAATTGTTCACCTCAAGAATGGTTGTGGTTAATAGACAATGCTGAATATGTTTTTACTGATAGTTTTCATGGTACAATATTTTCATCAATATTTGAAAAGAAATTTTTTGTAGTAAAAAGAAAATATTCAACAAATATAAATATTAGAATGACTGATTATTTAAAATATATTAATCAATTTGACAAATTTATTTCAGATTTTGAAGATTTAGATCAAAAGGTATGGGACTACGGCAGTATAAATGAAAAATTATCTGAATTTAAAAAAATTTCAATAAATTATTTAAATAAATATTTAAAAAAATAGATTTTAATGATTAGAAAGGAAGAAACATGATGGAGAGTAATCAAAGAAAACTTGGTGCATTTTTATCTTATTTATCAATAATAATAAGTACTATTGTGCAATTGCTATATACTCCTTTTCTAATTAGAATGTTAGGACAAAGTGAATATGGTTTGTATTCACTTGTTTCTTCAATTATTGGATATTTAGCAGTTCTTGATTTAGGGTTTGGGAATGCTATCATAGTTTACACAGCAAAATATAGAGCACAGAAAAAGTATAATGAAGAAAAAAAATTACATGGAATGTTTATGGTGATTTTTTGTTTAATAGGAATATTAGCATCAATACTTGGATTAATATTGTATTTCAATGTAAATAATATATTTGGAAGCAGTATGACAAATCTTGAATTAAAAAAAGCGAAAGTAATGATGTTAATATTGACATTTAATTTAGCTATAACGTTTCCATTTAGTATCTATTCTTCAATAATAAGTGCATATGAAAAATTTACTTTTCAAAAAATAATGTCTATTATAAATACTTTATTAAAGCCTTTTTTGATGATTCCATTGTTGTTAATTGGTTACAAATCAATTACAATGACTTTAGCTATTACAGTTGTTAATATATTTGTTCTTCTTTCTAACTATATATATTGTAGAAAAAAATTAAATATAAAAATAAGATTTATGGGTTTTGATAAAATACTATTTAAAACAGTATTTGGATATTCTATTTGGATCTTTTTAGGAGTAATCGTCGATAAAATTAATTGGAGTGTTGATCAATTTGTTTTAGGAGCAGTATCGGGAACAATAGCCGTATCTTTATATTCAGTAGCCAGTCAGATAAACACTTTATTTATAAATCTTTCGACAGCAGTTAGTGGTGTATTATTACCAAAAATGAGTAAAATGGTCGCGAGTAAAGCTGATAATAAAGCTATAACTGAAGAGTTCATCAAAGTTGGTAGAATTCAATACTTTATAATTTTTTTACTGGCAAGTGGCTTTACTTTGTTAGGCAATGAATTCATGATAACATGGGCTGGAAAAGATTTTCAGCAGGCATACTATATAGCACTTATATTAATAATACCTCTGTGTATACCACTTATTCAGAATTTAGGAGTAAGTATAATGCAGGCAAAAAATATGCATAAATTTAGAAGTATATTATTATTTTGTATCGCTATAGCTAATATTTTTATTAGCATACCACTAGCAAAATTATACGGTGGTATAGGCAGCGCAATAGGTACATCGATTTCTTTAATTATTGGAAATGTTATAATACTAAACATTTATTATTATAAAAAAGTAGGAATAAATGTAATAAAATTTTGGAAAAATATTATAAAAATGACTATTCCATTTATAATACCTGTTTTAACACTACTTATATTAATGCATGTAATTAAATTAAGTGGATACTTAAATTTGTTGATATTTGGAAGTATATATTCATTTATTTATTTTGTAACTTGTTATTTTCTTGTAATGAACCAATATGAAAAAGATATTGTTAATAAAATTTTTTCAAAATTAAAAATAAAAAGGAGTTAAAATGAAAAAAAATTATTGGCAATCAGTTAGAGGATTGTGCATATTATTGGTAATATTGATACACACGCTTTATTTTACAAATAGTTTTTATATTAATTTATCCAATGTTATTACTAGAAGAATAATTAATTTTTGTGTTGCAGTATTTATTTTTATAGCTGGATATTTTACAAAAATTGAAAAAGGGTTTTATAAAAAGAAAATAAACAGAATAGTTATTCCACTAATAATATGGGATGTTATATATACAATATATTTTTATATTATAAATAGAACTTCAATTACTTTTATAGGATTTGTAAAGGATTTAATTATTTCATCTAAAGGAATTCATTTATATTATTTATATGTGTTAATCCAATTATTCTTTTTAGCACCTTTTCTTTTAAAAATAAAATCAAGCAAAATAAAATATCTACCATTATTTATAACACCTATATATAATACTTTGATTATTACTTTAAAAATACTCTATAACATTGATGTTCCTTTCTATAACTATTTGATATTTGGCTGGATATCTTATTATTATTTGGGTCTAATTATAAATGATTTAAAAGTAAAAAACAAAAAATCACTATTTTACTTAACTTTTTTATTAACAATTGTTGAAGGAGTGGTTTTATTTTTATATAATACCCAACTATATAATAATGCAATATCACAATTGACAACTTTTAATGCACTTTATTCAATAGTTATATGTATAATTCTATACAATAATTATCATGAAAAAAGTGTAGATTTTTTTACAAAATTAGGAAATTATTCGTTTGGAATATATTTATCTCATTTATTAGTATTACAATTTGTCAAAAAATTTTATAGTTTGATTAACTTAAACTACTACATAAATGTAGTAGTTATATATATAACTACTGTTACAATATGTTATTTTATTAATGAATTTTATTATGAGAAAGTTAGGAGATTATTAATATGGAAGAAATAGTTACTAAAATAAAATGTTCTGGGTGTAGCGCTTGTGCAAATGCCTGCCCTAAAAATGCAATTGAAATGATTAAAAATGAAGATGGTTTTATTCATCCTAAAATTAATAAGCATAAGTGTGTAAATTGCGGATTATGTAAAAAAAATTGTCCAGTATTAAATACCTCTGAGAATAAAAGTCTAAACCAATGTTATGTTGCTTACAGTAATGACGAAGATGCAAAAAAAACATCATCATCTGGTGGAATCTTTGACTTAATTGCAAAAAATATTTTGAAAGATCATGGAATTGTAGTTGGAGCTGCTTTTAATGATAAAATGGAATTAAAACATACAGCAATTGAAAAAATAGAAGATTTAGAAAAGTTAAAAGGATCTAAATATTTGCAAAGTGAATTAGATAACATTTTTTCTTATATAAAAGAAAAAATTAATAGTCGTAAGGTTTTATTTGTTGGAACACCATGTCAAGTTGCTGGATTACATGCCTTTTTAAAAAAAGATTATGATAACTTAGTTTGCGTTGATTTATTTTGTCATGGCGTTCCAAGTCCTAAATTATTTACAAAATATATTAAAGAATTAGAAAAAGATAATAACTCTAAAGTTATAAATTATAACTTTAGAGATAAAAAAACAGGTTGGGATTCATACTCAAATACTTGTAGATTGAAAAATAATAAAGAAATTAGTCAGTTACAAAAAGATAATAATTATATGAAATTATTTTTATCTGATATTGCATTAAGAGAAAGTTGTTATAATTGCAATTTTAAATTAGGAAATAAATATTCAGATATAACTCTAGGTGATTTCTGGGGCGTTCAAAAATATTATCCAGAAATGTATAATAAACAAGGAGTATCAGCCATTATTGTAAATACTGAGAAAGGTCAAAAAGTTTTTGAAGATATTTCAAATGATTTAAGTTATAAAGAATGTAAATTAGAAAATATAGTTTCTGGTAATCCATCATTAGCAATTTCTGGAAAAACTCCCAAATTAAGAAATGAATTTTTTGATGAACTTGATAATAAAGATATTGATTATCTAACAAAAAAGTATCAGAAAAAAATATCTTTGATTAGTAAACTAAAAAATAAAATAAAAAGTTTAATTAAAAAGCTTATTAATAAGTAAAATATTTTGTTAATTATCAATAATAAGTATAGACAAAAACTGTTTTTTTATGAAGCCAACGAGGAATCGTTGACTTTTTTTATAAAAATGGAAATTTGACAAGAAATTTTAAAAGTGATATTTATTTAACAAAGGAGGAATAACCATGCTTATCTTTTCAAACGAAACAATTAAACTTTTAAATAAATTAAAAGATGCAAGAGAGAGCGCAGAATTATCAAATGATATAGAGACATTAGTTTATATGAATAACGGAGTTCTACCTTTTAATTACAAAATAATTAATAATATTATAAGAAAATATTATGATGATATTGTAACAGTATCTAATCTAAACGATATTGACCATACTTCTGTCAATTTAAAAAGACCTATCGTAACTATGGAAGAAGAAATATCAAACTTAGTTAAGATACTTAAAAAAGTTGGTATATATAGGTACTTAAAAAGTAAATCAAAAGAAGATTATTTAGATATTTTATCTAAAAATAATTTTGTTGAATTATTTATTAATAGTAGATTAGTACAGGAGTAAAAGTTATGTTAAAAGAATTAATAGAAGATGTAAAAGAAATAAATTCAGAAAATGATATTTTTGGTACATACCAAAAAGCTTTATCAATCACTAAATTTATTGAACTAGAAGAAAATGAAAAACTATTATCTGAGAATAACTTAATCGCCATATATGGCGAGTGGGGGACTGGTAAAAGCTGTTTGATGAAAACTATTGCCAGTAAATTAAATAAACAAAAATATGATATATCATGGTTTGATACTTGGAAATACGAACATGATGATAATCTTGCATACTCTTTATTTAAATTTATAGGTCAAAATCGCTTCTTAGAACAACAAAAAATTAAAAGTATTTTAAGTAGTGTCTATGGCATATTCAAAAGTCTTACTAATGTAAACTTTGGTGCTTCTAAAAAAATAGATAATATAATAAATAAAATTGTCGAAGCAGGTCAAGAAATGTCGAAAAATGTCGAAGACCAAAAATGTTTATGGGAAAAAATAAATGAATTTGAACATGCTTTTGCCAGTATAACGTTTGATAATAATAAAAAATTAATCGTATTTCTAGATGACTTAGATCGTTGTGAATCAGAAAATATTATCACTTTAATTTCTGCTATAAAATTATTATTATCAATCAATAAAAATATTATCTTTATAATTGGTTTAGATAAAAAAGCTGTTACGTTAGCTTTAAGAAATAAATATAATAATGATTTTAATAAAGCCGATGAATACTTAGAAAAAATATTTCCTATAAACTTTGAAATAACTAATAACTTACAAAATAATAATCTCATAGATTATATCAGTAATGCTACTGGACTAAATACAATTGATTCTAAAATAATCTTAAATTTATTTAAAGAATTAAACTTTTCTAACGCTCGTCACATTAAAAAAGTATTAAGAAAATATTATCTATCGAAGAATTATTTAAGTACTAAAATAGACATAAATAATAAATATTTTGTTTCAATAATTATATATACCCTAATTTTAAATATTTTTTACAATGATGAATATAAAGCTCTTTTATTAAAAGATAAAGAAAAAATATATGAAAATATTAGATTAACTCGTAAAGATCGCGATGGAAATACTTCTGAATATCCATTTTCAAAATATAAATTACAAAGTAACTGGTCAAGAGAAAATTCATCTTCTTTAAATATATATGATTTTCTTATTAGATTTTCTTCTTATAAGCATCAGAGAAATTATCTTCACCTTGCATATGTAAGGACAGCTTCTATGGCAGGAATTGAAGTTAATGATTGGTTAGCTTTATTTGATAATAGTATTTGCCGTGATTTTATTAAATTTTCTTTAGCAAATGAAGATATTTTCTCTTGCTTATTGCAAAATAATTCAGTAAATGATGCTATAACATATGATATTTTAAAAGAAGTGGATAA
>ULLA01001626.1_pt1 | contig 61103 bp, 60 predicted proteins | sample 1951291 | NCBI WGS metagenome assembly ULLA01 (sample SAMEA4835514, study PRJEB28245) | human gut metagenome | biome: gut microbiome; material: fecal sample | place: Denmark | collected 2008 | reverse complement strand
ATAGAAAGAATTTATTATATAAAAAAATATCTATTTGATATAGATATTATTTTAAAACAGTATTAGATAAGTTACTTATAAAGTCATTCATAATAGTTAAATATGTATCATTGTTTTTTCTTTCTTCGTCAGATAAAGTAGTCATTGGGTTTATTTCAACAACGTTAGCACCATAATTATCAATTAAATCTTTGATAGGATCTGGAAGATTTTTTTTGTCTTTAACAAAGATTGTTTGATATTCTTTATTTTTGAATTTATTTTTAATAGTATTGGTTATATCATTTTCGTTAGCAACAGATATAGTATTAAAGCCATAAGAATCTAAAAATTTAAAAGAATTATCACCTACAACAATTGTTTCTTTGCCGTTGGCTTTAGCTGTATCAGCAATATTTTTAATTTGAGCATCGAGAATAGATAGATCTTCTTCTAAATTTTTATAATTTTTTTCAATCTTTTCAGCTGCATATTTACTTGAACTTAGTTCTTCTAAGTCGGTTCGAATAGTATTAGCAAGCATTAAATAATTATTAGGACTTAACCATAATTCTTCAACACCATTGGTGTATTTTAACCCATAAGAAACATCAACTATTTGAATTTTTTTATTTTTATTAATAAGAGTACGTGCTATTTCTTTTTCGTCAGATAAACCATTGTATATAAAGATATTAGTATTTTGAGCATAATTATTGATTTGTTTTTTTGTTAACTTGTAAGTTGTTGTATCAATACCATTTGGATAAATTGATGAAATTTTACTATTTGAATCATATAATCTTGATACTAAGTATTCTATAGGGTAGATGGTTGTGGTAATGTTAGCACCTTCAATATCATTATTATTAAAACAACCACTTAAACTAAAACAGACAATTAGTAAAGTTAAAATTATAGATATTTTCTTTTTCATATTTATTAGGCCTCGCTTCATTATTTTATCAATATAATTTTACTATAATTTGCTTAGTTTGTAAAACATATTATTTTTAATGTACTGATAAATGAAATCAAGTCATATGATAACATAATAAATGAGTGGAAGCAACGTGATAAATGAATGTTTAAGGTAGTAAAACAAGGATTTATTTGATATAATTGTCTAGGTGGTAAAGATGAACTTTTTAGATAAATTTGGAATAAATATAAAAAATAAAGAATTGTTATTGACGGCTTTAACTCATTCATCTTATTCTAATGAACATGCTTGTGAGAGTTATGAAAGATTAGAATTCTTGGGAGATGCTGTTTTACAGATTTTAATGAGTGATTATTTATATCGTAATATGCATTTATCAGAGGGTGATATGAGCAAAACACGTGCTGGATATGTTTGTGAGTCAGCTTGTTTTGAGTATGCGAAAAAAATCAATTATATGCCATATATTAGGGTTGGTAAAGGACAACTTGGTAATGTTAATGAAACAATTGTTGCTGATGTTTTTGAAAGTATTATGGGATGTATTTATTTAGATCAGGGACTTGCTAAAGCAAAAGAATTGTTTGTTCAAGTAGTTATTCCTTGTGTAAAAAATCATAATTTATTTTTGGGTGATTATAAAAGTAAATTGCAAGAACTTGTTCAAACTAGTAAAAAGTCTTTAGAGTATAAACTTGTTGGTGAAAGTGGTCCAGCTCATGATAAAGTTTTTGAAGTAGAAGTTGTTATTGGTGATATTGTTTATGGTCGTGGTAGTGGAAAAAGCAAAAAAGAAGCTGAACAAAAAGCTGCAATGGATGCCTATAATAAACAAGCTAAATAGGTGATATTATGTATTTGAAGAGTATTAGAGCAAATGGCTTTAAGTCGTTTGCAGATAAGATAGAATTAGATATAAATAAGGGAATTACCGCTGTAGTTGGTCCTAACGGTAGTGGAAAAAGTAATATTGTTGATGCTGTTAGATGGGTAATGGGTGAACAATCAGTTAAGGCTTTACGTGGTGATGCTTCAATGTCAGATGTTATTTTTGCTGGAAGTGGATCGCGTCAGGCGTTATCTCGCGCTTGGGTAAGTTTAACTTTTGATAATACTGATCATTATTTGAAAAGTGAATTTAATGAGATTGAAATAAAAAGAATAGTTTATAAAACAGGTGAGAATGAATATTACATAAATAATTCTAAAGTACGTCTTAAAGATATCACAGATTTATTTTTAGACAGTGGTGCTGGTAAGGAATCTTTTAATATTATTTCGCAAGGTGCTGTTGTAGATGTTGTAAATAGCAAACCAGAAGATCGTCGTAGTATCTTTGAAGAAGCAGCTGGTGTTTTGAAGTACAAAAAAAGAAAAGATGAATCTTTTAGAAAATTACAAAAGACGAATGAAAACATTGCTCGTGTTAATTTATTGATTGATGAATTATTAACAACTTTAGAACCTTTAAAACAACAAAGCATTGTAGCTCAAAAATATCTTGATTATAAAGAAAGCTTAGAACAAATAGAAATTGCTTTATTAGCCAATGATATAACGCAAATAAACGTAGAATATAATGAAGTTAAAGAGAAAGTAAAACAGTTGACGGCAGATATTGAAGGAATGGAATTTGACAATAGTAGTGGAAATTCGAAAATTGATCAATTGAAGTTAGAATCTTTAAAATTAGATGATGAAATAGAAAAAAAGAATGCTGAAGTATTGAAAATTATTAACGAAATATCAGATTTACAAAGTAAGAAACAAATTACTGTTGAACGAAAAAAATATGAAGTTGATGATACTAAATTACAGAATAATATTATTGCTTTAAAAGAAGAAATATTGGGAATTAATAATAATGTTGAAGGATTGAATAAAGATTTAGCAATACTGGAAGGAGATATAAATACTAAAAATTTACAAGAACTTGAGCTAAGTAAGGTAAAAAATCAATTAGAAGATGAACGTAATAAGAAAGTAACAGAAATTAGTTTGTTAAATAAAGATGTTATGAATTTAAATAATAAAATTGATATTATAAATGAAAATATTGTTAATGATACAAAGTTACCTTTTGGTGTTAAAAGTGTCATTAATAATGTTCGTTTGAGAGGAATTTGTGGTGTTTTAGGTAAACTTCTTGAAGTCGATAATAAGTATGGTATTGCTATTGAAACTGCTTTAGGAGCTAATATAAATGTCGTTGTTGTTGAAGATGTGGAAAAGGCCAAGACGGCTATTGAATATCTGAAAGAAAATAAATTGGGTAGGGCAACTTTTTATCCAATTTCTGTTATTAAACCGAGATTTATTGAACAAAGAATAATTGATTTAGTAAAAAAGGAAAAAGGTTTTATTGGAATAGGTGCTGAACTAGTTAAGTATGATAAAAAGTATAAAGATATTGTATTTAATCAGTTAGGAAATGTGTTAATTGTGGAAAATCTTGATTCTTTGAATAAAATTGCTAAATTGATTGATTATAAATATCGTTTAGTTTCTTTGGAAGGTGAAGTTTCGCAAGCTGGTGGAGCATTAACAGGTGGTACTTTAAAAAATAATAATGGTTTAATAAACCAAAAAAGAGAATTAGAAACTTTGCAAAATGATCTTGCAGCTAAAAGTTCGCGCTTAAAGATGCTAGAAATTGAAATGAATAGTTTAGAACAAAAGTATCGTGAAGCTTTACTTAATTACGAAAATAATGAACGAGAAATTTTACTTTTGAATGAAAAGAAAAATCAAAAAAAAGAATATTTGAGTACAATTTTGGATAATTTGAATGGTAAGCAAGCGGAATTAGATGGAACGCTTAATGTAAGTAATAATTCTTTAGATAAAGAACTTGATGAGATTTTGAATAATTATTATCAAGCTGTAGCTTTAAAAGAAAATCTTGAAAAAGAACTTAATAAATTAAAAAGTGAGCGATCAGAATTGGGAGTTACAATAGCTGATTTAGAGAGAAAATATCGTGAAGTCAATTCCAAATATAATCAAAAGCAAAATGAATTAAAAATGGCAGAAGTTAAAGTAGGCAAGTTAGATGTAAAATTGGATAATTTATTAATGAATTTAAATGAAAATTATGGAATGACTTATGAAAGAGCTAAGGAAGACTATGAACTTGATGTTGATGCAGATATGGCTCGTATCAAGGTAAATAATTTGAAAGTTAAAATTAAAGATTTAGGCGAAGTAAATACTGGTTCAATTGCTGAATATGAAAGACTTAATACAAGATATGAATTTTTGAGGACACAACGTAATGATTTAGAAAAGTCAGTTAGTGATTTATTAGCTGTAATTGGCGAAATGGATGAAATAATGAAAAAACAATTTTTAGAAACTTTCTTAAAAATAAAGGATGAATTTGAAGTTGTCTTTAAAAAATTATTTAAAGGTGGCGAAGGAGTTTTAGAATTAACAGATCCAGATAATATTTTAGAAACAGGCATTAATGTTTCTGCTTTGCCACCAGGTAAAAAACTTAACTCTATTGCATTGCTTTCTGGTGGTGAGAAAACCTTAACAGCGATTGCCTTATTGTTTGCTATTTTAAATGTAAAACCGGTTCCTTTTGTTATATTAGATGAAGTAGAGGCTGCTTTAGATGAAGCTAATGTTGATGCGTTTGGTAATTATTTACAAACACGTAAAGAACGCAGTCAATTTATTATTATTACGCATAAAAAGAGAACAATGGAATATGCTGATGCTTTATATGGAATAACAATGCAAGAGTCAGGGGTAAGTAAATTAGTTAGTGTTAAATTAGAAGATAAATAGAGGTAGGTTGTGTTTTATGAAAAAAAGTTTTGTAATGAAAAATGATATAGGGATTGATGTTAATTATAGAATTTTAGCTCAAATTGATGATGAAGTTAAACATATTGTTTATACTGATCATATGCCTGCTGATAATGTACTTGGGATTCGCTTATTAGCTGGTGAAGTCAAGAATGAAAATCCTTTAATCGTTGAACATTTGCGAATAAGGGATGAAAAAAGGATAATTGAAGACTTTTTAACTCATATTGAACAAACACCAAGTAAAAAAAAGATGTCATAAGACATCTTTTTTGCTATATTGAACGATACTTTTCTTGATTTTTAAAAGGATTTTTAGGATCAATATAATCTGTAAATAAAATACCTTCTAAGTGATCCATTTCATGTTGAAAACCGACGGCAAGTTCTTCACGAACACGAATATCGTATTTTTTTCCATTTATGTCATAAGCTTCAATTGTCATACGAGCATGGCGGGGAACAATGCCAGTAGTAGGGCGATTTATACTTAAACAACCTTCACCTTCAGCTATGTAAATCATTTCTTCACTCATACTTTTGACTTTAGGATTTATGACAACATAATGCTTAAACTTACCTTCTTCAATTTCTTGGGCAAGAACAAAAATTTTTTTTGGTACACCTATTTGAATGTAAGCCAGTCCCCAACCAGCACGTAAATCATAATATTCACGAGTTTCTTCAATTTGAGACATTTCTAAGTATGTTAGCATATCATTAATATTTTTTTTATCTTCATCGGACAAAGGAAAAGTTACTTCTTGACTTTTCATTCTTAATTTTTTATCTTTTTCGTCTAAAATCTTTAAATTTGGAAGTTTTTTCATATATATCACCAACGTTAAACATTTTACCAAAAAATTAAGAAAAAGACAAATTAAAAGGACTTTCGTCCTTAGTTATTATTCCAGTTCCAACCTGCACCAATTATTATAACTAGTAAAATAAATAAGACAATCCAAATGGCTGCACCAATACCGCCACCATTAGTGTAACCAACATAGCCACAGGTAGGAGCTGACATATTATAGTTACCGTAGTAACCATTATTACCATAATAATACATACAATAACCTCCTTTACGTATCTAATATAGTTTATTAATCTTAGCGCTATTTTGACATTAAAAATATTTGTAATATATTCATTTTTTTGACATATTCATTTTTAATTGCCTTTTTATTAAGAAATAGATGTGATAAAATTACTATAAGGTGAAAGTTATGAAAAAGAATGTAAAAAATCTAAATTTTCTTTTGTTGTTCTTTATGATAGCTTATTCAGCTTTTGGCCTTTTAATGATTTTATCTGCTTCTTCGGTAGCTGCCGTTTTAAGATATAAAGTGTCGTCTAATTATTTTTTCTTAAGACAACTTATATTTTTATTAGGTGGATATGCAGCAGGATTAGTAATTATTAATGTACCTACAAAAAATTATCGGTATTTTAGTAAGATTCTTATGTATGGAATGATTCCAATACTTGGTTTGGTTTTGTTTTTTGGTAAAATAGCTGGTGGGGCTAAAGGATGGTATAAAGTTGGTAGTATAAATGTGCAGCCCTTGGAATTTATGAAAGTAATTTTGGTTATTTATATGGCAGTTTATTATAATAAGATTGCTAATAAGAAGAAAATTAATGTTATAACTTTATTATGGCCCATTATATTAGCTTTAATAACTTTTGGTTTAGTAGCGATGCAACCTGATTTAGGAGGAGCTTGCATAATAGCTTTTATAACGGCACTAATATTCTTTTCAGTTCCTTTTGGTAAAAAATATAAGAAAGGTATTGTAAAATTTGGAATTATTATATTAGCTTTGGTTGTTATTGTTATGGGAATTTTTGGCAAATCATTAATGCAATCGTATCAAGCTAGTCGTTTTAATTTTTTAAATCCGTGTTCGAGATATAGTGAAGATACAGGATACCAAGTATGTAATGGCTATATAGCTATTCATAATGGTGGGTTAAGTGGTGTTGGATTAGGTAATTCAACTCAAAAATATTTATATTTGCCAGAGGCACATACAGACTTTATTTTTGCGATTATTTGTGAAGAATTAGGATTAATTTTTGGAATAGTGATTGTTGCAGGTTATTTTATAATGTTATTTATAATTTTAAATATTGCTAAAGAAGCTGATAACTTACGTAATAGTATTTTGGCTTATGGTGTTTTTGCTTATTTACTTGCTCATATTTTAATTAATTTACTTGGTGTTTTAGGTTTAGTACCTCTTACTGGAGTTCCATTACCGTTCTTAAGTTATGGTGGTAGTTATTGCTTAAATGTTATTATTTCTTTATTTATAGTTCAACGTATTAATATTGAGAATAAGCAAGCTAAACAACGTAAAAAAATAGAAAATTTATAATAATAAAAGGAAATTCATAAATCATGTCCTTATATATAAGTAGGAGGAGATGATTTATGAATTTTTTTGAGCATATTTCAGGAAAAATAATATGGGAAGGAGTAAAATTTTTATTGTTAGTTTGTTGCTTAGTTCTTATTATTTATTTTAATTTGTTTTTTAAGCAAGAAGAAAAAGTAATTAATGATACCAATACTGAATTAATTAGCGTTGCAGATGTTGTTAAAAGTAATGAAAAAACACAACAAGAAGAAAAGATTGAAGAAGATGTTAAGTTAATTAATGTTGATTTAAAGGGTGCAGTTAAAAAAGAAGGAGTTTATACTGTTCAACTTGGTAGCACTGTTAATGATATTGTTAAACTTGCTGGAGGATTAAAAAATAATGGAACTTTAAAGAATATTAATTTAAGCAAACGTGTAGAAGATGAAATGGTTATATATGTTTATACTAATTATGAACTTAGTAAAGCAAATGTATCAAAAAAAGTTAGCGAAGAATGTGTAGTTAAACAGATTTATATCGATGACTGTCAAGGAGAAAGTATAATAAAAAGCGATAATAAAGATAGTGTGAAAAGTGATAATAACCAGGGACAGAAAAGTAATAGTAAAGTTAATATTAATACGGCTACATTAGATGAATTGATGCAATTAAATGGGATAGGTGAGGCTAAAGCCAAAACAATTATTGAATATAGAACGCAAAATGGTAATTTTGCTAAAATTGAAGATTTAATGAATGTTACTGGAATAGGAGAAGCTTTGTATCAAAAAGTTAAAGATAATATTACAGTCTAAAATATTTTATTTTATATTAGTATTTTTTGCTCTTTTATTTAGTATTATATTTTTAAAAGTATCAAAGGTAAAAACAAAGTATTTTTATACAACCAATGAGGTAGAAGGTATTATTCTTGATTATAAAGTAACTAGTAAACAAGTGACGATAGACTTAAAGGGAGAAGAACAAATTAAAGTAAAATATTCGATAAAAAATAATGATGGTATAGTAAGTAAGTTATGTTATGGTTGTAAAGTTTTAATAAAAGGTGAAATACAAACAATAGATAATAATACGGTTCCTAATAATTTTAATTATAAAGATTATTTAGAAAAACATAAGATATATCATGTTATGAAGGCTGAAGATATTATTTTCCTGAAAACAAAAGTAAATTTTTTGTATCAAATAAAAAACAAAGTAGTTAAACGTGTTTCTGAGATTGATAATTCGGGTTATATGAAAGGTTTTATCTTAGGTGATAAGAGCGAAATAGAGTATTATACAAAGTATCAAACTTTAGGAATTGCTCATTTATTTGCTATATCAGGAATGCATATAGGATTATTTAGTTCTTTTTTATTAAAAATATTAAAAAAATTAGGTGATAAGTTTAAATATACTATTGTTATTTTATTTTTATTAATGTATGGCTTTATTGTTGGATTTACGCCATCGATTAAAAGATGTTTGTTATTTTTTATTTTAAATTGTTTCAATAAATTATTTAATTTTGAGATTTCATCGCTTAAAATATTTACTTTGACAGTTGTAATTTTAATATTGTTTGATGTTAACTTAATTTATGATGTTGGATTTTTATATTCGGTTTTTACAGTTGGAGGGATTATTTTAAATCAAGAATATATTAATAAAGGAAATTATTTTGTTAGATCATTAAAATTGAGTTATATAGCTTTTTTATTTAGTATGCCGATTGCTTTACATAATTTTTATGCTGTTAATTTTTTAGCTATAATTTATAATTTGTTTTATGTTCCGTTTGTTAGTTTAATTATGTATCCGTTATGTTTACTAACGTTTGTGTTTTCACCTTTAGAAAAAATATTTTTGTTATTAGTTATAGTTTTTGAACGTATTAGCGGAATGTTAGCAACTTTTGATTTTTTGACTATTTATATGAAAATGTCTTTGTTTAGTGTTGGTCTTTTTTATCTTTGTCTAATTTTAATTTTTAAATTTGAACTGAAAAAAATGTATGTTGGTTTAATTATTAGCATTTTGTTATTTTATGTAAAAAATTTTGTTGATCCTAATTGGTATGTTTATTATTTTGATGTTGGACAAGGAGATAGTACATTGTTAATAAGTGCAAAACAACGAGAAATAATAATGATAGATACAGGTGGTTTAAAAAGTTATGATGAAGATACTAAATATTATGTTAGTGATAAAATAATAACTTTTTTACATAGCAAAGGAATAAATAAGATAAATAAAATGCTTCTTAGTCATGGTGATTATGATCATATGGGTGATGCTGTTAATGTTGTTAGTAAAGTTAAGGTAAAAGAAGTTGTTTTTAATTGTGGTCAGTATAATAGTTTAGAAAAAAATTTAATTGAAGTTTTAAAACAAAAAAGAATAAAATATTCAGCTTGTATTAATGATATTAAAGGAGAAAATATTAAGCTATATTTTTTAAATACACGTGTTTATGATAATGAAAATGATAGTAGTAGTGTTGTATATATGAATTATAATAATTATAAATTTTTATTTATGGGTGATGCTGGTATATCTAAAGAACAAGATTTGTTGAAACAATATAGTTTAGAAAAAATAGATTTTTTAAAAGTTGGTCATCACGGATCAAATACTAGTACATCTGAAGAATTTGTTAATAGAATAAAACCAAGTTATGCCATAATAAGTGTTGGAAAGAAAAATAGGTATGGGCATCCAAAAGATTCTGTTTTGCAAACTTTACATAATAGTATGATATATCGTACAGATGTTGATGGAAGTATTGAAGTAAAATTAGGAAAAAATAGTTTTAGCATTAAAACTTTTAATCCGTAAATGTAATAGGTAAATCTTTGTATTATGGTATAATTATAATGGAGTTGAAGTTATGAAAAAAATAGAAAAGAACAATATTGTTATTAATTATTCAGAAATTTTAGAACCGTTGAGTTTAAAGACTATCGATATTTTAAAAATTAAAATAGAGGAATACAAAAGTTTGTTTGATATAAATAATTTAGAAACTATAGTAGTTAATTATTTTGCTGACTTAGAAGAATTTAGAGAATTTATATATAAACTTAGAGGTCAAAAAGATTTACCAGAATATGCAAGAGGAACATATGATAAAGGAATGATAAATGCTTGTATAGAGCCAGATAAGCAAATGAATAGAGTTACAAGGACGTCTCATGAATTGTTTCATATATTATATTTAAAATATATTTTGAAAAATAATTATGCTAATCGAATAGTTTGGTATGATGAGGGAATGGCTCAATTTTTTTCAGGAGAAAAAAAGAATTTAGAAATAGAAGAAAATTTTAAAAGATTTTATTACGAAGTTAAAAACTCAACAAAGTTAGTACCAAAAATAAATGAGTTAAAACATGGTAATTCATTTCGCAACGATAATTATAATGCATATAGTTTGAGTTATTTAGCAATAAAGTATCTATATGAAACAATTTCTTTTGCAGATTTTAAAGCATTGATGAGTGATTTTGATAGAATAAAAGAAATTGGTGAAATAGTTTTATATGAGATGTTTGAATATTATGATATTAAATATGAAAATAAAAAAGTAGTTAAATAAAGGTGAGTAAATTTTACTTGGATGCTTTTTTGTTAAATTTTGTTTTTATAATGAAATATGATACTATTCTTTTAGAGAGAAGTGATATTATGCCACCGGCGCGAGTACATGAAGCAATAGCTAAAAAAATAAATAAAACTTATAATTATGATGAAAAACTTTTGAGAATTGGAACTATTGCTCCAGATTGTTGGCGTAATGTCCCAAAAGAGGCGGGAATAAAAGATAAATATTTGTCTCATTTTTGGGATTTTCGTATAAAAAGTGGTCAAGCAAATGATTATGAAAATTTTTATCTTAAATATTATAAAGAAATAAATAATCCTTTTTACTTTGGATATTTGGTGCATTTAATAGTTGATCAATACTGGAAAACTTTTATTGAGCAAAAATATGAAAAAAAGATTGATGGTAATAATTATGTTATTTTAAAAGATGGTACCTTATTAAAGGATGAAAATTATTTTAGTTATTTTGAAGAAGTTAAGATGCAACAACGTTTAGCTAATAAATATAATTTGGATTATTTACCTATTAATAAAGATGATTATCAGAATTTTGCGTGTCAAATTGATGAGGTGAATTTAAATGGTTTGTTTAATGTAGGTGGTTCGCTTGATTATGTTAATAAAGATTTGAGGCAAAACGAAAAAGTAGCTGAATCAGTTGTTTATGATGATAAATCAATTGAAGAAGCTTTAGAAGAAACAGCGGTTTTTGTGAAAAAAGAATTGATTCGTTTAGAAAAAATAAAGAAAGAATATGATACCAAAATAAAGATTGCAGTAGATATAGATGATACAATTTTATCAACGAAAGAACTAGAAAAATATTATTGGCAGATATTTTTGCATGAACATAATGAGATTGATGCTAAGAAAAAGTATCAATGGGGAGATAAAGAACTTTCGCTATTCTGGCAAGAATATAGAGAAAAAATGGCTTATGGTAAAGTAAAAGATAACGTCTCATTAGCTTTTAAAGATCTTAAAAATGATGGATATATTGTTGATTTATTAAGTGCTAGACCATTAGATAAATATGCATCACTTAATCAAAATTTAATGGAATATTTTGAAAAAAACAATTTAATGTATGACCATATGCATCTTGGCTTTTATTCTAAAATAGCTTTTTTAGAAGAACATAATTATGATATTTTAATTGATAATGAACTTCGTCATATTTTAGCTGCTCAAGGAAGGGGTATTTCAACTATTTTATTTGGACCATTTAATCCTAATTATGAAGGCATTCAAACTGATGATTGGGTCAAAATACCAGTTCTTATTAAGCAAATAATTGAAGAAAAAACTAAGAAGAAATCTTTATAAAAAAATATAGAGAGTGAAAATTTTAACAAATTTATAAATGAAACATAAGATATAGTACATTATATAATGTTTAGATATATTAGAAAAAACTTGTTTAAGTTTTTTCTTTTAGTGTTTTATAGTTACTTTTTAATTAGAAAAAGTCGGTAAATAACTTTTATCTTTTATCTTAGAATGCTATAATAAAATTGAGGTGAAAAACATGAAAGATAATATTTATTTAATATCGAGTAGTAGTTTTCGTTTGGTTGATGATGAAATAAAAAAAATAGTTGGAAATAATAATTATACTAGTTATGATTTCAATAATATAGAATTAGATGAAATATTAGAAGAAGCTGCTTATATATCTTTATTTTTAGAAAAGAAGTATATGGTAGTTAGAAATGCGAGTATTTTTGGTAGTAGTAAAAGCAAAGATAAAGAAAGCAAGAAAAGTAGTAAAGATAGTGAGAAACTTTTAAATTATTTGGAGGAACCTAATTCTAATACAATAATTATTTTTATTATAAATGGTAAAGTAGATAGTAAGAAAAAAATAGTTAAAATTATTAAAGATAAATATAATTTAATAGAAATAGGGGAATTAAAACCTAAAGAAATAATTAGTTTAAGTGATAAAAATTTAAAAAAAGATGGTTATAAAAGTGATTATGATACTTTGGCTTATATAGTTAATTGCTGTCATAATAATTATGACTTAGTTTATAATGAATTAGCTAAGATAAAATTATATTATGGATCTGGTAAAGTAGTTAAATTTGATGATGTAACTAACATAGTTAGTCGTAATATATTAGATAATAATTTCAAATTTATAGATGCTATTGTTGGAAAAAATATTAAAGAAGCTTTTAAATATTATGATGACTTTATGATTCAAAAAGTTGAACCAATTATGATTCTTAGTATGTTGGCAAAAGAATATAGAAATATTTTATTAGTAAAAAAGATGATTAATCGATATAGTAAGAGAGAGTTAATGCAACAATTGGGAATTAATTATGATTTTCAAATGGATAAATTAATTAATAATAGTTATTCTTACAAAGAAGAAAAACTAGAAGAGATCTTAGTTTATTTATGTGATTTAGATTATAAAATTAAAAGTGGTAAAGTGAGTAATAAGTTGGGCTTACAATTATTTATTTTAAAATGTTGTGTATAAAAAATAAGCGAATTTTTATTCGCTTATTTGTTGCTTAAGACCTTTTCTGTATTTTTAAAATTTAATTTTACAAGATTTTCTAATTCTTTTTTTCCGTATTTATCGACGATTGTTTGAGCAACTTTATTTACTGTATCGCCTGCTCCTAAAGGGATAGTTATTTCGTATTTTTTTTCTAATTTTTTAATTTCTCTTAAAAAAATGTAACGACTTATAATAGATGATGCGGCTACAGAAAAACATTGATCTTCTGCTTTAGTTAAAAAAGTTATGTTAGTAACTTTTTCTTTAACATTGTTTAAGTGAGCGTAATAACTTTTGGGTGGCTCAAATTGATCTACTACAATTTTGTCATATTTAACGTTATCTTTTTTTATAACTGATAATAAACATTTATTGTGTAGAATAGCTTTAATTTTATTCATATTTATATCAGTACTATGGTAATCATTATATGTTTTGTTGTCTAAAACTAAAGTTGTATAAGTAATGTTCTTTATAATAGAAGGAGCAATTTTAATAATTTTTTCATCAGTTAATTTTTTTGAGTCTTTAACACCAAGTTCTTCAAGGAAAGCAAATTGTTCTTTGGGAACAAATGATGCTGTTACTACTAAAGGACCAAAATAGTCGCCTGTTCCAACTTCATCTGATCCAACTGAAGAAAGATTAATAAATTGTTTTATTTCTTCTTTTTTATTTTTTTTCTCTTTTTTGTCTTGAGAATTAGGATCGATAAGACGTTTATTTTTAATTCTTTCTTGTTCAATCCAATAACTTGCTTCAATGTCAGCTCCTAAACCTTGGAACATTATTTTTCCTGATTCATAAAGGGTTATTACACAGTCAAAATCTTTAACTTGAAAAACTGCATATGGTGGAGTTTTACTACAGAAACGATCTTTATAAAAATTTATAACGTCATCTTTTAAATTATCACTTATTTTAAAAACTATTGTCACAATTACACCTCTTTTTAACTATAGCTATCTTAACATATTTTGCTTTAAATTTCATCAAATATATAATATAATCATAGTAGAAAGGATGATTGATTTGTTATTATATGATTTGCCTGATGCTGGAACAGCAATAATAAATGTTTTTATATTTTTTATTTTAGTAGTAGGAATTTATTTTGGATATAAAAGAGGTTTTAATGAGTCTTGTATAAGTTTTTTAGGAATAATAATTGTTTTATTTGGGGCTTATTTTTTAAAAAATCCAATTTCGATATTTTTTTATAAGCATTTACCATTTTTTAATTTTGGTGGACCTTTAGCTGGTGTAACAGTTTTAAATATTCTTTTATATGAATTTTTGGCTTTTTTGGTAACGGCATCGTTATTATACATAATACTAAGAATAATAGCTGTTTTTACTACTTTAGTAGATAAGTTGCTTTCGATTATATTGTCACTTGGAATACCTAGTGAATTATTGGGAGCTATTATTGGCTTTATGGAATTTTATGTTATTTTATATGCTATAATCTTTATGTTTACATCATTCGCCAATATAGCAGGAATTGAATTATCACCATCAATAGCGGATAATATTAGAAATACGCCTGTGCTAAATGAGACAGTAGGAAAAACTTTAAGTTCTTTTGTTGATGTGACAGCACTTATAAATGATTATAAAATGGGGGATAATAATAAAGACTTTAATTATGCAGCATTGGAAATTTTATTAAAAAATAAAATAATTTCTATTGATAATGCTAAGGAATTATTAATATCAGGAAAAATTGATATTCCAAATTTTGGTAAATTGATAAGTAAATATGAATAGGTGATGAAATGATAAAAAAAATAACAAGTGAAGAAGAATTTGAAAAAGAAATAAAAGAAGGAAATTTAATTGTTGATTTTTCAGCTACATGGTGTGGTCCATGTCGAATGATGGAACCAGTATTAGAAGAACTAAGTAGTAAAATTAAAATTTTTAAAGTTGATATTGATGAATTAGAAGTATTAACTAGAAAATTAGGTATAATGAGTGTTCCCACTATGATTATTTATAAAGATGGAAAAGAAGTAAAAAAAGTTGTAGGGTATCATAGTTTAGAAGAAATGGAAAGTATGATAGCGTAATAAAAAAGAGAGAAGAGAATTGATTTAATAAATTTTTACACGAAATAAAAAACTTCTAAACATGACTACATCGATAATTAATTGGTGTAGTTTTTAGTTTATTCTTAATTTTTACGTTATTATATATAGTATGCAATGGTATACAAATTGTTTTAAGGCAATTTGTAGTTCATCAAGATTTTTGAGATAATTGTTCTTGATGAAATCTTTAAATTGACCGTTGAGTGTTTCTATTCAGGGATTATGTGTGCAGGTATAAGGAGCCGACATACTTGGAATAAGATTCACTTCAGCGGTTTTTGTATTATATATTTTACTTTTATATATCATCCACGATTTGAGTGTGTATTACATCATCTAATTTATAATCACTATTTTTTAATAAATTTAAATTGTATTTTATAAATCATTATTTAGTGATTTACCAATACACGATACTAAAATTTCAGTACTATATGCAGCAATAAAGAATGAAACATTCCGTTATCCTCCTTCTTTTTTAATTTTTTTCTTTCGTAAAATGTCTATATTTTCTTGCCATCAAAAAATTTACACACTTTTTATTTCGTGTAGATTTTCTTCAAATCACTTCTAAATTTCTTATTTTAAATGTCTTTAGATGCTTCATTAGCAGCTTCGCTATAGGCTCTTGTTAGGCCACCAGCTCCAAGTTTTACGCCACCAAAATATCTTATAACAGCAATTAAATGATTGCTTAAATTTTTTCTTTCCAAAATATTGTATATAGGTAATCCAGCTGTGTTAGATGGCTCTTTATCATCAGTTTTTTTGGCTGTGTTATTAACTTTGTAAGCATAGGGAATATGCCGAGCTTTTTTATGTTCTTTTTTTAAATCTTCGATGATTTTTTTCGCTTCTTCTGGTGATGATATTTCATAACATAAACCAATAAACTTGGATTTTTTTATTTCAATAGTTACTTCTTTTAATAATTTCATAAGGACACCTCTTTTATTTATTATACCATATGGTACTTTGGAGTTTATATATTGTATGATATAATTAGTTATAATAGGAGTTGAGACTATGCAAGACGATATAAAGAAAATGTTAGAACTATTAGATGAAGAAAGTGTAAAAAAAATTTTAGAAGAGTATGGATTAGAAATTGATTCATTATTTGATGACTTTACAAAAATAATTGAAAATTATCGTGAAAAAATTCATCTAAAATATTTTTCTTTTCTAGATAAATATAAAAATGACAAAGTTTTTTTTGAAAAACTAAATGTTTCAGAAAATATGGAGTTTTTACTACTTACTAAATTTTTTGTTTCGGATGCTTTTTATCGCAAAATTTTAGATCAATATTATTTAGATGAAGATAAATTGCTTAATGATGGATTTGCTTTTGAAGTGAATGATTTAGAATATTTTTTTAGTAAAGGTATTTCTTTAAAAACAATTGTTGAAAAGTATTATCTTCTTGATGACGTTCAGATAAAATTATATAATGATTATCCAGAATTTAGAGAGTCGATATTAAACAGGAAATTTGATGTTGCACCTTATTTAATTGCTGCCGAAATTACGAAAGGTCAATATAAATGGTTAGATAAATATTTTGGTACATATACATATATGAAAAATGAAAAGTTAAAAAAAATATTAACTGAACTTAGTAAATTTGATAATTTCGATTTTAATGCTTTTTTTGATTTAATAGTTACTAATTATTTTGTTGGTGAAGAAATTTCAATTTTAAATGATGATGCTGTAGTAAAAAGATTAATTGAAATAGGTGGAAGTAAAGCATTAATTTTTGCTAGTAATCCGTCAGACGAATTAGTTAAAATGGCTAATTTTTCTTATTCTGATTATTCTTTATATGGAGGAGCATATCAAAATAGTTCAGCACTTCTTTTACAGTTTTTGAAAGAAGGTAAAATGGATGCTTTAATGTATGCTAAAAGTGGGGCAATTAATGAAGAAGTTATTAAAATAATAGATAATAGTGGAATTCCGCTAGAAAGATTAAATTCTTATAGTAATCTCGTTGATTCCCCTGAATTTATATATTACTTAGCTGGAAAAGGTGATTATTCATTAATTAAATATTTACCTGATACTTTAATCAATTTGAAAAGCTTTGAGTACGTTTATAGCTTGATAAAAGAAGGAAAAGTTAATTTAGATGAGTATTATAGTTTAGGACATCCTGTTACTGAAGCACGAACAGCGTTACTTAGAGGAATATTGTATGATAAATGGACTTTTTTTGATGATGGAAAATTGGATATTTCTTTACCGGTAGCTAAGAGATTAATAGATCTAGGATTTAAAGCGGTTGATTTTCAAAAACATTTTAGCAAAAGTGAAAAAAATGATATTTTAATTGAAGCATTTATAGAAAATGGGGAATTTTTACCACTATTATTAGTCTATAGTGATAAATTAGCTGATAAATATTATGATAAAGTTAATTATGAATTATATTTAAATGCAAAAGAAGTTTTTGGTGATTTTTCTTTATCTTTAGCTTGGATATATAAATTTGTTAAAGAAGGACATTATGATGTTTTGGATGAAAAAAATAAAAATTCTATTATCATAACTTCAGATACACTTACTAAAATGGGACTAGATAATTTGACTTATGAAGAATATTTAAAGTTACCGGAAAATATTAAAAATATACCTGTTTTAATGGAAAAATATCTAGATAGAAATTCTTCTTATTTGAAAGAGATAATAAGTAAAAATAAAGATATCAATCTTATTGAAAAAGCTATATTAGGTGGTATGTCATATGATGAGTTATGTTCTTTGATAGATGGTTCGTTTGATATGAATGTAAAAACAATTATGTATATGTTAAATCATGGTGATTCACGTGGAATTAAACATTTGTCAAATGTGATGTACTCAGAAAAAATAGATGAATTGGTCGATTCATATTATAGTTTTTTAAATGGTGGTTTACCGAATGAAGAATTGGCTGATTATAGTAAGTTTGTTACTTTATTAATTGACAAATATATTGATGATGCTAATTATACAATTTTTACGCGTTTTAAAAAAATTGAAAATACTAATGCAATGAAGTTATTAAGTAGTAGTTATACTTTTGAAGATTTTAAAAAATATCCTGTTTTTAATGGGAATGTTATAAGTAAATTTGCTACTAAAGAAAATGAAGAAGAACTTGTTAATACTTTAATTAATGTAATTGATACAGAATATGCGATGTATTTTATTGACGCAACAAAGTTATTTTTTGTTATGTATAAGAATGGTTATTCTGCTGAAAATATAAAAAAATTGCAGAAAAAGATTCATATAGATTTTAATATATTAATTAAAATGTTACCAAAAGAAGATTATAATATGTTTAATATCATAGATATTGATTCAGTTTTAGATAATAAGATTTTTTTAGATAAAATTTTTAATAGTCTTTCGTTGGAAAAAATTGAAGAGTTAGCTAAATCATATCGTGTTTCTTCTGACGTTAAACTATATATCATAAGAAAAATGGTTATGAAAGGACATTATAATTTTGTTTCTTACTATAGTAATAAGATTGAAGAAGATGTTTTAAAAAGAGCATTACTTGGAGGATATTTCCCAGAAGAACAGATCTTAGAAAATAGATATTTTAATCTTTATTTAAGGAAAATTAATTTTTCTAAGGAAGAATTAGAATATTTAAAAATCAGGTTAGGTAATAATCCAAGATATGTTATCTTTTTTCCAGAAATATTAAATGATAATGAAATACTTTGTAAATATATAGAAGATACTCCTGATGTATTTAAATTATTAGATGTAGAAAAAAGAAAAAATCTTGATTTATTAAAAGCTTTAGCTAAAAAGAATCCAGAATTATGTGCATTTTCATTGTTTAATGATATTGAAACAAATTCTATAGTTGAACTTATTAAAGTTAACCCAGAATTATTAAAATATTTAGATAAACGTTTTATAACAAAAGAAGTTATGGAAGGAGTTTTAGATTTTTATCCAAATATAATAGATTTTGGTTCTAATTATTTATCTGACGAATTTATTAATAATGCTCTTTTGAAGGGATATGAATTTTCTTTTATTTCTGATCCAAATATTATTAGAGTTGGTTTATTAAATAATAAGATGATTGATAAGGAAATTTTAATTAATTTAGGAATGGAAAAATTATTGTACTTAGCAGATAGATTAATAATTAATGAGGATAGTCCATTTAATAATTTGTTTAAAGAATTAATTGATGATATTTATCAAAGAGATATAATTAGTTTTCTTTATGAAAGTTATAGTATTAAAAGATTAACTTTTAATACTAATAAAAATGTATTAAAGATAATAGATGCTTATGGTATAGATTTTGATAGATTTAATAGTTATAAATTTTCGACTAAAGATGAATTTGCAATTTTTTATCAAATTGATTGTTTGCTTAAAACAGAAGAAGGTTTAACTGAAATAGAAAAAATTTTAGATACAATTGATTCATTAAAGAGAAAAGAGGTATTTTGTTGGCTTTTAAATAGTTTTGATAAAAAAGTTGTAACTGATACGATGCAGAAAAAACTAGCTAAAAGATACTTTGCTGATGCTCCTTTCTATTATATAGACTATGTTGATATTAATGATGATGAATTATACCAATTTGCCAAAGATAATATTGATAAATATCCAGAGTTGTATATTTATTTTCCGGATATTTTAAAAGATAGGAATCTTGTTTTAAGGTTAATAACTAATATTGCTAGTGATCGAATATCTAGGGTTTATAGTTTACTAAATAAAGATTTTCAAAATGATTTGGAAATACTTGAAATAGCTTTAGCTGCCAATGAAAATGTTTTTAAGTATGTTGATCATACTAGTAATAAAATAATTGAATTTGCTAAAGCTAATTTGTTAAAGTATCCGATTGTATTTACTTATATTCCAAATTTAGTTACAGATAAAGAGACTGCTTTAAAGTTAGTTAATTACAATATGGGATGTGTTTATGAGTATTTACCTGATAATTTAAAAAGTGATTTTGATATATGCAATAAATTATTAGATGTTAATGTTAATTTGATTTTTGATTTTTCAGTAGAAAATATTAATTTTCATAAATTAGCAGTAAAGGCTTTAGGAATAAATGGTAATTTATTGGACATGATTGTGCAAAAAATAGAGTTAGATGAAGAACTTATTATTGCGGCTTTAAAAACTAATCCGGCAGCTTTATTTATGGCTCCTGATGAGTATTTTACTGCGGAAATGTATAGTCAAGTTACGGATTTAACTAAAATTGCTTTTGAAAATATGACTTTGCCTAAAGTTTTAAAATTGATTCATTTTGATAGCTTTGATGTAACTAATTTTAAAGATTGTCAGTATGTTGTTTCATATATATTAGCTAATATTAAGGATGAAGATGTTTTAGATAAAAATGATGTAAGGTTAAAAGAAATATTTGCTAATGTAACTAACTTTGAAAATGAAAATTTAGAGTGCGTTGATTTTAAACAAATAGTTATGTTTTTACCAAAGGTTGGAATAGATTTCTTTAAAGAAGATATTCAAGAAGTTTTAGCCAATGCTTCAATTATATTAAAAGCAACTGGTAAATTAAATACTTTAGAGAAAAATCCAATCTTTAGTTACGATGTTGTAAAATATATTTATCCATTATTTGGTGTTGATTTTGTTAAAGATCTTATTAAGTATAATACACCGGCTGCGGCAGTTTTGTGTGATGAAATAAAAGGTAATAATCAAAGATTAGTAGTAGATTATTATAATCTTATAAATGAATATGGTATTTTTGAAAATGATGATAAAAAAGTTCATTATGCTTTTCGTAATTTTAAGGAAGTAAAAGAATTAATTTTAGATGTATTGGATAACTCTGGAAAAATATCAAGTATTGATTTAGAAAATTTGAAGAAAATAATTGTTGGGCAAAATATTTATCAAATAAAGACATTAGATGAATTAAAAAGATTTGATGTTGTTACAAAAGAATTTTGGCAACAAAAGTTACAAGCACAAAATGTTTTAGAATTGAAAAATGCTTTAGCAACATTATTTGGTTATGTAAATTATAATGATTTAGAAAAAGAATTTAATAATTTTCAATTAAATAATTATGTAAATTTAAAGACTATTAGAACTGATATAATAGAAAAGTATGGTTTAGAGAAAGCATCGGAGATTTTTAAAAAATGTTTTTATAATAAAAAAGATGTAAGTATTATTACTTTAATGGAAAGAATTATTGAATCCCATAATGTTACTGAGTTACGTGAATTGATGGCAACATTTATTAATAAAAATGGAAATGTAATTGATTTTGCTAATGATGTAAGAGAAATTATTGCTAAGACGAGAATGCTTTATAATTATCAGTTTAATGCTCATCTTACGCAGATTACTGATATTAAAAGTAAAAGATTAGAAAAAGATGCTGTTGATAATCCATACGGAGTCACAATTATTGAAATGGATAGTGAAAAATTTAACTTCTTAGCTCATCGAATATATTCTTATGATAAAAGTATGCAAGGTTTTAAGAATAAGTTAGAACAAGATCCATCATTATGGACTAAATTAGAGGGTGCTTCAACGTTATCTACTTCTTCTATTTCTGATAAAGGATTTTGGTTTTTGAATAATACTAATGAATGTGGAGTGATTTATTTATTTAATAATTTACCAGAAAAATTTTTATTATTTATGGATGGACGTGATTTATTTGTTGAACATGGTGGCTATAAGATAGAACCTACAGCTGATAAAAATGCTTTTACAACAATTGATGGTCTAAATCAATGTAGTTGTTATAAAAATGGTGAATATAACGAAGTAGCTGGGTTTAGAGAAGGAATGTTGCCTTGTGCTTTTGCTTGTGTCGGTGCTAAACCTAATGAGGAGACAATTCGTGCTGCAAAATATTTTTCAGAATTTTTGGGTGTTGATATACCAATAATTAAGTTTAATGTAAAAGCTTATGATGATAGAAAAAAAGCTCGTGCAGATAAGGCGTTGGCTGAGTTTAAAGAAAAACCAACGAAAGAAGCGATGGAAGATATCTTCTTTGATGGAATAAAAGTGTGCCATGATATAAGTACAATTGAAAAGAAAATTACTGATTGTACAGAAATATTAAATGAAAAATATCGTAATAAAGAAATTTCTTTTGAAGAATTATATAAATCTTTAATTGAAATGGAAGCGATGGTCAATTTGATAATTGTTGATTTGCCAACTGCTAAAAAAAGTCTGAAAAAGATTGAAATATTTAGAAAGAGTTTGTTAACTTTGAATACTTTCGCGAAAGAGGAAATTATTAAGTTAGAAGAAGCGGCATTGGGAGAATCTGGAATTATGTATAAGTATCAAGAAGGTGAAAAAAATTATCTTCTAAAGCCAGCAGTTGATAAACAAAAACTGGCTTCACAACCATTTAGGGCTGAAATACAAGCAGCAGCTTCAAAATTACAGGAATTTCTTTCCCCAGAAACAGCTGTTAAAGTAGAGAGTTTTGGTGGTAATATTAAATTATCAAAGCAAGAATTAATTGATTTTAGTAATGAAAATGCTCATATTTTAGAAAAATGGGTTCAAAATGGGGGAGAATTAGAGCAACATTATACGGATGCTTTATTAAGAGAATATGTAGTAGATTTCTTGTTATGTAATTTTGACTGTTTTGTTGGTAATTTTATTGTCGATGCTAATAACAATGTTCGAGGAATAGATAAAGAACAGTCATTTAGATTTATAAGTGATCCTAATTCATTAAATCCTGACTTTTCATATACACCTAATGGAACGGCTCGTATTCCTATTTATCAAATCTTGTTTGATAGATATAAAAAAGGTGAGGTAAGTCTTGATTTGTCGGTTATTTTAGATACAATAGAAAAAGTAAATTTGTTAACTGATGAAGAATATAAAAATATTTTTAAAGATTATGCTTATAAATTAGCTAAGCAACATGGTGAAGATTTACTTGATGCAATATTAAAAAGACGTGATATAGCAATTGTAAAGATAAAAGAATATGTGGAACAATTACAGGAAATGAAAAAAAGTGAAGGTGTTACATTATGATGGAAGAAAAAGAAAAATTACTTTCTTTACAAGAAGGTTTAAAAGTAGTAAAAAAATATGATAAAAATGATAATTTAAGTTATGTTAAGTATTTAATTGAAAGTGATATAAATTCTTTTACTGATGAAGTTTCACCGGAATGCTTAAAAGAAATGGTTCATAATAAATTAAATTCTATGGAAAGTGATGAATTGATTTTAAAAAAAATTCAAAAATAATCCTTTTTTTGAATTTTGAAGATGAAATTATGGAAAAGCCTCGTTTTCGTTATATAAAGACGGGGTTTTTGTATGTTCTGAGTTATGTTATTTTTTATAAATTGGAATTATAATTTTATGTGTTATAATTTGGAGAGGTGATACTATGTATAATATTTTATTTGTTTGTTATGGTAATATATGTCGTAGTCCAATGGCAGAAATGATTTTTAAAGATGTGATTTATAAAAATAATAAGAGATATATGTTTAGTTGTGCTTCACGAGCAACTAGTATTTGTGAAATAGGTAATGGAATATATCCCCAAGCTAAAGAAAAATTATTAGAAAAAGGGGTTACTTGTGAGAGTCATAAAGCTGCACAACTGAAGAAAGATGAGTATCAATTATATGATTATATTATAGTTATGGATGAGCAAAATAAGGAAGATGTCAACCGAATAATTGGTAATGATTATTTAAATAAAGTACATTTATTGTTAGAATATACAGATAATATTAAAGATATTGAGGATCCTTGGTATACTGGAGATTTTGAAACTGCTTATAAAGAAATAGTTAGGGGATGTGAAGGCCTTTATAGTTATTTATTACAAAAGGGGATGAAAGAAAATGGAGCAGAAGTTTAAAGAAAAATTAGCTTTGATACCACATAAACCTGGTTCTTATCAGATGAAAGATAAAAATGGTGTAATTATTTATGTTGGAAAAGCGAAAGATTTACATAAGAGAGTTTCTTCTTATTTTAATCGAGTTCATACTGGTAAGACAGCTAAAATGGTTTCGTTAATAGATGATTTTCAATATATTGTTGCTTCATCAGAACTAGAAGCTTTTATAATTGAAATTAATTTAATTAAAAAATTTCAGCCAAAGTATAATATTATGTTAATGGATGATAAAAGTTATCCATATATTGAATATATATCAAAACCTTATCCACGTTTAAAAGTATCAAGATATTTAAATATAAGAAAGAAAGATAATAAAAAGTTGTTTGGACCCTATCCAAATGCTTATGCAGCGCGAAGAATTGTTAATTTATTAAATAGATTGTATCCTTTAAAAAAGTGTGAAGGATCACCTAAAGATGTTTGTTTATATTACCATATTGGAGAATGTTTAGGATATTGTAGTAAACGAGTAGATAACGAAAAAGTTATGCAGATGGAACAAGAAATATTAGATTTTTTACATGGTAAGACGAGTTTCTTACAAGATAAAATAATGGAAAAAATTAACTTTTATAGTGAGAATTTAAACTTTGAAATGGCTTTGGAATTAAAAAAAGAATTAGAATATATTGATATTGTTTTAGCCAAGCAAAAGGTTGAATTACATGATTTTGTTGACCGTGATGTTATAAGTTATTATGTTGATAATGGGTATCTTTCGATTGAAATCTTGTTTATTAGAAATGGTAAATTACTAAACCATAAGAATGTTATATTTCCTCTTAATTTAGATGTTTTAGATGAAGTGGAATATTTTATTGCAGGATTTTATATGAAAAATGAGGTTCCTAAGGAAATCTTAGTACCGGATGATTTGAATGTTGAGAATATTAAGAGTGTTGTTAAGACAAATATCTTGGCACCTTTAAAAGGAGTTAAGAAAGACTTAGTTAAAATGGCTTATGATAATGCTAAATTGAATTTACATAATAAGTTTGAAGAGATTGTTAAAGATGAAAAACGAACAACTATTGCTAATGAAGAATTAGCCAACATATTAGGAATGGACTCAATATATAGGATTGATGTTTTTGATAATTCGAATCTCTTCGGAACTTTTGCTGTTTCGGGAATGGTTGTCTTTATTGATGGTAAACCGGCTCGTAATGAATATCGTAAGTATAAAGTATCAGTAGATGTTAATGATGACTATAATACAATGAAAGAAATTATTTATCGCCGTTATCAAAGAGCGATGGTTGAAAAAACAATGTTACCTGATTTGATAATTGTTGATGGTGGGGAAAATCAAATTAGAGCAGCGATGGAAGTATTAGAGCTTTTACATTTAACGATTAGGGTTGTTGGTTTAAAGAAAAATGATCATCATCGAACTAATGATTTGTTAAATACTGATTTGAATGTAATTGAACTTGATCGAACAAGCAATGTCTTTCATTATTTAACAAGGATGCAAGATGAGGTCCATCGCTTTACGATAAATTATCATCGTACCTTACGAAGTAAAGGAAGTATTAGCAGTGTTTTAGACGAAATAGAGGGAATAGGAGCTGTTCGAAAGAAAGCTTTAATAAAGAAATTTGGTAGTGTTAGTAAAATAAAAAAAGCTTCTCTTGAAGAGCTAGAAGAAATTTTACCTGAACAAGTAGCTTTTAATTTGCATGAGTTTTTAATTCAAAAAGAAGAATATAAAAATGAAGATTTAGATGGGAAAATAGATGAAGAATCATTACTTACTTAAGTGAGTAAATTAACTTTGCAATTGTTTAAGAAAGTGTTATGATGGTTGATATTGAGGTGATTTGATGAATATTGAAGAATTTGATTATGATTTACCGAAGGAACTAATTGCACAGACGCCCCTTGAGGATCGCAGTAGTTCTCGTTTATTAGTCTTAAATAAAAATAATGGTAAAGTAAAACATGAACATTTTTATAATATTGTTAATTATTTAAAAAAAGGTGATGTTTTAGTCTTAAATGATACTAAGGTTATTCCAGCACGCTTAATTGGTGTAAAAGAAGAAACAGGTGCAGTTATTGAATTACTGCTTTTAAAAGATATTGGAAATGATACTTGGGAATGTTTATCACGACCAGCGAAGCGTTTAAAGGTAGGAACAATTGTTAGCTTTGGTGATGGGATGTTAAAAGCAACCGTTACGAAAAAATTAGATGAAGGTATGGTTCAAGTTAAATTGAGTTATGATGGTATTTTAATGGAAATACTAGATAAATTGGGAACAATGCCATTGCCTCCTTATATTCATGAAAAATTAGAAAATAAGGATCGTTATCAAACTGTTTATGCTAAAAATATTGGTAGTGCAGCTGCTCCAACAGCAGGTTTACATTTTACGGAAGAATTATTAAAAGAAATTGAAAAGATGGGTGTTATAGTGTGTTTTGTAACATTACATGTTGGACTTGGAACTTTTAGACCTGTTGAAGTGGAAAATATTTTAGAACATCATATGCATAGTGAATTCTATGTAATGGATGAAAAGACGGCTAATATTTTGAATGAAGCTAAAAGAGACGGTCGTCGTATTATAGCAGTGGGAACAACGAGTACGCGTACTTTAGAAACTATTGCTAGTAAGAATGATGGTCATTTTGTTGCTTGTAGTGGTAATACCGATATTTTTATTTATCCTGGGTATACTTTTAAAGGAATAGATTGTTTAATTACTAATTTTCATTTACCAAAATCAACTTTAGTTATGTTAGTTTCAGCCTTGGCCGGTCGCGAAAATATTTTGCAAGCTTATCAAGAAGCTATTGCTAATAAATATCGTTTCTTTAGTTTTGGCGATGCAATGTTTATAACAGATAATGAATTATAAAAGAGTAATAACGGATTAGTTATTACTCTTTTTAGATAACCATGGACTTATTTCTAATTCAGGTGCATATTGATAATAATATAATTTTTCTAACCTAGGTAGTTCTTTATAGAAGAAAGATAGTTCTTCTAAACATCTTTCTTCTATTTTAGACCAAGTTGCTTCTTCTTCAAAGATTCGTAAAGTAGTAAGAGCCTCATCACAGGTAAGAATAAAGAAAATGTAAGCTTCTTCTTTTGTTTTTAATTGTAGCTCACTAGTAGAGTCTAATATTTTATAAATAGTAGTGGTACTTTGATAAGTTTCTGGTAGTAAATGTTTAAAATGAAGAGCTTTTTCTTTTATTTCTGTAAATCTTTCTTGATTTATTGAGAAATTGTCGATAGATTGAGCGTCTTTGAAAAAATTACGAGAATAATCTTTTTTTATAGGATTTTGTTTGGTTTGTCTGGAAACAAATAATCTTTTATAATATTGTTCATAAAAAGCTAATCTGGTATCATTGATACCGATCTTCTCAAATAATTCAGTTTGATATTTTTTGACAAGTTCAGAGCGCTCTTTTAATAATTTTTCTTTAAGGTTAGAATCACCATTAGCTAATTGCTCAATTTCTTTACTATTTTTTATATTGTAAGATAAATAAATTTTTAAAGCTTCTAAAGATGGGTCAGCGCATTTTATTAAGAAGATGATCTTTTCATCAAAATTAGCAAATTCACCTTGTCGTTGAGCAACTACTTTTAACGCTTCAACGTAAGGATTAGTTGGAAGTGTTCTTTTTTTCCAAAGATTAGTTAACCTTTCAACATCACCATTTATTTTGGCGATAGTTTCGCGTTTGATACTTTGAAGATTGTTAAAGGTATTACTTTGTTCATAAAATTTTTTTCGTAAGTAATCAACGTTTGTGCCATAGATCATAAATTTATCCCCCTTTTTTTGTCTTTTATTATACGTTATTATGAAAAAAAAGCAAGAATCACTATAAAAAATGTTTTTTAAAGGGTGTTATTGAAAGAGATGTGTTATAATTTAGGAGATTTTATAGGAGTGATGAAATGAAAATTAAATATAACTTGTTAAAAGAAGAAAAGGATACTTATGCACGATTAGGAACAATCGAAACTAATTATGGAACGTATGAAACGCCAATGTTTATGCCAGTGGGGACTGAAGCAACTGTTAAAACATTAAGCGTAGAGGAACTAAAAGATGTCAAAGCTGGTATTATTCTTTCTAATACTTATCATTTGTGGTTAAGACCTGGGGAAGATATTGTTGATAAAGCTGGAGGCTTACATAAATTTATGAATTGGAATGGTCCTATTTTAACTGATAGTGGTGGTTTTCAGGTTTTTAGTTTAGCTAAACCTAAAGATATTAGTGAAGAAGGAGTAAAATTTAAGAACCATTTAAATGGTGATAATTTATTATTGACTCCAGAAAAATCAATTGAAATTCAAAATAAATTAGATAGTGATATTGCTATGAGTTTTGATGAGTGTATTGGCTGGCCTGCAACTTATGATTATTGTAAGCAAAGTGTTGAACGTACGATAAGGTGGGCTAAACGAGGTAAGGATGTTTTTAATAATGAAAGACAATCATTGTTTGGCATTGTTCAAGGTGGTGAATACGAGGATTTACGTCGCCATTGTGTAGAAGAACTTACTAAGATTGGTTTTGATGGATATTCAATTGGGGGAACAAGTGTTGGTGAAGATAAACCAACAATGTACAAAATGGTTGGCTATGCTACAAAATATTTACCTAAAGATAAGGTTAGATATTTAATGGGTGTAGGTGATCCAATTGATATTGTGGAAAATGTTTGTCGTGGTGTTGATATTTTTGATTGTGTAAGTCCAACTCGTTTAGCAAGACATGGTCATGCATTAACAAAATATGGCAAAATTAACATTAAAAATGCAAAATATAAAGATGATTTTAGTCCTTTGTCATTAGATTGTGATTGTTATACATGTCGAAGTAAGTATAGTAAAGCTTATCTTAGACATTTGATTGTTGCTAATGAAACTTTAGGAGCAAGATTATTGTCTATACATAACATAAGATATTTAATTCATTTAACAGAAGAATTAAGAGAAGCTATAAAAGAAGATAGACTTTTAGAATATCGTGAACAATTTATAAAAGATTATTATGGTGAAAAGGGTTTACCATATAAGAAAGAGGATATAAAATAATTCTTTTTAAAAGAGAGATATTTTTGCCAAATTTATTATTTTATGGTATAAGTTAGGTAATAAGAGGGGGATTTTTATGAATATATGTGAAAAGGCAGCTAATGCGTCAACAATATTTGAAAAAAATAATACGGAGTTGAAAAAACAATATATAATAAAAAACATTGAAATGATTAATCATATTATGGAGCGTATGCCAGGATACTGTGGATCATTTGGAACAGGCTATCCATTTTATACTTTAGATAATGGAATGCAAGGAAATTTACCAGTTATCCAAGAACAAATAAGATATAATGATGAACTAGTTAAAGAAGCAGCTGATTATGATGTTTGGCCTTGTGAAGATTGTTTAAAAGAAAAAGGTGCTACAATGCCAGATTTAAAACAAATATGTAAACCTTGTCCAATGGTTAAAGATTCGGTTAAACCGCGTAAAGTAGTTAATCGTTTGCCAGATATTGATATGTGGATGATTTGTGAAGATACGCAAGTTGAGGCGGCTAAAAAGAAAATGATTGAAGTTTTTAATGCTTTTGATATGCATACTTCAGATATTGATCCTGTCGGGACAGTAAATAAAGTTTCTGAAATAGCTAATAAAATTGAAAAAGGTGAAATGCCTAAAATTTATTTACCTTTGGATGTTCATATTATTGAATATTCAAAAATGGCCGGATTATTAGAAAGTGTACCATTTACTTTGCTTGGTGTTGCTGAAAATGATAATGTACCTTATTTACCTATTCATCCAACTTCTTTAAGAAAAACTTGGCAACATGATGATATGGCTTATAATTTTATCTTAGATTATTTATATAGTTTAACACCATTTAATTGGACACCATCTTTGATGCAAAAATTACAAGATTCAAGAACTTTGATAAATAAGTCTTTTACAGAAGAAGATTTAAAAGAAATGTTGGGAAGAGTTGCTCCAGATTCAGTAAAAAGAAGATTTGAAACTCCTGAATTAAAAAAGAGTTATGAAAGAAGGATTAATAAATGGACAAAATAATAGATTTACATATTCATACAACAGTATCTGATGGAATTTTAACACCAAAAGAAGTAATTGATACAGCAGTAAAAAATAATGTTTCAGTGTTATCAATTGCTGATCACGATACAATTGATGCTTATACTGATGAGTTATTTGCTTATGCTAAGGAAAAAAATATTGAACTTATTCCTGCTGTTGAAATATCAACTAAATATAATAAACGTGGAATGCATGTTTTAGGTTATAATTATGATTTAAATAATCAAGAGTTTAGAGGAAGATTAGATAAGTTAAAAAATGCTCGTCATAATTATTTATATGATGTAGCTACCAAGTTAGAATCTTTAGGATATGTAGTTAATGTTGCAGAACTTGATAAAATTGAAGCGGTTACTAAGGCTCATATTGCGTTAGATGTTATTGGTAATGCACAAAATGAAAAAATACTTTTAGATAATTTTGGTCATATTCCAAGTAAGGGTGAATTTATTGAGACTATTATGAATGAAGGATGCCCTGCTTATGCTAAAAAAGAATCTATCTCACCAAAAGAAGCTGCTGATTTAATAAGAGCTGCTGGTGGAAAAGTAGTATTAGCACATCCAGTTGCTTATAAATATGAAGATGGTGTAACAGAAGAAGACATAGAAAATGTTGTTCGTGAGATGGGAATAGATGCTATTGAGGCTAATTACGTTTATGTTGATCGCTATGATAAAAAAATTAATGAATGTGCTTTATGGAATGAATTTGCTAAAAAACATAATCTATTAGCTACTATTGGTTCTGATTTCCATAGTGAAGATGGTTTAAGACCAGTAATTGGTTTAGTTGGTGAAGATGTTTCATTAACTGAAGAAGAAATTAATAAAATATTAGATTATTTAAAGAATTAAAAAACAGATTATTCTGTTTTTTTTATGACCTTTTTTTATTGATACCAATAACATTTCCTAAAATTATACTTAAAGAAATAATTAAATAATAAATTAAACGAGCTATGGATATTTTGAATGAAGTAAGAAGACTTCCTATGAGGTATAAAATAAGAATGGTAATACCACTTACTTTAAGACCATTTAAATAAGCGTTATTTTCTAAAGTTTTTCCAACATTGATATTGTAAATAAGAAGATATAAGTTAAAGCAAATTAGAATTAATATTTTGTTTAAGTTAATACTTTGAGGAATGATGAAGTTAATTAAACTTAAAAAGAGCGTAAAAATTAAGATAAAAATAACAAAAGGTAAAAGGAATTTTATTTTTTTTAAATATTTCATATGATCACCTAATAATTCTTATGTTTAAAATAAAAAAATATTACCATAATAAAAATAGGTGATTATAAAATGGGACAAATCATTTTTCGAACTCTTTTCTTTTATTTCTTTATTGCTTTTGCGTATCGTATAATGGGCAAAAGAGAAGTTGGACAATTAGGAATAATTGATTTAATAGTTTCAATCTTAGTGGCTGAATTGGTGGCTATAAGTATAGAAAATTATAAAGATAATATTTTTTTGACGATCGTTCCAATTGCTCTTTTAGTCGCAGTTGAACTTGTTTTAGGATTTGTTAGTGTTAAATCAAGGAAATTTAATCGTTTATTTGGTGGGAAACCAACTATTATAATAAACCAGGGAAAGCTCATTTATAATAATTTGGTTAGTCAAAGGTATAGCTTAGATGATTTACTTTTAGAATTACGTCAAAGGGGAATTGATTCAATTGAAGATGTTAATTATGCTTTCTTAGAACCAAATGGAAAATTATCAATCTTTAAGTATGACTTATTAAAAAGAGCTAAACCTATTCCGTTGTCTTTGGTTTTAGAAGGTGTGATTCAAAAAGAAACTTTAATGAATATCGGCAAGACTGAAAGTTGGTTAAGAAAAAACTTAGAACATAATGGGATAGAATTGAAAAATGTTTTTTATGCTTTTTATAATAAAGAACATATTTATGTAATTAGGAAAAGTTAAGTTATTTGAGGGCTTTTCTTAAGAAAATGAAGTCTAGGAAAGTAACATAGATGATATTGATTATTTCAGCATAGATTAATGAATATATTTTAAAACCAAGGAAACCAAGAATAGCTAAAATAATTAATTTTAAAAAGATACCAGTTGTAGAAATAAAGGTACAAGTTTTTATTTTATTTAAAGCAATTAAAGTACTTGTTAAAGGGGATTCTAAGTAAAAGAGAATAAAGAAGGGAGCGAGAATTTTAATGTAATTAAGACCTTCTTTTGTTTTATAAAGTTTATCTAAGAGAAAAGAACTATTATAGTAGATAAAGATAGTACAAATTAGACCAACTCCTAAAGAACATAGAAGAGCTTGCTTGATACGTTTTTTTACTAGAGTATGTTTATTTGTACTATGTAATTTACTTATTTCTGGTAAAAGTGAGTTACTTATGGCACTGATAAAAAAGGATGGAAACAATAATAAACTAATAGAATAAGCATTATAAATACCATATTCTTTAGTGATATAAGCGATAGAATTATTAGTAAGAAGTAAGACTTTGGTTAAAATAATTGGTTCAAAAAAGTAACCAATATTACCAATTAAGCGGCCACTAATAGTTGGAATTGTTATTTTTAAAATTTCTTGACTAGTTGATTTAATATATTTTAAGTCTTCTTTTTTTATTTTGATATGGTTAGGTAAAAAGAAAAGAAAGACAATAATAGAAGTTGTTTCAGTTACAATGTTTATTAAAATTAAGACAGTTACACTTACGATAATACCTCTTTTTATAACATAGGGTAAGACTAGGTTAAGAATAATTAATTTAATGGTTTGTTCAATGACGTTACTTATCATATGGGGCGTCATTTTTTGTTTGCCATAAAAGTAACCTTTAATAATATAACCGATAGAGATAAAAGGCAGAGTTAAGGAACAAGCAAGAAGAGGATATAAAGTATCTTTGTTATGTAAAAGTGTTATACTTATAAAGTCTTTTAAAATGAAGGTAGTTAGAATTAAAATAGTATTTAAAAAGAACATAATGTAACATGCATTAATAATGATAGGTTTGCTTTGGGAACCACTACTAATCTTTTTACTGATAGCTAATTGCATGTTAAAGTTAGCTAGTGTAATTAAAAGAGAGTAGGTTGGTGATACTAAAGCATATAAAGCTAGACCATCGGTACCAATTATTCTTGTGTAAGTTATTTTGACTAATAAACCAATTAATTTAGTAAAAAAGCCACCTATTAATAAAATAAGGGTTGATTTAAAAAATGTGCTTTTCATTTAACTTTTCTCCTTTATAAGTTTTTCCTTTTGTTATATAATTATCTTGGGAAATAGATTATTCGGGTGATTTTATGGATGAATTGTATTTTGGTTCAGCGGAAGAATTGTATTTACGAGTTACGCCAGCTTTAAAGTGTAAAAAGAAAGAATTGGCGAAGCTTGGTTATAGTTATATTCCTTTACATGATATATGGAATGCTGTTAATGAAATAAAATGGAATGGTAAAAAAGCGTTAGCTTTGTGTGATATAGTTGATGATATTTTAAATACTGAGGATAAGTTAATAGATTTATACTATAGAAATAAAATAGTTAATCAATATAAAGAAGATTCGATAGAATTACCTAAATTAAAAAAATAAAAAATAGGAGTGAACAAAATGGAAAAAACTGGATATGAAAAACCTATTACTTATGATGAATTGTATGCTAAATTGGTTAAAGTTATTAAAAATGATGAAGAATTAGAAGTAATTAATCATGCTTATGCTTTTGCATTGGCAAAGCATGGAGATAAAAAACGTTTGAATGGAGATCTTTATATAACACACCCTTTAGAAGTTGCTAATATTGTTACGGATTTGAATTGTGATTATATAACTATTGCTTGTGCTTTGCTACATGAAACGGTAAATCATAGTGATACAACGCTTGATGAAATTAAAGAAGAATTTGGCGAAGAAATTGAAAGAATTATCGCTAGTATTAGTAAGATTAATAAACTGGAATTAGCTGATGATAAGGATTCTTCAGCTCAATATTTGAGAAAAGTCTTAGTTGGTTTATCAGAGGATGTACGTGTTTTATTTATAAAATTAGCTGATCGTTTACATAATATGCGAACAATTTACGCATTACCACCAGAGGTACAAAAACAAAAAGCTAATGAAACGATAACTGTTTTAATACCTATTGCCCATCGTTTAGGAATTAATAGTGTTAAGAGTGAATTAGAAGATTTATGTTTGAAATATACAAAACCAGATGTATATAATGATATTTTGGAAAAGTTAGATGCTTCGCGTGAGGAATTAAATGAGTTGCTAACAGAAATGAAGCAAAGTATTTCAGATATTCTAACGGAAAATGGAATTAATTTTAAAATTAAAGGCCGTGTTAAATCAGTTCATAGTTTGTATAATAAAATGGATAACGGAAAACGTTTTAGTGATATTTATGATATTTTGGCTTTGCGTGTTTTTGTTGATACAGTTCAAGATTGTTATTTAACAATTGGTCTTATTCATTCAAAATATCGTCCAATGCCAAAACGTTTTAAAGATTATATTGCAATGCCTAAAGAAAATATGTATCAAAGTTTGCATACAACAATTTTTGGCATAGATGGTCACTTGTTTGAAGTTCAAGTACGAACTTATGAAATGGATGAAATAGCCGAAAAAGGTATTGCTTCTCATTGGTCTTATAAAGAAAAAGGTTCTGTTAAGATTCAAAGTATGATGGAACAAAAATTGGAAATGTTTAGAAATATTATTGAAACCAATAATAATGCTTCAACAGATACAGAATTTGCTGTTAATTTAAATAATGAAATGTTAAATGAAATGATTTATTGTTTTACACCAAAAGGAGATGTCTTAGAGCTCCCAAAAGGTTCTACGCCAATTGATTTTGCTTATCGTATTCATAGTGGGGTTGGAGACAGAACAATTGGCGCCATTGTTAATGATCAAATTGTTCCGTTAGATCATGAATTGATGGATGGCGATATTGTTAAAATTAATACTGCCAAAGAAGCTAATCCAAATAAAGATTGGTTAAAGTTTGTTAAAACAAGTCAAGCTAAGAGTAAAATTAAATCTTTCTTTAGTAAACAAGATCGCTTAAATTATATTAATTTAGGTAAAGAGATGTTAGAAAAAGAAATTAGAAGAAGAAAACTATCTTTTAATGAAGTTTTAACTGATGAAAATATTAAAAAGGTTTGTACAGATGCTCACTTAATGGATTTAGAAGATATTTATCTTTCAATTGGTTCTTTAAGATATACGGCTGGTTATATTATTAATTTAATTTATAGTGATAAAAAAGATGTTATGGATATCTATCTAGGAAGAGTTAATAGTAATATTCCAGCTAAAGAGAAAGCTATTAAAGGTGATATTATTGTTGCTGGAATGGATGATATTTTGGTAACAATTGCAAAATGTTGTAAACCAGTTAAAGGCGATGCTATTGTTGGTTATGTAACTAAGGGGAACGGAGTCCAAGTTCATAAAGCATCTTGTCATAATATTAAAGAAACGAATCGTTTAATTGATGTTGAATGGAATATGAGTAATCAAGCAAGTTATTTAACAGATTTACAAATTAAAGTCTTGAAAGGCAAAAATCATTTACTTGATATTATTACAAAAGCTTCTCAGAAAGATGTTTATATTGAATCAATTAATACAATAGAAGAACCTGATTTTACAAAATATGCAGTTACTATAAAAACAGAAAATGTTGAACAACTTAATGCTTTTATTACAGAACTTGGTACTTTAAGTTTTGTTAGGGAAGTTGTAAGGAAGATAAGTTAATGAGAGTCGTTGTACAGAAATGTCAATATAGTAGTGTAACTGTTGATGATGAAGTCGTTGGGGAAATTAAAGAAGGATTAAATGTTTTGGTTGGTTTTACGCAAGGTGATACATTAAAAGATATTGAGTATTGTGTAAGAAAGATTGTTAATTTAAGAATCTTTGATGATGAAGAGGGAATCATGAATAAAAGTGTTTTAGATGTTGGAGGAGAAATTCTTTCAATAAGTCAATTTACTTTGTATGGTTCTGTTAAAAAGGGTAATCGACCTTCATACGTAGAAGCTTTAAATGGAGAACAGGCATTACCTCTTTATAATAAATTTAATGAAATGTTAAGACAGTATGTTAACGTTGAAACGGGAGTTTTTGGTGCTCAAATGGAAGTTAAGATTCATAATGATGGACCAACAACAATTTTAATAGATTCAAAATAGAATGAGAGTGGTTCATAGTGAAAAAAGGATATATTACATTAGGAATTGTTTTATCATGTTTATTTATTGTTTTTATATCATTTATGTCTTTTACTAATGGTTTTAGTAAAAAAGAAGTCACTGATAACGAAACAATTGATGTTAATAATGAAACAGTTTTAGCATTGCAAGATATCCTTTTAAATGGAGATGATTTAAGAAAGGCTTATTTAAGTAATGAAACAATTAGTGATCAAGAAATTTTGCAATATATACTAGTTAATTTAGATAAAAATGATTATAAAATGAAAGTAGTTATTCCGGAGAAGATAATGTGTAATGTAACAGGAGATATTTTCTTTATATCTGATAATGTATGTAAAGTTGAAGTTATCAGTAATGATAAGGTAAGAGAATATGAAAAGAAAATATTTGGAATTGATCGAGAACTTAAGTATGATGAAATAAATTACCATGGTTTAAATTGTAAAAATAATGGTCAAAAATATTATTGTTTAGTTAATGATTATGTTGATACTTATAAAACTTATTCATTGGTAGATAAAGCTTATGTTAATAATGATGAAATATATTTATATGAATATTATTTAAAAATAAACTTGTTAGATAGTACAGATTGCAATAAATATTATAATAAGACATATTGTGATAATTATTTAACAGAACAAGCTCCAGAAATAGTTAGTGATATAGTAAAAAAAGATGGAGTATATTATAAACATACTTTTAAAAAGAATGAATTTAATTTATATTCTTTGATAAAGAGTGAAATTGTTGTAAAATAGTGTGGAAATGAAGGTTGATATTTGTGTATGATGCGCCAAAAAAAATGGATAAAAAGAAGAAAATCGAATTAGTAATTGTAGTATTACTTATTTTTTGGGTACTAGCTTTTGCAATAGATTATTATAGATATACAAAGAGCGAACCCCTTATTTTTGCATTGAAACCTAAACCTGCTAAGTATGATGATGGAACAGTTACAGAATATTTAGGCTTAGGATATATTTATCGTAAGTATGATCGTAATTCAATAAAATCAGAAGAATTTGTTCCATTCTGGGTATTACGTAAAAATCCTAAAAGTACGGATGCTTTACCAGAAACTTATAAAGATTATGAAGTTCCTAAGAATCCAACGCATGCAGATAAGTATAAAAGTTTATTATATTTTTATAACGAACATTATGAATTAGTAGGAACATATAAATGTATTAATACGGAACGTGATTGTGTTAAAGCTTTTAGTGGTTATGATACATATAATATTCAAAATACAGAACCATTAATGGCTTTAGAAGAACAACCAATAATAGATTTATATGATGGAAGATATGGTTTTGTTGATGATTCGATTAGTCAAAAAGAAGAATATGGTAATTTGCAATATTTAAGAACAATTTATTTGTTAGATGTTAAAGAGAATAAAATTTTGGCAACTTATGAAGATATTAAATTTTGGGATTATAATGCTCGTGATAAAGCAGAAATTTCTAAAGATGGTAATGCCATTGTTAAGGATGCAAAAAGCCGTAAGTGGGGAATTATTAATATAAGTAAAGATGGTAAGATAACTGAAGTTTTACCTGATGTATATGATTCAATAACTTATGATATTGATACAGGATATTTGATTTTATGTTATAAAGGAACTTGGTCAATTTATGATTTAAAAAATAAGAAAAAAGTTTCTAATGATTATACGGATGTTATATATGATGTATGGAAGAATGCTAATTTGACATACTATGTAAAAACTGGGGTTAAGAGAACTGTTGGTAATGAAACAAGAATGAATTATAAAATATATAATATAGACGGTAATCCTTTATTAGACAAAGAAGAAGTAATTAATGTCTATGAAACTAGTACTTTTATTTTATATGTTGATTATACCGATAAAGCAATTCATTTTATTGATTATACAGGTGAAGCTAAGAGAGAACCTATTCCAATTTATTTCTTTGAATTAACGCATGATAAGACAACAAATCCTGCTTTTTCATTTAAATTAAGTGAATATGGTTATATGCTTTTAAAAGTTTATAAGGGACGAGAGCTTAAGTATGATGCAGAGGAGTATTCGTTTAGTACTAAAATATGGAATTAAGTTACTTGACTTGAATTAAGAATGATAGTAAAATATTTTTAGATTTTTTCCTATGGAAGAACAGTAATATATTTTGAATTTACAGAGAGAAGCTAGTTGCTGGAAATGCTTTATTGGATAATATATGAAAAACACCTTCCTTATTATAGGAACGTAATAAATGCGATAAATTTAATTAGAGAGTACCTATGTGAAGTAAGGTGGCACCGCGGAAGTTAATTTCGTCCTTACGATTTGGTACTTTTTTTGTTTATGAGGAGGAAATAGAATGATAATAAAACCAAAAGGAACAATTGATTTGTATGGAGATACAGCTAAGAAATGGCAATATGTAAATCGTGTATTAGATGAAGTAATGGATCGTTATAACTACAATTTTATTAGAACACCATTATTTGAAAGTACTTCATTATTTCATCGTGGGGTTGGTGATACAACGGATATTGTAACGAAAGAAACTTATGATTTCGTTGATCGTGGAGATCGTAATATGACTTTACGTCCTGAAGGAACAGCCGGAGTTGTAAGAAGTTATATTGAAAATAAAATGTATGGTGAGGCTACGCAACCAGTTAAACTTTATTATAATGGAACAATGTATCGTTATGAAAGACCACAATCAGGTCGTGATCGCGAACTTACTCAATTTGGGGTAGAAGTTTTGGGAAGCAATGATCCAGCAATTGATGCTGAAGTAATTAGTGTTGCTGTTAACATTTTTAAATTGCTAGGATTAAAAGGTGTTAAAGTAAAAATAAATAGTTTAGGAGATATGGAATCACGTAATAACTATCGTCAAGCATTGATTGATTATTTTAAACCACATATTCAAGATTTATGTGAAGATTGTCAAGAACGTTTAATGAAAAATCCACTACGTATTTTAGATTGTAAAGTTGATAGTGATAATGAATTACTCTTGAATGCTCCATCAATGTTAGATTATCTTAATGAAGATTCAATGAATAGATTTATGGATGTACAAAATTATTTGGATGTTTTAGATATTGATTATGTTGTTGATCCAAAAATTGTTAGGGGTTTAGATTACTATTGTCATACAGTTTTTGAAATAGAAGCAACAGTTAAGGATTTTGGTGCTAATAATGTTATAGCAGCTGGTGGTAGATATGATACGTTAGTTTCTAATTTAGATGGTCCAGAGACACCAGGAATTGGTTTTGCTTGTGGTTTAGGTCGTTTAATGATGGCTTTAGACAAAGAAGAAATAAACTTACCTATTAGAACTGACTTAGATGCTTTTGTCTTGTATGTTAATGAAACGGAAAAAGAATATGCAATGGCTTTAACGCAAGATTTACGTTTAAATGGTTTTAGAGTAGATACAGAGTATATGAATCGTAGTTTAAAAGGACAATTTAAACAAGCTGATCGTTATAATGCTAAATTTTTGATAATATTAAATGGTGAAGATTTAGTCGGGGGCGAAATTCAAGTTAAAGATAATCAAACAAAAGAAGTTACAATGGTTAAAGAAGCGGAAATTGATGATTTCTTAGATTTAAATTTAAGATAATGAAGGAGAAGATATAAATGGATTTAAAAGATGTTTTTAAAAAAGATATTTTAGGTAATACAATAACAGTTGAAGGATGGATTAGAAATCATCGTAAACAAAAGGATTTTGGTTTCATCGATTTTAGTGATGGAACAACGCAACAACATTTACAAATTGTTTATGATAATTCATTGTATAATTTTGAGGATATTCAAAAAATGTTGGTTGGTTGTGCGATAAGTGTAACAGGGGAAGTTGTTAAAAGTAGTGGTAATCAAGATATTGAATTAAAAGCGACGATAGTTAAATTATTGGGGGATTGCCCTGCTGATTATCCGATTCAACCAAAAAGACATACAAGAGAATTTTTAAGAGAGGTTGCTTATTTACGTCCAAGAACTAATTTATTTCAAGCAGTTTTCCGTATAAGAAGCGTTGCAGCTTACGCAATACATAAATATTTTCAAGAACGTAATTATGTTTATTTTAATGCTCCTTTAATTACAGCAAGTGACTGTGAAGGGGCTGGGGAGATGTTCCAAGTAACAACACTTGATTTAAGTAAGGTAAATGGTAAACCAGATTATAGTAAAGATTTCTTTGGGAGACAAGCTAATTTAACTGTAAGTGGGCAGTTAGAAGCAGAGACATTTGCGATGGCTTATAAGAAAACTTATACTTTTGGACCAACTTTTAGAGCTGAAAATTCCAATACAAAGACGCATGCTAATGAGTTTTGGATGGTTGAACCAGAAATAGCTTTCTGTAACTTAGATAAAGATATGGATATTATGGAAGATATGTTAAAGAATGTTGTTTCATATGTTTTAGAAAATGCCGCTTTAGAGATTAATTTCTGTGATCAATTTGTGGAAAAAGGTTTAAAAGAAAAATTAGAAAGACTTGTTAATTCTGACTTTATTAGAATAGATCATGAGGAAGCAATTAAAATATTAAAAGAAGCTGATGTAAAATGGGAATTTGAACCAGAATATGGGGAAGATATTGCTAAAGAACATGAAAAATATATTACAGAATATTTTAATGGTCCAGTTTTTATTAAAAATTGGCCAAAGGATATTAAGGCTTTCTATATGAAACAAAATGATGATGGTAAGACAGTGGCTGCTGTTGATTTGGAAGTACCTGGTGCTGGTGAATTAATGGGTGGTTCGCAAAGAGAAGAAAATTATGAGAAATTAGTAACTCGTATGGACGAATTAGGTATGGAAAAAGAAAGTATGGATTGGTACTTAAATCTACGTCGTTATGGTGGATGTGTTCATTCAGGCTTTGGAATGGGCTTTGAACGTTTACTTATATATCTAACTGGAGTAGAAAATATTCGTGATGTAATACCTTATCCAAGAACTCCAGGGAATTGTGAATTTTAAGAAAGAAAGAATGATGTACATGAAGGAAAATATTTATCGAACTCATCACTGTTGTGATATAGATAAAAACATGGTTGGTGAAAAGGTAGTCGTTAGTGGTTGGATTGAAAATATTCGTGACCATGGTGGTGTTTTATTTTTAGATTTACGTGATAATACAGAAACTTTGCAGACAGTTTCTAACGATGATTCGCTTTTTGTCGGCTTAGCCAAAGAATCAGTAGTGCGTTTAACTGGAATAATTAGAAAACGTGATGAGGAAACTTATAATGATCGTATAAAAACTGGGGAAGTAGAAATGCTTGTCGAAAAGTTGGAAGTTTTGAGTCCATCTTTACATGAACTTCCCTTTGGAATTATGAATAGTAAAGATGCTTCGGAAGAAGTTCGTTTAAAGTATCGTTACTTAGATTTACGCAATAATAAAGTTAAAGAAAATTTTAAGTTAAGAAGTGATGTTTTACATTTTTTAAGAAATAAAATGTATGATTTAGATTTTATGGAAGTTCAAACACCGATTTTAACAGCTTCTAGTCCGGAAGGAGCTCGTGATTTTGTGGTTCCCTCAAGGAATTTTAAAGGTAAATTTTATGCTTTACCTCAAGCTCCCCAAATATATAAAGAATTATTAATGGTTGGAGGCGTTGAAAAATATTTTCAAATTGCGCCTTGCTTCCGTGATGAGGATGCTCGTGCTGATCGTACTTTAGAATTCTATCAGTTAGATATGGAAATGAGTTATGTTACGGAAGAAGAAGTGTTAGAAGTTGGTGAAGATATTTTTTATGATGTTTTTACAAAGTTTAGTAAGAAAAAAGTTTCACCAAAGCCTTTTCGTCGTATAAGTTATAAAGATGCCATGGACTTTTACGGAACAGATAAACCTGATTTAAGAAATCCATTATTAATTAATGATGCGACCGAAGTATTAAAAGATACAACCTTTGGCCCATTTAAGAAAAGTACTATTAAAGTAATTGTTGTCCCAAATATTGGAGATAAATCTAATTCGTGGTTTAATGAAGTTGTTGATTATGCTAGTAGCATTGGTATGCCAGGAATTGGTTATTTAACTTTATTGGAAGATGGGACTTTTAAAGGACCAATTGATAAATTTTTATCTGATAAGGAAAGATCTGACTTAGTTCAAGAATTTAAAATGGAAAAAAATGCCGTTATTTTCTTTATTGCCAATAAACATAAAGGAACAGCCATTAAGTATGCGGGTTTAATTAGAACATATTTAGGTCAAAAGTTAGGACTTATTGATAATGATAAGTTAGAATTATGTATTGTTAAAGATTTCCCAATGTTTGAGTATGATGAAGTTAATAAAAAGTATGAATTCTGTCATAATCCATTTAGTTTACCACATGGTGGGATGAGTGATTATGAAAGTGGTAAAGATGTCTTAGATATATTAGCTTACCAATATGATTTTGTTTGTAATGGTAATGAAATGGCGAGTGGGGCGATACGTAATCACGATTTAGATAGTTTAGCCAAAGGTTTTGAAGTGGTTGGATATTCACGTGATGAAGTAGAACAAAGATTTAATTCCATTTTTACCGCATTTAAATATGGTTGTCCTCCACATGGTGGAATGGCACCTGGAATTGATCGAATCTTAATGTTAATTAAAGATGAACCTAATTTAAGAGAAGTTCAAGCATTCCCAACAAGTGCCAGTGGTGCTGATAATATGATGGGAAGTCCTTCTGAACTTACTAAAGAACAATTAAAAGAATTAGGGATAAAAGTAGAGGTGAAAAAAGGTGAGTAAATTTACAAGCGAAATGGTTGATGATTATGCTGATAAATTACTTATTGGTTTAACAAAAGAAGAAAATAAAATGGTTTTAGATGAATTTGAAGCGATCGATAAAAACTTGGATATGGTTAATTTAATTCCTAATATTGGAGAAGTTACGCCAATGACCCATACTCTTGATGATTTTACATATGAATTAAGAGAAGATGTTATAGTACCATCTGTTCCTATTGAAGATTTATTACGTAATAGTGATGAAACTGAAGGAAATGAGATTGTAGTACCAAAGGTAGTAGGATAGGTGATAAAATGAAGTATATGGAAAAATCAATTGAAGAATTACATGAATTATTAGTAAGTGGTCAAGTAACTAGTGATGAATTAGTTAAAGAATCTTTAAAAAGAAGCCATGAAGTACAAGAAAAATGTAATGCTTTTGTAACAATTTTAGACGATGCTAAAGGAATGAAAGTAACTGATAATTTACTTTCGGGAATTCCTTATGGTGTTAAAGATAATTATTCGACAAAGGATATTTTATCAACGGGGTCTTCTAATACCTTAAAAGACTATGTGCCATTTTTTAATGCAACAGCGGTTGAAAAGTTAGATGCAGCGGGAGCTGTTAAAGTTAATAAAACAGCGATGGATGAATTTGGAATGGGTGGAACAGGAACAACTGCTCATACTGGTATCCAAAGAAATCCATGGGATATAACTCGTATGTGTGCAGGTTCTTCAAGTGGTTCAGCTGCTGCGGTTGCTGCCGGAGTTTATCCTTATGCTTTAGGATCAGATACTGGAGATTCTATTCGAAAACCAGCTGCTTACTGTGGGATAGTCGGTTATAAGCCAACTTATGGAATGATTTCAAGATATGGTTTATTTGCCTTTGCTTCTTCTTTAGATCATTGTGGTGTTTTAACAAGAAGTGTTCGTGATGCAGCAATTGTTGTTGATCAAATGAAAGGTTTAGACATTAACGATATGACATCATGGGATTCAAGTAAAATGAAATTGCTTGAAGCTTGTAATGGGAATGTTAAGGGAATGAAAGTATGCTATATAAAAGAAATCTGTGATAAGAGTAAGTATACAGAAAAAGAAACTTTAGAACATTTAGATAATTTCTTTGCGACTTTAGAAAATCTTAAAAAATTAGGTGTTACAGTTGATGAAGTATCAGTTGATGAAGTGCTTTTAAAAGCTCAACCTTCTGTTTATGTCGTTTTATCTTGTGCTGAGGCAACTAGTAATATGAGTAACTTAACAGGAATTGTTTTTGGACCACGTGGTGAAGGCGATAATTATCGTGATATGATGAAAGATCATCGTACCAAGGGGTTCTCACCTTTAATTAAACGTCGTTTTGTTATAGGATCATATGTTTTACAAAAAGAAAATCAAGAAAAATACTTTAAGAATGCCCAACGTGTTAGAAGATTATTAGTAGATCGTTGGAAAGAAATTTTTGTGGATTATGATGCTGTTATTTTACCTGTTGGTTCAGGACCAGCTAAGCATTTAGATAGTGATTTAGATATGGTAGAACAAAATGCTTCTTTTTTAGAAGAACATTTACAAATTGGTAATTTTGGAGGCTTTCCTTCAATTACGATTCCAGATGGCTTTGTTAGTAATCTACCAGTAGGAATTAATATAACTGGAAATTGCTATGAAGATGAGAAAGTACTAAATCTTGCCTATGCGTTAGAAAGTACAATGACGTATAAAGGCCAAATTGCAAAGGAGGTTAAGTAATGACTAAGTATTTAGCAAAAATTGGGTTAGAAATGCACTGCGAAGTTAGTTTAACAAAGACAAAAGTTTTTAGTGCAGCTGAGAATTCTTATAAAAGTACACCTAATACAAACGTTAGACCTTTAGATATGGGCTTTCCAGGAACGTTACCTGTTTTGAATAAAGAAGCAGTTCGTTTATCATTAATGGCCTCTTTGATTTTGAATTGTCGTCAACCAGAATATATGTATTTTGAAAGAAAAAATTATTATTATCCAGATATGCCAAAGAATTATCAAATAACGCAAAATCCACCAGAAGATTGTGTAGGTATGGGTGGTTATGTTGATGTTTATCGCGATGATAATACAACTTTTAGAGTAGGAATTGATAACATTCATTTAGAGGAAGATGCTGCTTCTTTAGATCATTTCTTTAGAACTAGTAATATTGATTATAATAGAGCAGGAGTTCCATTATTAGAATTGGTAACTAAACCAGATATTCATAGTGCTTCAGAAGCTGTTGCTTTTTTGGAACATATGCGTAGTATTTATCAATATGCAGGAATTAGTGAAGCAGATAGTAAAAAAGGACAAATTAGATGTGATGTCAATGTTTCTTTGATGGATGCTTCTTTAGATGAAAAAGATCCTGTTAATTGGGGAACTAGAACAGAAATTAAGAATGTTAACTCTTTTGGTGGAGTAAGGGATGCTATAAATTATGAGATTGAACGTCAAGCAGAGCTTTTAGATGAAGGTTTAGAAGTTGAGCAAGAAACACGTCGTTGGGATGAAGAATCTGGAACAACAATTAGAATGCGTAGTAAAGCTGATGCTATTGATTACAAGTATTTTGTTGAACCAAATATACCAAGATATAAAATAAGTCAAGAATGGCTTGAAGAAATTAGAGCTTCTATTCCGGAACTTGCTCCAGAAAGACGTAAAAAGTATGTTGAAAATTTAGGTATTTCAGCTTATGATGCTGGAGTCTTAGTTAAAGAAAAAGATATTTCAGATTATTATGAAGAATGTGTTAAATTAGGTATAGATGCCAAAGTCGCTGCCAATTGGGTAACTGTTAATGTTGTTGGTGAATTAAATAAGCAAAATATTACAATAGATGAATTATATATTCGACCAGAAATGTTAAAACAAATTACTGATGCAATGGGAAAAGGTTTATTATCTTCAAAGCAAGCAAAAGAAATCTTCTTTAAGGCTATTGAAGAACAAAAAGAGCCAAAAAATTATATTAGTAAAGAGAATGCTCAGATTAGTGATGAAGGTGAATTATTACGTATTATTACTGAAATTTTAGATAATAATCAAGTTCAAATAGAACAATATAAGGCTGGTAAAGATAATTTGTTTGATTACTTTGTTGGTCAAGTTATGAAAAGTACTCGTGGTAAAGCTAATCCGGTTTTAACTAAAGAAATTTTGCATCGTGAATTAGATAAAAGATAAAATAGCAGTATTAGGGTACTGCTTTTTTGATGAAAATTTGCCAAAATAAGCTATGTTTGTTATATTTTTAGCAGAGGGGGAAATAAATATGAATGATTTTGATAGAATACGCTTAGAAATGGCTTTGCAAGAAGATCCAAGTTTAAAAAATTATATTAAAAGTTATGTTTCGATATTAAAAAATAATTTGATTGAAAAAGTACGTTATACAGCTGGAGTTCTTGCTGGTAAAAGGACATTAGTTAGTAAAAAGTATAAAGGAGAGCCTCGTGTTTCTCAACAAATGGTGGAAGAAAATCCAGAACAATATGTTATTCGTGAATGTCTTAAAGCTTGTCAAATTTTATGGGATAAAAATATTTATACTTTTATGTGTAGTGATCCAATGGATACAAATGCGTGGATTGAATTAAAAATAGATGGTTTATCTTTAGAAAATAAACTAATTTTAGAGGAAATAAAAAAAGATTATCGTTATCTTTTAGGTTATCATTCTGGTTGTATTAATATTTATGCATCAGGAATGGGGAGAAAAGCTAGTTTAGCCCTTATAACTATGGCAGAACGTTTTAAAGATCAAGATGTTCCATTAAATGAAGCAACTATTTCTAAGGAAAATCTTTTAATGGAATGTGGATGCTATAGAGAGGTTGCTAATCCAGATTATTTTAGTCCAGAACAATATTTTAAGGCTTTGAGTGAAGGGGAAATACCTAATTATACAACACTTGATTTTAATGAAAAAATTCGTGTTTTTGATGAAACAAAAGTTAAGCAACCATTAGAAAATTATATTGATGAATATGGGGCTATATATGATAGTGAAAGTGGTTTGATTTATCAAAATAATTTTCATTATCAAAAACATTTAAATTATTTAAAGAAACAACAAAAGAAGACTTTATAAGCGTAAGACTCCTACGGGAGTTTTTTTGTGAAATTAAAAATAATTAGGATTTAATTATTGATTGATTTGTGATAAGATAATATTATGTATAATAGAAGAGGTGTTGGAATGTTTGGAAAGATAAAGTTTATTGCGGAGAATACAGCACACGTTGAGTCAATTGCTTCAGCTGAAGAAATGGGCGATTTGATGAATGTTCATGTTGTTTTTGAAGCACCTGATCAATTGATATTAGGCGAAGTCGAAGAAGTTAATGACCAAGTTATAAAAATTCGCTTTTTAGGAGAATTTCATGATGGAAAATATGTTAGTGGTGTTATCAGAAAACCTGTTATGTCAAGTGTTATCAGAACTATTAATGATAATGAATTAAGAGCTATTGTTGGAACTTATGATGATACAACTTTTAAAGTTGGAACTAGTTCAATTTATAAAGGATATGAAGTATGTGCTGATATAAATAATTTGTTTGCTAATCATATGGCTGTTTTTGGAAATACCGGTTCTGGTAAATCATGTGGTGTAGCAAGAATTGTTCAAAATATCTTTGCTAATCCTAAATTAGTATCATATAATGCTAATATTTTTATCTTTGATGCTTATGGTGAATATAAAACAGCTTTTAATAAATTAGATGCTTATAATCCTAATTATAGTTATAAATTTATTACAACTAATGTACAAGATGAAAATGATACAGAATTGCATATACCTTTTCATTTATTAAATTTAGATGATTTAACAATTATGTTACAATGTGATAAACATAGTCAAATTCCTATTTTGGAACGTGCTTTAAAACTAACAAGAATCTTTAGCAAAGATGATGAGGTTGCTGAAAAATATAAGAATCACTTGATAGCCAAAGCATTAATTGCTATTTTATATAGTAACCAAATTACAGCTAATAAGAAAAATGATATTTTTAAAGTATTAGAAGTTTGTCATACTAATGATTTTAATTTTGATAGTACTATTCAAGGATTAGGGTATACAAGAACATTATCAGAATGTTTTGAAATTGATAGTAATGGTAATTTTGGTGAATCTGTTTTAATTACCGAGTATATTTTAAAACATGTTGATGAAAACTTAGAAATGACTGAAGAACCACTTAATGCTTTTTATACAATAAGAGATTTTTCTCAAGCTTTAGAATTTACTTTAATTAGTGAAGGATTTCAAAACAATCAACAGTTATATGATGATTCAATGTTATTAAAGGTAAGATTAGAAGCTATTATGAATAGTCGCATTGCTAATGTATATCGTGTAGAAAATTATATTTCTATGGAATCTTACATAGCAAGCTTGGTTGCTTATAAGGGGAGAAAAGCGCAAGTAATTAATATTAATCTTGAAGATATTGATGATACTCAAGCAAAGATTATTGTTAAAATTATGGCAAGAATTTTCTTTGATTTTGCCAAGGGTCGTAAGCAAAGAGCATCTGTTCCTTTTCATTTATTTTTGGAAGAAGCCCATAGATACGTTCAAAAAGATGCCGATGTTTTCTTGATTGGTTATAATATATTTGATCGTATCGCTAAAGAAGGTCGTAAATATGGAGTTCTGCTTAATATTATTTCCCAAAGACCTGTTGAAATTAGTGAAACAGTTATTGCACAATGTAGTAATTTCTTGATTTTTAAAATGACCCATCCAAGAGATATTGAATATATTAGGACAATGTTACCTAATATTTCGGCTGATGTTATTGAAAAACAAAAAATATTACAACCAGGTAACTGTGTTGGATTTGGTGGGGCATTTAAATTACCAATGGTTATAAAAATGGAAATGCCTAATCCAGCACCTAATTCGAATTCTTGTGATGTTAATAATTGTTGGCGTATTCAAGGAGTTAGTGCGGCTCCTAGTGTTTCTAATAATAATGAAGGTAATGGTACTAATGGAGGAACTGGGGTAGTAAGTTCTGGAGTTAATCCAAATGCTAATCCTGCAATGTTTGGAGTTGTGACTAATCAACCTGCCAATAATAGTACAATTAAACCAACTATTATGCCACCATTAGCACAATAGTTTACATAATTAATGTAAAAAAAGCAAATAGAGTAGTACTATTTGTTTTTTTATGCTATAATTTAGTTACTCAAGTTAAAGTATTTGTAATATAAAAACCGAGTAAGTGATTATACGGGAATCTAATTGATTCATGGTGTTGAAGACCTTGCTTTTAAAGTGTAGGGATCCTAAAATGAATCATGTGATGCCCACCTGTCTGGTGCAGGTTTTTTATCACAACAAGTACTTACTTGAGTATTAATTTTCTGATAAAGTATAATAAATGTTATACTTTTTTATTTGTTCCTTTTTTTATTTATGTTATAATTTGAATGGTGATTTTTTATGTTTGATCGATTAAAGTTATTAATTAGCGAAGATGATTTAACATATATTGGAACAAAAGCTATTTTAATAGTCGGAGTCGGTGGGGTTGGTGGTGCTTGTTTTGAGGCATTAGTTAGATCTGGTTTTAACAATATTACGGTAATAGATGGAGATTGTTTTGATAATTCTAATTTAAATAGGCAACTTTTATCTAATGCTAATAATATAGGTAATTTTAAGGCATCTGAGGCTTATTTAAGAGCTTTAAGTATTAATCCTAATATTTATGTTACAGAATATAAAATGTTCTTGAGTGAGGCTAATTTTGATCAAATAAAGAATTTTGCTGATTTTGATTATATTATAGATTGTTGTGATACAGTTGCTACTAAATTATTATTGATAAAAAAAGCTTTAGAGTATAAAATAAAGATAATTAGTGCGATGGGAACTGGTAATCGTTTAGATCCAACAAAAGTTGTTATAAGTAATGTATGGCAGACTAATTATGATCCTTTGGCTAAAGTTATGAGAAAGTTACTTAGAGACAATAAAATATCTTATAAATTACCTGTTGTTACTTCAACAGAAATTCCCATAAAAACGCATCAGAGAACACCTGGTTCAACTTGCTTTGTACCAAATACTGCTGGTTTATGTTTAGCAAGTTATGTATTTAATGATATAATAAAGTATAGGAAGTGATTTAAATGGAGGAAAAAGAAGAATTAGAAAATGTTTCTGAGGTATTAAAAGAAAGTACTCTTATGAATCCTGATTTAACATTTTGTGAAAGAACAACATATTTAGATTTTTTACTTTCAAATGCTAAGACAGATGAAGAAAAAGATGAAATAAAAAAAATTATAGATAATTATTTGGAAATTGCAAAAGATGATAATACTGAGGAAGAGAAGTAATTTATGATAGATAAAAAAATAAGATTATGGAATTAGCAAGTTGCTAATCATAATCTTATTTTTTATTGATTAAAAAAGTTATTAATTCTTGAGGATTTTCATCATTGATTATTATTTTATAAATTAAATCAATGATGGGCATTTCAATATTTTGAGTTTGTACAAGTTTATAGATGCTTTTTAAAGTATAGTAACCTTCGACTGTATGTTCTTGCAAATAGACTTTTTTTTCTTCTTTAGTAGCACCTTGTCCAACAAATTTTCCAAAGCTATAATTTCTACTTTTAGTAGATGTGCAGGTCAGGATAAGATCACCAACGCCAGCAAAAGAATTGATTGTTTTAGCATTTCCTCCTAAAGCGGCTATTAAATTCTTTATATCGTTTAAAGCTTCAGTAATTAAGAAACATTGGGTTGACTCTGGATAATTTAATCCATTTAGTATGCCTGAGGCAACCGCTATAACATTTTTGATACTACCACATATTTGAATACCAATTAAATCATCAGTTTCTCTTAATTTTATGGTATCACTTTCTAAAACTTTTTTGATAGTATTAATAGCTTTTTCTTCTTTGGAAGCAATAGAAAGACCAATAGGATTATTATTGACCATGTCTATAGCAAATGATGGACCTGATATGACAGCGATATTTTTCGTCTTTAAGGTTTGATAAGCAATATCACTTAAGAAACGACAACTATGATTTTCGATACCTTTAGAGGCAATGCATATAACGGTATCTTTATTTATATATTGATTTATTTCATTACAGATTGAACTAACGAAGGCAGCTGTAGAAATGATAAAAACGACATCAGCATCTTTAGTTGCTTCTTCATATGAGCAAGTTAGTTTTATGTTTTTAGGGGCACTAATACCTGGAATAATATCCTTGATACAGCCATCTTCTAAATATTTTTTATATCTTTCTTGTGATTCAGACCACATTATTATATTTTTTTCATTTTTATTTAACATTAGAGCCATAGACATTCCATAAACTCCTGTTCCAATTAATGCTATTTTCATTATTTTTCACCTTTCATTTCTTTATGTAGTTTATTTAAATTCATCTCGTATTTATTATTACGTGGATGATAGTAAATTCGATTTTTAATATTATCTGGAAGATATTGTTGTTTTACCCAAGAATTAGGATAGTCATGAGGATATTTATAAAGAGGACTATTAGTTTTAATGTGATTTGGTAAATTTCCTGTGTTACCATTTTCGATATCTTCTAGGGCAGTATCTAAAGCGACATGAGCACTATTACTTTTAGGACTCAAAGCCATTTCGACGACAACAGTACCGAGAGGTATACGAGCTTCTGGGAGTCCTACTAATTCGGCAGCATTTATGGCAGCCATTACTTTTGGTCCCATAGCCGGATTAGCAAGGCCGATATCTTCGTAGACAATGACACTTAGGCGACGATAAATACTATCAAGATCACCTTCTTCAATTAAACGAGCTAAGTAATGAAGAGAGGCATTAACATCAGAACCACGAATGGATTTTTGTAAACCAGAAAGACAATCGTAGTGGCCGTCTTCATTTGAATCACTAAAAAAAACGGCTTTGGCATTGATTGCTTGAATTGTATCTAAAGTGACATGTTTATCTTTAGTACTATAATAAGCAACATCTAGTAAATTAAGAGCATTTCTTAAATCACCTGATGATAATTTAGCAATTGCTTTTTTTGCATCTTCATCTAATTTTATTCCGTTAAGATATTGACATGCTCTTGTAAGTCCAACCATGATATCATCGGAAGTTAACTCCTTTAGTTCAAAGATTTGACAACGACTACGAATAGCAGGATTTATTTTGTGATAAGGATTTGAGGTTGTCATTCCAATTAAAATTACTAAGCCGCTTTCAATATATGGTAGAAGTAAATCTTGTTTGTCTTTATTTAAACGATGTATTTCATCCATAATAATAACAATTTCACCATACATTTTAGCTTCCTCAATAACGATATCAAAATCTTGCTTATTGTTAATTGTAGCATTTAACATACGAAAAGGTTTATTGATTTGATTACATATAGCATTAGCGATACTCGTTTTACCAATCCCAGGTTTGCCATATAAAATCATGCTGACTAAATGATTATTTTCTACTAAGTTACGAATAACTTTATTTTCACCTACTAGGTGTTGCTGACCAATTATTTCATCAATATTTTGAGGTCTTAACTTATCTGCTAATACTTCCATAATTTCACCTTTCTTAATTATAACAAATTATTTAATATTGTGGTAAAAAAGTAATTTATTGATTACGCATAAAGATTGATAATTTTGTTATTTTTATTTTACTTTTTAGGATATTTTTTATATAATTTATATAGTATGGTGATGCTAGATGGATGAGTATATTCCAAGTGAGTATATTAAAAAATATTTTAACTATTTAATGTTTGAAAGAAAACTTAGTGATAATACAGTCCTTAGTTATAATAATGATTTAAAAGATTTAGATATTTATTTTAATGGTGATTTGTTAAGTGTTACTTATGACCAATTAGTTAAATATTTTGCATCTTTTGATAAATTAAGTGCTAGATCGTTGGCTCATCATATAACAGTTGTGAGTTCTTTTTATAATTTTTTACTTCGTGAAGAATTTATAACAACAACACCTTGTTTAAATATTGTTTTACCTAAAATTCCGCAAAAATTACCAAATTATTTAACAGAAGATGAAGTGAATTTGCTGTTGGATATACGACTAATTACGCCTTATGATTATCGTAATAAGGCAATGCTGGAGTTACTTTATGCAACAGGACTTAGAATAAGCGAATTATGTAATTTAAAAGTTACAGATGTAGATTTGGTTAATTGTTTTGTTAGGGTTATGGGCAAGGGTAATAAAGAAAGGATTGTTCCTTTTGGTGATGTTGCTTTAAAATATTTACAACTTTATATTAATAAGTATCGTCCTTTGATATTACATCAGCATGTATCAGACTATTTATTTATTAGTAATTTATATAAAAATATTAGTCGGCAAGCTTTTTTTAAAATAATCAAAAAAGAATGCCAAAGAAGTGGTATTAAGAAAAATGTTTCACCACATGTTTTGAGGCATTCCTTTGCAACTCATTTGCTAAAACATGGTGCAGACTTACGTATTATTCAGGAATTATTGGGACATGAGGATATTGCAACCACGCAAATATATGCCCACTTGGTTAATGAAAAATTAAAGGATGATTATACGTATCATCCAAGAAATAAGAAAGAGTGATTTATATGGATAAGAAAAAAATATTAGGAATAGTAGCATTAGTGATTGTACTTATTATTTTTTATTTTTTAGCTTCTACTTTTTATATGAATAAAATGTATAACTATAAAAAAGATGTTAAGGATGCTATTGATTTATACTATACTTCTTTGAACGTTAATGACTTAGAACCTATTCCTGAATTGTTTAAAAAATATGAAAAAAATGAAAAAAGAAAAAATGAAATTCAATCTTATGGCAAGGATTTAGTGGTTGAATGGTTTGATTTTTTGAGTAGCAAATATGTTTGTGATTTAGAAAATGTTAATGCTTGTAAGTTACAATTAAATGAATTAAGTGAATTAAATCCAAAAATTGATAAATTGTATAATTATCGAGATATAGATGGTTATAGAATTATTGATGAGAAATCATATAAAATGATAAAAACAAATATTACAGAAAAAATGGCAAAAATTCAAGAAATAGTTGCTGATAGTAACGCTAAGAGACCTTTAAATGAAGTTGAATTACGTGAACAGAAATGTAATGCAACTAATGAGTGCGAAGATTGCCGTAATGGTATTTGTACTTGTACGTATTCTGAAAGTGGTAAAGCTAGAGAAACTGTATTATGTAAAAAAAATATTGAATCATAATAAAACTCGGAATAATCCGAGTTTTTTGAACTTTATATCGTTCAAATTTTTTTGTTCTTGATTATTTACAAGAATTTGCATTATGAGCTTGTGTTTTAGATTCTCTTGCTTTAGATTCTTTAGCTTTATTTTGTGCATTATTCTTACAAGAACTTTTTTTATTTTTGTTGTTCATAATTTACCTCCCAGTTATATTATTAACGATATTGCATCTTTTATTCATTTTATTTTCATAATTTAATAAAAATAAAATATCTTTTATTATGAGTGATTTAATGGTTATTATAATTTCATCTTTAGCTGGCTTATCGACGATGATCGGTACTTTTTTGATATATGTAAAAATGAAAGAGCAGGGGAGGATATTGGCTTTTTCGTTGGGATTAGCTTTTATTGTCATGTTCTTAATTTCGATATTTGATTTGATACCTGAAGCCTTACGTTTAATGCGAGAAATAAAAATGAATAATATTTTCAGTAAATCTTTAGTTTGTTTATTGATAGGGTATTTACTAGTTTCTATTACAGAGAAAAAAATAGATAATGATAATCAATTATATAAAATAGGTGTCTTAAGTATGATAACTTTATTTATACATAATTTGCCAGAAGGAATTATTACTTCAATTACGACTTATAATAATACTAAATTAGGGTTAAAAATGTCTGCTTTAATTATGTTACATAATATTCCTGAAGGAATTTGTATTGCTTTACCAATTTATTATGCAACTAAAAGTAAGTTTAAGGCATATAAATATACTTTTATAAGTGGGTTAGGGGAGGTTATAGGAGCTGTATTATCTATTTTATTTTTAAAAAAATTTATTACAATTAAGTTGTTAGCTATTATATTAATGATTACTAGTGGTATTATGATTACGTTGAGTTTAGATAAAATTTTAAAAGAAGCTTTAAGTTATAAAAAATATAAAGATATGTGTTTTGGAATTTTATTAGGAATTGTTATTATTGTCTTAACTCTTTAAATGTGAAGGTTACTTATTATTGGGTATTTAAAAAAATTAAAATTTTAATTATTATGAGGTTAACATAATATATATTCTATAAATAGTATAATAAAAAGACTCATTTAATAGAGTCCTTTTTTATGATTTTATATAATTTAATATATCTTCGTCGCTGATTTGTAAAATTTTAACTAACTTTTTAAAATTATCTAATGATGGTTTAGTTTCATTATTTTCTATTCTTTGTATAGTTCTCGTATCTAATTCTGTTAATTCTGCTAATTGTTCTTGAGTATATTTTCTTAATTTTCTGTATTTTTTAAACATTTCTTGCACCTCACGACAAGTATGTCATAATTTTCTTTTTTGTAACACGGCATAAAATACGTATTTTAACTTGACATCTTTGCCGTGTTTTACTATAATTTATTTAACGGCACATATGCCGTAAGAGAGGAGCTGTTGTATGAAAGAAAATGTTCAGATAATTAATGGTGCAAGATGGACTAAAGAGGGAAAAACTTATTCTTTACTTAATTTAATTTTTACAAGTAAAGAAGCATTAGCTAATAATCCTAATTTCTTTGGTGGACAACTTGTTACTGTTATGGTAAATGCGAATGATTTTGATATGTTGAGACTTTTAGCTATGAAAGAGTGCGAAGCTGATATAACTTTTGAGAATAATGCTAAAAACCCCCTAAAACCTAAAGTAAAAATTAAGAGCTTAAAAACAAGAGATGGCAAAGTTACTTTACTTTCTTAATACTAAAAATCAAACATACTTTACTAAGTATCTTCAATTTTGTTCAAAGATAGATATAGGAGATACTGATTATCATGGTCATGTTCTCGTAAATGTGCTACATTGTGGCAATATAAATAATAGAGTTTATTCTATGTCATTTAAAGACTTTGATGTTTTCTGTGATTTACAAGTTCAAAGGTTCCTCAAACATGACCATGAAACCAAAATGAGGAACATTAAAATGGCTATTTCCGAAAGGTTAATTAAATTAGCTCGACGGATTAGTAAATAAATAATAAAAAGGAGTAAGGCTATGAATTTTTTGGCTGACCCAGTATCAACTATTGACTTTAGTGGATACATCACTGCATTGACTGGAACTATTACTGTTGCTCAAGTTTTAACTGTTTTAAGTTCTGTTGTCGGTGTTGGTATGGCATTCTTCTTGATGTGGCTAGGTGTAAGAAAAGCTACACGTTCTTTCACAACTGCTGTTTCTACAGGAAGAATTCATATTTAGTTTGTGCTACTAGATATTGTCTAGTAGCTATTTTTTTTAGAAAAGAGGAATATTATGATTGATAAAAAAACAGAAAGAAAATTATTAAAAATTTGTAATAATAAAAAGGAAGTTGAAAAGTTAATAAATAATTTATTAGAATCTCATTTTTATAACTTATTGATATTAAGTTATTTAGTTGAAAATTCAAAGTTCTATCAAGATAAAGCAAGTAATTTATTAGATTATCTATCTCAAAATGGTGATGTATATGATTTCATTTCAAGCTTTAGCTTATCAGAATAATGTTTTGTCGATTTTTAAGACATTAGAATGGCGTTACCAATTTAATTTAGAACATCCGAACTATTTTCATCCTGACGGCCTAATAGTTTTTGTCGGGCCACAAGGGTCTGGTAAGACCTTGTCGGCCGTCAATTATGTTCGGAATTTAATCGAAAAATATCCAAAAGCTTTAATTGTTACTAATCTTGAATTAATGTTTTTACCTAAAAATTATAAAAATTTACGTGAATTTAGAAATGCTGATGACTTCTTTAAGTATAAAAATGGAGAAGAAGGCATTATCTATTTAATTGATGAAATACAATTATATTTTAATTCTTTACAATCAAAAAATATTAATTTAGAAGTAATTAATTATATCTCACAACAAAGAAAACAACGTGTTCATATTGTTGGAACATCTCAAGTTTTTGGTAGAATGGCTAAACCATTGCGTGAACAATTTGATACCGTTATTCTTTGTAAAAAATTTTTTAATTGTATTGAAAAAATGATGATTATTGACCGAGATAGTATTGATGATGAAAATTCTACTAGCACTAATTTAAATGCCAAAGTTAAACGTTCAAAGTGGGGGATTTATAGTCCTGAAATGTTTGATACTTACGATACTTACAAAGTCATTGATGGTCAAAATTTCGCTTATGGAGAGGAAGTTGTTAATAATGCCATACGATTTACAAATAGTTGTTGATTTAGTTACTTATATGCTTATGTGGTCATTCCCAATTGCTGTAGTATTTGAATTAGCTTTGAAATTTGCTGATATTTTCTTAAATTTTATTGGTTCAGGACGTGTTAAGTTATGATTAATGATGTTCAGTATAATATTTTTAAAGACTTTTTAATAACTCGTCAGCAAGATTATGGTTATTATCTTTGTACTCAAGAGACATATACAGAACAATATTATAGTACTTATTATTTCACTTGCTATATGTCTAAAGCTAAACCTAAAAAAAATAATTATAATCAATATGTGTTTGAAAATTACCAATCTTGTAATGTTAATTTTGTACGTAATAATTCTTATTCTTTAGATTGTGCAGAACATACAGGCAATATATCTTTAAAACCAAATCATAGTTCGCAAAAATTAACATTTAGTAATGTTGATACTTATTTTATTGACCCAGTTAAAGAATATACATCTACTACTTATATTTCTTTATCTTTTATTTTTATTGTTGCAATTATTATTTGTATATATTTTATTCATTCTTTATTATCTAGAAAGTAGTGATTTTTATGCGAAAGTGCTTAGTGTTTATTAACATTGCATTATATTCTTTTCTTTTATTTTTTATCTTATTTGTTTTAGGATTGTCTAAAGTAGAAGCTGAAACAGGTACTTTTACTGATAAACCACCATCAGCAGTACAGATCCATAAGTATGGCGTCGGTTGGGTTAATTATACTACTTATGGTACTTCTGCTTGGGGTTTTTCTGGTTATTCTTTAGGAAATGTTTATGCTGGCACTGAACAACCTACAACTTTTAATACTAAGTTTTATTATAATAATCAAAATTGGTTTAAAACTGATAATTGGACTGCTACATTTCAAATAATGACTATGTCCGAGGACGCCAAAAACTTTTTTGATTATGAACGTGTAAGAGTTTTCGCTTTAACTGATTATGGTAATTTTGAATGTTCTAGGACACCTTTAGGTGTTAGTGGAGGTTCTGGAAATATATTAGGTGTTACTTGTTCAGGTCAAAGAACTAATACTTTAGGTTTTCAATTAAATTGGACTAAATTCGATGAAGCTCCTGGAAGAAATGTAGATATTTCTATAAGAAGTGACTATTCTTCTTATCAAACTAATGTAGATACTTCTAATACTATTAATTCTATTGATAAGGCTACTTCCGATATTATCAATAATAATACTCAAAATAAGCAAGATATTATTAATAATGCTAATAAAAATCATGAAGAAACAAAAAAACAATTAGAAGAATCTAATGATACATCTAAATCAATCTTACAAAATATTATTGCATTACCTAAGACAATCATTAATTTACTTACTGATGCTTTAAAATCTTTATTTATTCCATCGGACGATTTTTGGCAGAATAATTTTAATGATGTTGAAGATTTAATTGAAAAAAAGCTCGGTGTTTTAGGATATCCTTTTGTTTTAGTTAATAATACATTAAATTTCTTTTTAACACTTGAAGATTCAAATGATTATGTTATTAAGTGGAATGATGTTAAAGTTCCTAATTTTAATTACGTTATAATTCCAGCAGGTTCTTACGATTTAGGTAGTGTTTTAGAAGATAGTAATATTAAATATGCTCATGACTTATATATGTTATGTTTAAATGCTTTAATTTTATTATCATTTGTTAAATTATGTCATAACAAGTATGTTGATATTTTTGGTGGTCAATATGATGATACAGAATATATTGTTGTTGAAGATAGTGTTACTGATGTAGTTGATACCGATAGAGGTAAACGTTATTTTACTCGTAAAGAGAAACGTAGAGTTAAAGCAGGTGATGAAGAATGATTATTGAAGCTATTTTAAATGGTATTTTTACTTTGCTTAAATATGTTATTTCTAAATTACCTAGTATACCTGACTTTTCTCCTGGTATGCTTGATAGTTTTGACCAATTTTTAAAGACTATTTTTAGCAATACTAAACTTTTAGGTTTTTTCTTTCCAATAAATACTATAAAGGTTCTTATACCTTTGGTTATTGTTGTACTTAACTTTGAGCATATCTACCATCTATTGATTTGGGTAATTTCCTGGATTAAGTCCCATCGTTGATTTTTTAACTACGTTTGAGTTAGAGAAACTTGTTTTCTCTTTCGAGAACGTAGTCCGCCCCGCCGGCTAGGCGAACTTTATGGAGAGGTTTTTTCCTGGAGATTTACTCAAGCCTATACTTGATAGTAGGCTCATAACTGGAGTACGATTTGAAAAATACAATTATAAAATCATCAAATGTGGCAAATATATTCAAATATATCATTATGCTTCAAGCAGGGTTAATTCTTCATTAGAATGCTTTGGTTTTAAAAAAATATATAAAAAGGGTAGAGTAGTAGTTAAAGAAGATAAAAAAATAGAAAATAGAAATATTATTCGTTCTAAATTAAATTGTCAAAGGCTAGCTAAAGCCAACGTTGATAGTTGGATGTCATTCATTACATTAACTTATCGTGAAAATATGCAAGACGTTGCTCAAGCTAAATTAGACTTTCGTTATTTTGTAAAAAATATTCAAAAAATAAAAAAAGATTTTAAATATATTGTTATACCTGAATTTCAAAAGAGGGGAGCTATTCATTTTCATTTCTTATCTAACTTATCTTTAGAAGATAAAGACATTATAGTAAAACAGAAAGATAATGATAAATACTATGATGTTAAATATTGGTCTAAAGGCTTTTCAAGTTTTGAAAACGTCGTTGGCGATTGTAAAAAGATAGTTGGATATATATCTAAATATATGACTAAAGATGATGTCGATGAACGTTTATTTAATTTTAGACGTTTTAGTTCTTCACAAAACTTGAATAAGCCGATTGTTGAGTATGTTGACTTGAAGAACCAACATGCTAGAAATGAATTATGTAATCTTATCAAGAATAGTGAATTGATTTATGCTGATAGTTATCTTGACCCTTATTTAAATGAAATAAAATTCTATGAATTATTAGGTTAACATAATATATATTATACGAATAAATAAAAATTAAAAAAATAGTGATTTTAAATTTGATTTTATTTTTTTGTTTTATTAAAAATTATCTATTTCATTTTCATTTATTAATTTTTTTATATTGGTAATCTTGGAAAAAATTGTATTTTTAGATAAATTTAATAAAATAATTAAATTTAATAAATTTT
>ULLA01010443.1_pt1 | contig 90216 bp, 79 predicted proteins | sample 1951291 | NCBI WGS metagenome assembly ULLA01 (sample SAMEA4835514, study PRJEB28245) | human gut metagenome | biome: gut microbiome; material: fecal sample | place: Denmark | collected 2008 | reverse complement strand
CTAATGATAAAAGTAAAATTAAACCAATAGTAATTAAACTAATCATTAAAAAAAGATTTTTTTTAGGGATTTTAGTATTTTTTCTATGTTTTAGTTCTTCATTTTTTTTCATACTACCACCTATTTTTTATTATATCATTATATTTGCTATATTATTTATTTTTTTATATAATGATGATAATGGTGATAATATGAAAAAGGATAGTAAAATATGGCCAATTGTGTTGCTTATTATTTTTTTATTAATTATTTTTATCTTTATTGCATGTGAAATCATTAAGGAAAGTTCTAAAAGTAAGGATAATACTCCGAACACACCAGTAATTAAAGAAGAAAAAGAATTAGAACAAAATTTAACATGCTATACAACAAGTAATCTTTTGACAGAAGATGAGCAAGTAACTGGGCAAAAGAATATCAGATATAATTTTATCTTTAAGGATAAGAAATTTACAAAATATAGAAAAGAAGTTTTTTTAGCTTTTGTTAATAGTGATGCTTTTCAATCATACTGCATTAGTTGTGATAATATTGAAGCTAATGATATAAAAAGTATTACAAAAGGAATTGATATTAATATTACAAATGCTAAAAATTTATACATTTATGAAAATACTGACATAAATGTTTTAAAATATGATGGTGAATTAAAAGAAACTCAATTCGGACTTGATGGATTAACAAAAGATGCAACTATTGACGATGTTTTATTTTTTACAAAAGATATGATTTGTTACTGGGAAAATTAAAATGACATGTAATGATGTCATTTTATTATGCCATTATTTTGTTTCTTAGTTTTTTTAATAAAAGCAATATCCGGATCAGGATGTTTCTTTAAATATAAAAAGGTATAAATAATATTTAAAAAACAAACAATAATAATTAAGATATATTCAATAAGAGGAATAAGTAAGTCCTTAGCAGATAGTTTTACTAAAAAAAATATTAGAAAAATAGATAAAATAATATTTAAAAAATTATGAATAATTGTTAAATGTGGCTTTAATTCGTGGATTATAAAAATGGCTGATATAAATAGAGAAAGGTATGGAATAAGCCAGCCAATAAATAAACTAAAAAAGATAACATAAGTAAAAGTTCCTGAAACATTATTTAACAATAAAATAATTAGAGAAACTAAAGAAATTATAACATTTAATAAAGCTAATTTATTTTTCATAAAACACCTCACCTATTTGGCCAATTTTGGTAAATCAAATTGTTCTTCTATACTAGTTATGACACTGGTATTACTTATTTTTAATAAATCTTTAAAGGATATTTCTAAATAGAAAGTATTATCTGATTTTTTATAATCTTCAAAAACAATTATATTTTCCATTAATTCATTATTATTGTTAGTCTTTAAATAAAAGTTACAACCAGAAATAGAATTACAAATATGACTTATTATAGAATGATTATAATTATATAATTCAATATTTTTATACTTTTGTTCATGATTTTTCTTTAAAGTTTCATATTCTTTTTTTAAAGAAGCCATATTAGAGTTAAGTGTAGCAATATTAATACTGGCTCGATTCATTTTACCAACACATTTTTCAAGTTCCTCTTGGTATTGAGCTGGACCAAGTTTATATTTATTTAAGTTTTGTCTAGTATGTTTACATTTATCAATAGCCATTTTATGAGAAGAAATTTCAAGCTCTAAGTCTTTAATTTGATTCTTAAGTTTTTCTTCTTTTTGCTCACAAATTTGATTCATGTATTCTGGTTTAAAAGATCTCAAGTCGAGTAAGCTATAATCTATTTCTTCTGCATTAAATAGGTATTGTAAAGAAAATTTTTGAATTATTAAGACTAATAAGATTCTTATATCTTGGAAATTATTAACCTTTTTTAACATTCCGTATGTAAGTTTATTTTGTTTTATCTTGGAGGTAGTTAAAAATTGTAATGTTGAATCAAAATAAGAATTTATATATTCTAACATTGTTAGGTCATTACTTAATTGCCAAATAATATTTTCAATAATATGAACTTGTTTACTTAATTGATAATCATAAAAATTAGTTGGCAAGCTTTTAGAGATATGTTTTAAATATTTGGCATTTACATTAGTTAATTTATCCGCTTCTTCTTCTAGTACAAAACCTTGCTTAGTACATTCATTTTTTAGCAATTTATAAAAAACAAGATATAATTCTTCACTTTCTAATCCATATTTATACTTTTTAAAATGTTTTAAATAATTAATAGCAGCATTTTTAATTATTAAAATATTATTTTCCTTAACTTCTTTTGTTTTATCTGTATATTTTACTTTAATACTAAAAAAGATAAAATGACTTAAAAAGTCTAAAAGTTCCTCAGGGGAATTAACTTTTTTGACATCTCTTTTAGGAATAGTATAACAAATTGTAATATCACGATGAGCTTTTTTAGGATGAGGATTGTCTAAAATAAGAGCAATAAATGAACATAACCAAGGCATATCAATCCATTCTTCATTAAAATATAATCTATTATCACTAAGATCTAAATAAAACGATTTATTTAAAAGATTTTTTTTAACTTTTCTTGTTAAATCTAAAACATTTTTACATTCTATGTTAGTAATTTTAGCAATAGAAATTTCACCGATTGAAGTTTTTTCATTTAACTTTTTTTTAATTTGTAGTAAATACTGTTTATATTTGTAAGCAATGTATTCATTGCTGTTAATAATAATTTTTAATAAATATAAATTATAAAGATAACTTTGACGGCCTTCATGGTTATAGTAGTATTCAGTATTTTCAATTAAAAAATCTTGATTGCTGATGAGTTTAATAATAGCATCAATAATAACAGAAATATTTTTTTTAGATTTTTTTTGAATACTACTTACTTCCATACTTTAATCTCCTTATAATTTTTCTACAGTTTCGTTCATTATTGAATATAAATAAATATTAGTTTTTTTATTTGAAATTTTTTCAATATAATTTTTATAGCCATTTAATTGTTTTAAATAGTTTTCATCTTTGATGTTACTTAATTTGTAGTCAATGATATCAATACGATCTTTATACTCTAACATTAAATCTATTATACCATGATATTCAGTGTCTTTTTTGATGTAAATAAATTCATATTCTTTATATATAGTAGCTTCTTGAATATTAGATAAGAGTTGGTTAGTTAAGAATTTTTTTATTTTGGTAGCAATGAATGAATTATCAATTAATGTGTAGTCGGGATTTTTAAAGTTAATTAACTCAAGACTTTCGTGGAATTCTAGACCAAATTCTAAATTATTGGCTGTTTTTTTATCAATAAGTTCATTTAATTTTTTTGAAAAATGTTCTTTTTCAATTTCCGTAGTTTCAGGTAATGTAAGCTCTGTTACTTCGAAAGTTTCTACTGCATTATCTGGTATTTCTGGTAATTTTTTATTATTAAATAAATATTCATTAGTAATATTTAACTTAATTAAATCAATTGTTTCATAATATTTAACAATTTTATCTTTAATAGAATTTAAGATATCTGAGAAAGAACGATATTTTCTTCTTACACCAAGTTCAATAGTATTATTTTCATCTAATAAATATGATTTTTCATCTACTTTAGGAGTTATCATTATCATTTGCTCTTTGGCTCTTGTTAAAGCAACATAAAATAAACGAATTTTTTCAGATACTTCTTCTTCCAAATAATGATATTTGACAAGATACTTGAGCATTGATTCATTGATTCCTTCACTATAAAAAGGTGTTATGATACCATAAGTATTATCAATTAAGAAACGTTCTTTTAAGTCACTTATATTAAATGACTTGTATAAGCCACTGTAGTAACAAATATGATATTCTAATCCTTTAGATTTGTGAATAGTCATTATTTTGACGGAATTAGAATTACTACCTAAGACACTATATTTCATGTCATAGTTTTTTTCAATTAATTCATTTAAGTAGTCTCTAAATGTATAGATGTTATATCCTAAAGTAGCTAGATTAGACGCTATATCAAGCAATTTATCAATACGCGTTATAGATGCTTCAATGTTAGATATTTGTAATAATTTTTCATACATTTTAGTTTTTTTAACAATTAAATAAACTAAATTACTTATAGTAGAAAATGATAATTGATCACTTAATTCTTTTAGATCATTATAAACTCGGTTATGAAAAAAATCATTGTTTTTAAAGCAAGTAAAGATTTCTTGATCACTTAAGTTATAAAGATAGCTTCTAGCAATACTAACAAAGTCATATTTAAAACTGTTATCAAATTCTTGAAGGTTTATTTTAACAATAAAGTCGATAATATTTTTTAAAATATAGATATCATCAGAATTATTGAGTTTTTCATCTTTATATAAAGTTAAAGGAATTCCCATGTATTCAAAGATTTTTTTATAAAGATTAAAATCAGAAGTACGATCCATTAAAATAACAAAATCGTTGTAGGTAATATCTTTTAAGGCTTTTTCATCTTTATCAAATACTTGGTAATGATTATTAATTTTTTCTTGAATATCTCTAGCTATAGTAAAAATTTCAATTTCTTCTTTTGTGTATGGACTTTCTTTATCTAACTCATATTCTAAAATTTGGCAATTATAGTTTTGGTCAGTTTTGCCTTCTTCAATATAAGTGGTGTTACCATAAACCATTTGGTGGGATTCGTGATACTCTGCTCCCCCTATTACATTATCCATAACAAGATTAAAAATTTCATTAATATTAGCTAAAACTTCTATACGAGAACGAAAATTTTTAACTAAATCTATTTTAAGACCATTTAAGTGCTGTGCATAATTATCATATTTATTTTTAAAAATGTAAGGGTTAGCATTACGAAAACGATAAATACTTTGTTTGATATCACCAACCATATAAACATTATTATTTTCAATCATACTAATAAAAGTTTCTTGAATATCATTAGTATCTTGATATTCATCAATCATAATTTGTTTAAAAGTATTTTTTAATTCTTCGCGAACTTGGGAATTTTCTTTTAAAATTTTAATAGATAACAAAGCAATATCTTGAAAATCATATATTTCATTATGTGCTTTATACTCATGAAGTTGCTTTAAAAAATCTTTGATAATAGCAATGATGCTTCGCGAATATGTGAATGTTTTTGTAATGTTTTCTTTTATTGTTTGAGTATTACCATAATTAAGAACAATATTTGATAAATTAGTAAGGGCTTTCTTTAAGTTTTCTTTAGCTTCTTTTTGTTCGTCTTCACTACCGCGTGGCAAACTAGGAATTTTAATGGATAGCAAAGCATTATAAATTTCATCAATACTTTGGGCATTATAAAGATTAGCTAGTTCTTTTTCACACCTTGTTTCATATTCACCATCCATTAAAAGATAAAAATTTTCGGCTTGTTTATGAATTTCAGAAATTTCATTTTTTAGTAATTTTTCATATTCATTTAAACATTCTATTATAAAGTTGTCACTTAGATATTGAGTTTCATAATTTTCTAAGTATTCTTCTCGATTAGGAAGACCATCTATTTTGGAAGCAATCTTTAAGACGCTATTTCTGATATCTTGATCATCTTTAATACAAAAATCGTTAATTAAATTTGTAAAATCAGAAGTTGGATTGGCATAGTTTTTTTCAAATACTTCATCCATTATTTTAGTTTTTTGCATCTCAATAATAGATGATTCAGAAATACTTATATTATTAGAAATATTAAGTAAATAATGATATTTTTTTACGACGGATAAAGCGAATGAATCAAAGGTCGTGATATAAGCTTGATCAATTAGTTCTAGTTCATGTTGAAGTTGAGGATTAGTAGCTAAACCTTTTTTTATAGATTTTCTTATACGTTCTTTCATTTCGCCGGCTGCGGCTTTGGTGAAAGTTAAAATAAGTAATTCGTTAACATGAACACCTGAGTTTAAAATACGCATCGTACGAGCTGTTAAAACAGCAGTTTTTCCGGAACCTGCTCCAGCAGAGACAATAATATTTTGACCATCTTCATCGATAGCTAATTGTTGTTCTTTAGTCCAAGCCATTAGTATCACCTCCTAGAATATCTTCTTTAGTTAGTTCTTTTAACTCGACAATATCGTCAGCTGTTGTGTAGCATAAATCTTTAAATTTACATAGAGCGCATCCTTTATTTTCCTTTCCTATTTTACGAGGAGCAATCGGAAACTCTGCTTCGCTAATTTTTTGGGCACTATTTTTTATTTGAGTCTCGACGATATCACAAATATGATCGATTTTTTCATCTGATAAAACTTTGGTGTAGCTATAAAAAGAATAATCTTTTTTTACTTTCATGCCTTTTATTATGTTACTATCCATGTAAGATTTATCAAAAACAGATAAAATATCAACATTTTCATTAGAATAGCCCTGTAATAAAAGATTTTTCTTTTTTAGCTGTTCATAAGAACTAGAGTTATCAACAGTTATTTCGTTGTTTAAAATTTTTTGAAGATAAAAACCGGCTATTTTGACATTTTTTAATTTACGAGAGTTCTTTGCTAAGTAAATATAGATAGGTAATTGCATATCTATTCCATATGGAATTGAAGTTAAACTTAAATTAGGGTTGCCAGTTTTGTAATCAATGATAGCAATGATTGTTTGATCGTTTTCTTTTTTATATTTTATTTTATCAATAACGCCTGTAAAAGTTATTTTCATATCACCGCTAAGACTTGTATAAACACGTTCTTCATGTAATTCATCTTTTAAATCTGTAAAATTTTCTTGTTCGCTGATTGTTTCAATTATAAAAGCTAATTCTTTTTTTAAACGTTTTAAAAAAAATTCTTCTTTAGGAGTAAAGTCATGTTCTATATCATTGACTTCTTTATCCCAAAGCTCATCATAAGATAAATTATTTTGATTAAAAGTTTCCAAGATTTTATGAAAAAGTGTTCCTATTATTTGAAAAAAAGTTTCTTCATAAATGTTTAAGTTCAAAATATAGTTTGCATAATAAGAAAAAGGACAACGATTGTATTTATCTATACTACTATATGATAAAGTTAGATGATTATTTAAGTATTCTTTAAAATCATTCTTGTTAATGCCTGTGAAAGAGTGTTGATAAGTATTATATGGCAATGTTAAATAATGTTTATTTAAACTATAAAGTTGTGAACTTTTAGTACCATATTTATAAAATTCATCTTTTAAAGAATTTAGTTTAATTTTATTATAAAGATTTGAATAAATGTTCTCGATGTGATTATTTCGAATAATTTCATAATTTAATTCTTCGTTAATATTAGAAATATTAAAATCTTCCCCATCGGCTTTTAATTTATAAGTTATTATAACGTTATTTAAACTAGTTAATTTGTTTATTAAAGTTAATCTTTCATTAATATTGTAATCAACAGTATATGAAATGCTTAATTCTTCTTTATCTTTATCAGTTAAATATTCCTCATCTTTGTGTATAACAGGGAGAATACCTTGGTTAAAAGACATAATGAAAATATAGTCATCTTCTCTGAATGGATAATCTAAATTCTGTTCATGAATCGAATTTTCTAAATCTTTTGTTTTTATTTTTATGGCTTTTATATCTTGTTTAAGCATTGGATAAATTAGTTCATAATTATCAAAAGAAGCATACTTGTTAACAGCAGTTATTAACTGATTATAAATCTCTTCAGCATCTTTGGAATTAGCTAAGTTTTTCACTTCTTCTAGAGTTTTCGAAATATCAGAATTATATAATTCAAAAAATTTAGTTACAATAAAAGTTCCGTAAATACTTTGTTGTTCTTGTAAAGTAATAGGTAGATTAAACATAGGAAAAATACGCTTAATTAGCTTACGATACGAATCATTAAGATTTGTTAGGTAAATATTAGATGGACTAATGCCAGATTTTATTAAACTACATATTTTATTAGCTACAAAAACCACTTCATTTTCAATAGAATCAATTTCGTAGATTTGATGTTTTGTGGAAGTAATTTTATTGTTATTAATAATTTCAACATCAGTTATGTTGCATAAATTTTTTTTAGTAAAAAGTAATTCCTTAGTTTCAGGCAGATTATAAAAGAAGATACGACGATTTTTTAAATTGTTAATAAATAATTTGTTAATTTTTAAAAGATTTTGATTGATTAATTCTTTTTTTAAGTTTAAAAGAAATTGTAATTTAGAATTTTGGTAAGGTTTATCTTCTAAATAATACATATTATTTAAATATATTTTTGCAATATCATAAATAACATTATATTGATCCATAATATATTTAATTGTTTTTAAATTATAATCAAAATAAAATAGTCTATTAAATTCATTTATCGTATAAATTTTGATGTTGATAAGTTGTTGGTTATTTAATAATATTTTTTTCTTTTCGTTATTTGTTGTTAGGATTATATCATTATTTTTAAACATTATTACCACCATTTTTTATTTTAGCATAAACCTTGTATAAATGGTAATCTTATCTAAATTTATAATCGTTTTGAATAAGAAATTTAGCAAAATTTGTTAAATTAACAGCATTGTCTAATTTATTTAATATTTTATTATTTTGAATAATTATGATACTTGGATATTCAGTTATATCATAATCTTTTAGAGCAGTTTTTTCAGTTTTAGATAGGTTATCAATGTTAATAATATTAAGACTTGTATCAAAAATAGAAGTAAGATGTGAGGCATTATTTACTAAAATTTCACATTCGTCACATTTGTTTTTTACTATTAAATAAAGACTTTTTTCTTTGCCATTTTCAATATGTGATGGTTCAAATATATAGTTTTGTGCATTAAAATTAAATAGTTCATGTTTATATTGAATTTTTTCTTTCGAAAATGGTTCAGAACATCCTGTTTGTTCTAAACAAAGATTATTGTTGTCTAAATATAGGTACTTTTTATCAATAACAATGTAATTCTTTTTATCTTGATAAGCACCTTTTATAGAAAATTTGGCATTTTCAATATTTTTATCGTTGTAATTTATAGTTATATTGTAAATATATTGACTATTTTTTAAATTATATTCTTCTTTGATAGTACCATATTCTTGAGAATTACTATAAATAATAATTTCTTTCTGCCATGTTCCTTCTATTGAAGCTGCTTTTTCTTCTTTTTTATTACTATTCAAAAAGATACAACATACTAAAATTAGAACAATTATTGTCATAATTGTAGGTATAATAAATTGACTTTTTTTCATAAGAATCACCTGCCAAAGATTATAACACAACATTAAAGTTATGGAATATTTATTTATTATTTTTAAGGTGTTTTCTTCAAAAAAAACCAATCCATTACTAGATTGGTTATTTATTTAGCTCGAAAAAAATCGAGTATATTTCACAATGGGGCGGAATATGGGGATCGAACCCATGCATGCCAGAGCCACAATCTGGTGTGTTAACCACTTCACCAATTCCGCCATGAACAACAATAGAATAACATTTAATTGAAGAAAAAGCAAGTATATATTATAATTATTTTAGGATGTGATTATATGTTTTACTATAAACTAGATTTACTATTAAAAACTAGTACAACTAGTAATAATTTCTTTAAAAAGTTACAATATGAATTTAAAGATTTGTTTGATGACTTTGCTGATTTTTTTGATCTTATCAAAACTCATACTTATGATGTTTTATGTCAAAAATTTGATCCACTTGTTGTAAATATGTTTGGAATTGGTCTTATCTTTCTTCTTATTATGCTTATAGCAACCAAGATAATTAATAAGTAATGACACTATTTTTCTTGAAAAATATATCAATCAAATGTAAACTATATGTTAGGGAGTGATAAAATGGAAAAAAAGAAAAATGTTGTCGACAATACAAAAGTTGAAGAAACTAATAATGAAGGCTTTGATGAACTAACAACAGAAGATCGTTTAGTTAGTATTGAAAAAAAAGTAAATGCTACTTTAATTTTAGTTGTTATTATGGCTATATTAGCTATTATTAATCTTTCTATATTAGTAAGTAATAATTCTGGACAAACAACTACTAATGAAGATTTAACGCCAAATAGTACTGATACTTCAGCAGATTATGACGTTAGTGAATTTGATGAAATTAAAGCTAGTGACTTAAGCAAAGAATCAAAAAATAAAACAATTGTTGTTTATATAGGTAGATCTAGTTGTGGCTATTGTGTACAATTTGTACCTATTTTAAAATCAGTACAAGAAAAATATAATTTTACAACTAAATATATTGATATTGCCAAAATAATCGATTATAATTCTAGTTCTATTTCAGATCAAGATGCTTATAACCTACTTACTAATATGAAAACTAATAGTGAACAAAAAGGTATTATGGAACAATTTGGTTCTACACCAATGACTTTAGTAATCAAAAATAATACAATTGTTGATTCAATAGTTGGAGCTACTGATGAAAGTACTTTAACAAAGCTTATTGAAGATAATGGATTTAGTAAAAAATAATTACTAAATCTTTTTTATTGAAAAAAAATAATTATGATTTTCTATCTATTTAAAAGTTTAATATGATATGATAAGTATTAGATTTACTTTGAAAGAAGTGATAGAATGAATATTAAAAATTTGACAATGACTTTTGGAACACAAGAGATATTTAATGATGTAACACTACAAATTAAAGATAAAGAAAAAGTTGGTATTATTGGTGTTAATGGAGCTGGTAAATCAACTTTTTTCAAACTAATTTTAGGGACTATTCAACCTGATAGTGGCAAAATCATATTAAAGCCGGGAACAAGAATTGGCTTTTTACCACAAGTGATAAGTGATGAAATTCCTAACATGGATATTTCTGTTTTTGATTTTTTACTTGATGGAAGACCAATAAAAAAATTAGAAAATGAATTAGCTGATTTGTATACGCAGGCAAGTACTGAGACAGATGAAAAAAAAATAAAGTATATAATGAAAAAAATAGGAAAAACACAAGAAAAATTAGAATACTATGACGTTTATAATTGTGAAAATATTTTATTAAAAATAGTTACTGGAATGAATATTGATAGCGACTTACTAGATTTAAAATTATCAGCTCTTTCAGGAGGGCAAAAAAGCAAAATTGCTTTTGCTCGCCTACTCTATTCAAATCCTGAAATCATCTTACTTGATGAACCTACTAATCACTTAGATCTTGATAGTAAAAATTATATTATTAATTATTTAAAAAATTATAATGGCACTATTTTAGTTATAAGTCATGATATTGAGTTTCTAGATCAAATAACAACTCAAACGCTTTATGTTGATAAAACAACTCATCAAATGGAACTTTATCCTGGAAATTATGAAAAATATATGAAAATACGAAATGAAAGATTAAAAACACAAGAAAGAATATATGAAAAGCAATTAAAAGAAGAAGAAAAGTTAAAGAATATTATAAATAAATATATTAGAGGCAATGAGAAAAAAGCGAAAATTGCGAAAGATCGTCAAAAAAAGTTGGCTAAACTAGAAGAAAATAAGATTACATTAGAACAAAAGAAAAAATATACTAGATTTAAAATGGAAATTAATCATCCATCTGGTATAATTCCATTAAAAGTTGAAGATTTAAAATTTGGATATACTAATGATCATTTGCTATTTAAAAACCTTACTTTTGATTTAGAACGCGGGGAGAAATTTTTAATTGTAGGCGAAAACGGGGTTGGTAAATCAACTTTGTTAAAATTAATTATAGGGCAATTAAAACAAAAAGAAGGTAAAATTATCTTAAATGAGAAGTGTGAAATTGGCTACTATGCTCAAGAACATGAGAATTTACGAAATGACCAAACTATTTTAGAAAATTTTAGTGAATTTAATTTAAGTATAAATAAATTGAGATCATTTTTAGGAAGTTTTTTATTTCATGGTGATGATGTATATAAAAAGATATCATACTTATCACCTGGAGAACGAAGTCGTATTGCCTTAGCCAAACTTGCACTTTCAGGGGCAAATCTTCTAATACTAGATGAACCAACAAACCATCTAGATCCCGAAACACAAAAGATAATTGCAGAAACTTTTAAAGATTATGCTGGAACAATGTTAGTTGTTTCACATAATATTGAATTTGTAAATAATTTAGGGATTGAACGAATGTTAATGCTTCCAAGCGGGGAAATTAAGTATTATGATGCTAATATAGTTATGTATTATCATAATTTAAATAATAGTAAATAAGGATAAATTATTATATTAAGACGTGATATAATAAAAATAAAGATAGGAGGTTTTATGAAAAGCAAGAAAAAATCACCGGTTATTTCGATAATTTGGGATTATTTAATGATTACTATTGGAGCAGCTATCGCGGCATTGGCTCTTGAAGCAATTTTAGTTTCTAATTCAATATTAGATGGTGGAGTTACAGGAATAAGTATTATTCTAAATTTGTTATTAAAATGGAAATTAAGTATTTGTATCTTTTTAATAAATATTCCTTTTATTTATATTGGTTTTAAAAATTTAGGCTGGAAATTTTTAGCTAAAGCTATATATAGTATTGTACTTTTTTCTATTTTATTAGAAGTATTTCATTCACTAGGAACAATTATAGATAATAAGTTACTAGCTACTATTTACGGAAGTGCTTTATTAGGTATTGGTGTTGGCTTAGTTATTCGCTTCGGTGGATGCTTAGACGGCACAGAATCATTAGGAATCGTAATCAGCAAGAATACTAATTTTTCAGTAGGACAATTTGTATTAGGCTGCAATGCTATTATATTTACTATTGCAGGCTTTTTCTTTGGGATCGACCGTTCCTTATATTCCCTTCTAGCTTATTTTATTACAAGTAAAGTCGTAGATGAAGTTAGTGAAGGATTAGAAAAAGCCAAAGCTGCCATGATTATTACAGAAGATGGGGAAAAAATGGCAAAACAGATTTATAGTAAAATTGGTAGAACTGTGACTTTATTAGACGGAAATGGATTAATTTCAGGAGAAAAAGCTGTTTTATATTGTGTTTTAACGCGTATAGAAATTCCTCAATTAAAGAGAATCGTTACAGAAGAAGACCAATCTGCTTTTGTTACTATAACTGATGTATCTGAAATAATTGGGTCGCATATAAAATCTAATAAAAAATTAAAGAAGGATGTTGAATCTTAGTAAACTAGACACAATCGTGTCTTTTTATTTGTAAAATCAAAAATATTTAAGTAAAATATAATATATGGTAGAAGGTGTTTTTATGTATAATAGTGTCGAAGAAGCTATTCACTTCATGGTGAAAGCTAATAAAGGACAAAAAAGAAAAAACGAAAATATTGACAAATCATTTCATTCAATGTCAGTTGGAATGATGATAAAAAATACTACACAATCCGATGATGTAGTGGTAGCTGCAATATTACATGATATTATAAAAGATACAGAATATGGTTATGAAGATATTGAAGAAAAGTTTGGAACTTTAGTAGCCGATATGGTCGCAGATTTATCTGAGGACATGGGACTTCCTAAATGGATTGATAGAAAAAAAGATTATTTAAAACGTATTCGTAATAACGGAGATATAAATGTAATAAATATAATGGTTGCTGATAAATTACATAATTTATTATCTGATTATGAATTATTTACAAAAATTGACGATAAGGTATGGAAATACTCAAAAGCTACTAAAGTAGAAAACGCTTGGTTTTATAAAGAGTGCTATAATATTGCTAGAAAAAAGAAAGCAAATAACGTATTGTTAAAACGCTATAAAGAAATTTTAGAAATATATTTTGGTGAGATAGATGACGAAGACGAGAATTAAAAAAATATTATTAAGATTAACATTAATAATTTGTTTATTAATTTTCTTTTGGATGGTTTATTTATTGATAAATAATAAAACAAGTTGGATTGACAATCAAGGATATTATATAGCTACACGATGGAAAAATGATAATATTACTACTATTTTTAAATTTTTATCATCTCTATGTAGCGTTTATTTTATTATATTTGTTTGTGCTTTGTCATTTCTATTTTTTAAAAATAAGAATAAATCTTGGTTAATACTATTTAATGTAGCTTTATGCTTATTATTAAATCAATTTTGTAAACATTTATTTTTAAGAAATCGTCCTATTGACATAAATCTTATTGTTGAAAAAGGTTATAGTTTTCCTTCAGGGCATTCAATGGTTAGTTTAGCATTTTATGGTTTATTCATTTACATTGTTTACAAAAGTAATTTAAATAAGTTTGTAAAATTTTTGTTAATAATGTTGTTAAGTACTATTATCTTACTGATTGGGGTAAGTAGGATTTATTTAGGTGTTCATTATACTAGTGATGTCATTGCAGGATTTAGTTTATCTTTAGCTTATTTACTTATGTATATTAATTTGATATATAAAAAGAATGTAATTAAATAAAAAAATTGTATTTTTAAAGATACAATTTTTTTTGACATTAATTGTTTAAGTATTCTTCTAGGTTATTGCGACGATATGTTGGAGATGGCATTTGACTAGTAGGTATAAACCCCGGTTTAGCATTTATAACATCTGGAATTCTGTTTACGACATCTGCACATGTTAATTCAACTGTAGCGGGTTGTTTAACTGTTATAGTTGTTTCTGGTTCTCCTATAATTGTCCACTCATTAGTGTCAACTTCTTCCTTAGAATATACTTTACCTATACATTCAGCTTCTAAGATAATGCCCTCTTCTGTTTCAGCAGTTACAACAGCGCTCATTCCCGTTGCATCACCGGCTTTTATCGTCATATCTAGAGTTGTTGATAATAAATCTTCACTTGATGTTTGAGGAACACATTTCTGACTAGTTCTTTTGATGTGAAGATTTAGTTTATCAGCTAACCATCCAACAGTATTCCACATATATGAAGGTGCATATTCTCCTGATTCAATTATTTTTTGACGTTCTTCGTCTGACATCAAATCGATGGAAGCTATTTCGTGATCAAATTCTTCTAAAGTTAAGCCTGCTCCATGTGCTTTTGCTAAAGCAATTCCATAATCTTCGACATTATAAGATGAAGATCCTTTGATTTTGGCTATTTTATGAGTTGTTCCTGCTATTGTAGAAATAAGATTTCCCCAGAAAACATCTTGGTATCCACAACCAGTTACAGTACATTGATTAGCTTTGGCTAAAACATCAATTTCATGCCATAAAGTTGGGTTAGAATTTTCTGCAAAGAAAGCTTCTTCACATGTGGTAACAACATTTACACCATTTTTAACACACGTTCTGATTTCGTTTCTTAAATCCTTTACTAAACTCATTGTAGTAATTATAGCTATATCAGGTTTAGTCTCTTTAATAACATTATCTAAATCTGCAAGATCTCTTATTATTATATTTTTATTTTCACAACCTATAACTTGTGAAATATCAAGACCAATTATTTTTTTATTTATATCAACTGCTCCGACAACAACTGCACCATGTTCATATACATAGCGCATTGTATACTTACTCATTTTGCCACAACCAACTTGTAATACTTTTATTTTATCCATATTAAAATTCATCTCCTATTCTTATTTTTATTATATCAAATTCTTTACTTCATATTTATACAATTTAGTTATACTTTACAATTAAAAAGACACTAATTAGTGTCTGATAAGTCAACATTTTCTTCTTTAATTAAGTCAGCAAAATCTACTTTAAATTTTTCAATAGATTTTTTCTTGGCATCCTCATAAACATTTCTTGCATTACATACAGCTTTGTAGATGTGCTTAATACGACAAACATTTTCATTGTCAAATAAAGCATATGTAAAGGCATTAGATAAAATAGTTAAGCAGATATCTGGATAACGTGATGATATTTCGTAAACTCTTTTATATTCGTCTGTCATATCAACAATGAAACGCATTATTCTTTCAATAACATAACTAGTATATTCGAAATGAACACCTGTTTTGGCTTCTATTTTAGGATAAGTTCCCATTAGTATTTTTACACAAGTTTCTTGGTCAGCCTCAGCAACATCAATTTTTTGAAAACGTCTTAAAAAAGCACGGTCTTTAAGTATATATGACTCATATTCTTCGTCAGTTGTTGCACCAATCATTTTAATTTCTCCACGGTCTAAACCTGCTTTAAACATATTCGCAAAGTCAATTCCTGATTCTCCACCATTTTTATTTACTAAAACGTGGGTTTCATCTAAGAAAACGATTGTTTTTGGTTTACTAGCTAGCTCTTTTACTAATAAATCTACTCTACTTTCTATTTGACCATTTGACTCAGTTTTTCCCAAAAGTGAAGTGACATTCAACTTATAAATTTTATAGCCTAGTAAAGCATTTGGAACTAAATGATTCTTAATACGATAAGCTACACCTTCAACAATAGATGTTTTACCAACACCAGCTTTACCTACTAATAAAGCACTTTTTTCTGGTGTTAATAAAGTCATTATAACTTGTTTTATTTCTTCATCTCGCCCGATTGATGGATCTGTAATATAATCACGTTCCGTTAATTCTTGACCATATCTTTCTAAAATACTTACAAAGTTTTGGTTTATAGGTTTAGTTTCTTCGTTTTCTTTTGATGAAGAAATTGAAGTTACGGGCGTATCTAAAACCTCTATTTCATTTATTTTATCTTTTTTAGCCGATGCTTCTTCTAAAGGTTGATTAATATTTTCTATTGTATTTAATTCATTTTGGTTTTGATTTACGGGATTAGTTGATTGTATATTTCCTACATTATTATTTACTATATCAGGTATATCTGGAAAATTAGTATTTTTTTTGTGTCCACCAACTTGATAGCTGACACGACGTGGTTCTTTATTGTCAAATACTTCATTCATATGTATCACCTGTTTAATTATATCATGTAATTTCTGATAAATTTGGAAAAATAATATTTTTTTAGAAAAAAAATTATTTTTTTATCATTTTTTGTTGACAAAGCATAAGAAAATGATATAATTAAAGAGCAATGCCTGATTAGCTCAGTCGGTAGAGCGCACGGCTGTTAACCGTTAGGTCGTAGGTTCGAGTCCTACATCAGGCGCCATTGTTAATATTAAAGTTCAAACATAATGTTTGAACTTTTTTTTGTATAAAAAAACTATATTTCAAAGTTTTTTAAAATATAGCTATCATTAAATTCGGTTTTTAGAATATATGTTTTAAGACTTATTACAATATATTCGTCTGTACTTAATTCAATATTTTTACCAACCGGTAAAGTAGCATTCAAATTAGGAATTTTAATATCAGAAATATAGTAATAATAATTATCAACTACTTTTTTCTGATAAGTAACATTGATTACTTCATAATTGCCCCAAGTTTTAACCATTTTTAAAGGAAGATTTTCATCAGTTATAGCACGATCAATTATTTCATCTAAATATTTTTTTACTAAGGAATTTTTATCTAGTTGTTTTAATTCTTCACTTTCAACATCTAAAGCTTCTTTTTCTTCTTTCACTTCATCATTGCTTTTAAGCTCATTGATTGCTTTGTTTACTTCTTTTTTTACTGATTTATCGGATAAGTCATGATAATAATCTAAACTAGCTATTAATAAACAAAAAACAGCTGCTACTAAGGATCCATAAATAATGATTGTTTCTTTTTTCTTACTACTCATATTATCACCTATTCTTATTATATAACAAATATAGTTATTTTTTAATAATTCTTTGTTATAATATAGTTGGTGATAACATGAAAAAGTATATGAAAAAATATATTGATGAAACAGATACTTACATTAAGCAAAAAGAACATAAAGATTTAGATATATATATAGAAGAGTTTTTAATAAAAGTAAAATTTTTTCAACACGAACGATTAATACACCTATTAGTTACATTGTTTTATGCAATCTTTTGCATTATCTTTATGGCTTTAATAACTTTAAGTTGTATCTTTATTCCAATTGCTTTAATTTTAATGATATTTTTAATATTTTATATTTTTCATTATTTCTTTTTGGAAAATTCTGTACAATATATGTATAAACAATATGACGAATTAAAAAAATTAAAGCAATAAAAATGAATAGACGTTGTATATTCTATTCATTTTTTTGTTTTAATGATGGCAATTCTTTATCAGTTAAAGTTGTTAAATTTTTGCTTGGTTTTAGTATAATATCACTATGTTCCATGACAAAATCTTGTTGTTCTTCTTTTATAGTCTCATTATTTTGTTCTTTATCACTTTTTCTTTCTTGTTGATTTAGCGATGTTATAAGATTTATTTCTGGTTCTTCTTCCTCAAATACTTCATATTCTTCTTCGTAATTTTCGCTTTTAGGAGGATCAAAAATCACATAGTGATCTTTATAGCCAAATAATTTAGTCAAATATTGTAAAGGAAACCCTCCAGCTTTTTGATTGTAACGAAAAGCTAGGGTGTTATACTCTTTTCTAGCTAAAGCAATACCATTATCAAAGGATGATAAATCTTTTTCATTAAAAGTTCCTAATTCTTGAAGTTTTTTTAAGGAAGGATATCTTTCTAAATCAACATTTTGGTTTAGTTTAAATTTATTAATAGCATTACTAGACTTAACAATATCATTTAAATCTTTTGATTCAGCTTTTTCAATAGTTAGTAAAAGACGAGATATTTCGGTACTAATTTCGTCTTCACGACCATATTCTTTTAAAATACTATCGGTAGTAGCACGTGCTTCAGCTATTTTTTTACTTAAATAAGGTTCTAGGACTTTGGAAAACTTAACACTTAATTCATTTCTTTTAGCTGATAAATCTTTAAATTGAACAATTATGTAAGCAATTAAACCAAAAGTTATAATTAAAAACATATTACCAAAAATTAATTCAGATAAATTATCCATAGCATTCACCCTTTATTCTATCTAAATTATACCATAACTAATTATTTTATAAAGAGTCTATATCAAATATTTTTTTAAAAGCTTTTGGGTACTTAGCTTCAAATTTATAAGTTTTATTATTATTTTGATATTCAAGATAATAAGCATGAAGACAGAGTCTTTTTAAAGGGTCTGTTTTACTATGATATTTTTTATCACCAGCAATAGGATGTCCTATATCACTTAGTTGAACTCTTATTTGATTACGACGACCTGTCTTAATATTTATTTTTAATAAAGAGTATTTGTCATTAGTAGCCATTACTTCATACTCTGTAATAGCTAAATGGCCTCTTTTTTTATCTTTAGTAGAAAAAACTTCAAGAGCCTTAGTTTCTATTAAATAAGACTTCAAAATACCTCTTTTTTCTTTAAAAGAGCCTTCAACAATAGCGTAATATTTTCTTATAACATTAGACCAATTATTTTGTAAGAAATATTTTTTGTTTTCGTTTTTAGCAAACAAAACTAAACCAGAAGTATCTTTATCTAAGCGATGGACTATAAAGATTTTATTTTTAGGATATTGCTTTTTAACATACTCTCTTGCTTCATGATATAAAGTTTTTTCTCTTTCTTTAGATGTAGCTATAGTTAACTTTTTAGCTTCTTTGTCCACGACTAGTATTTCTTTGTCTTCGTAAACGATATTCATTTTTTTCATTGTAATCATTCCTTTCATATAAACAAATAAACGAAGTTATATAAGATGCTATAGGGATTATCATAATACTTGATAAGCCACTTAATATTATATTAACAAATTCTTGAGCAAAAAGCTTTGAATTTATTATATCAATGAAAGAATATCTAAAATCTTGAAAGTAAATAAAGATAGTCATATAACTGCCTAAATAAGCAAAAAATAAAGTGTTAGTAGTTGTTCCTAAGATATCTTTGCCAATATTCATTCCAGAGTTAAATAATTCTTTAAATGATAAATTTTTATTATTTTGGTGTACTTCATACAGGGCAGATGAAATAGCAATAGCAGTATCTGTTATAGTACCAATAAGACCTATTAGAATAGCTGATGTACTTATATTATACATATTTAAACCGGTTTCATAATTAATGTATCCTATCGACTCAATAGTTTCTTCAGTATAGCCTTGAATATAGGTTTTTCTTATACATATCATTGTAATAGTAATAAAAATAATTAATATTATTATAACAGATAAAAAGGCAGCTATAGTTTTCTTATTTCGACCATTTAAGAAAAATAGTATAATCATTGATATTATAAGACAAATAGCAATTGTTGGTAGAAAAGGATTTATTTGACAACTTATTAAAAATATTAAAAACACTAAGAGAAATATATTTAAATAGATAGCTATAAAGGTTTTTAAACCTCTTCGGCCACTTATAATAAGTAGGAGAAATAAAAGTATTAAAAGTAAAATATTATTCATGATTTAAGCTCCTTTTATATAATAAGATAGTAATAAAAATAGAAATAATAATAGTAATACAAATACCTATTCCACCAATAAGAGCACGAGCCATTTCAAGACTTATAAATTCATTTATAAGAGAACTTATATTGATACCATTTTTAAAATATAAAACCAAGTTAGGAATTGCGCCACAAATATAGGTAAAAAATAAGACATTTATCATAGTACTAGTAACATCACGACCAATATTCTTACCTGAAGTTATTAATTCTTTTAAAGTTATTTGATTGTTTTTTTCAATTATTTCATTTAAGGAAGAAGATATAGTTATAGCTATATCCATAATAGCACCTAGTCCGCCCATAATTATTTCACTTATGAAGATTCCTTCATAAGGTCGTGTTAATAATTCCATTTGGTCAAAACGAAGTCCATTATAGTTTGAGATGTGAATAACTATTAAACTTATCAACATAGTAATTGTAAGTCCACAACAACTAGATATGATAGCTGATATCGTTTTCTTATTAAAGCCACTAACAAGGGTTAAACATATTGTACAAGATAATAAAGCTGAAACAAATGATAACAAAATTAAAGATATGCCCTTAGCATTAAAATATATTACTATATTAAAAAGAAAAATATTAGCAATAACACTTATGAAAGATAGTAATCCTTTAGACTTCCCTATAATTGTAATTATTATAATAAATAAGCTTGTTAAAATAACAATATATTTGTCTCTTTTATAACCTTCTATATGAGCCTTTTTTATGTCATCTTTGGTTATATTTAAAGAAACAAAAACTTCATCATTTTTATGATATCTTTGAGTATATACTTCTCCCTTGTGATAAGTATTTTTAATTGTTATAACACGGTCTTTGTATTGTGTATTTTTTATAATAGCTTTGATATTTTGTTCATATATGGCTGTTTTGTAACCATAGTTTCCCTCTTCGGTTTCTTTAACATAAGTTTCATCAATTGCAATTATTTTAGCAATTGGTTTTTGATATAAAAAAGAATTGTTCAATGTAAATATGATACCTACTAATAGAATAAGATACAAAATAACATAAAAAAATTTTGGTTTTGTAATTTTATTTTTTTTCACTAAATAACACCCGTTGTTCATTATAACATATGAATTATTTAAGAATAAATAAAAAAGAGCTTTAATTAGCTCTTTTTTATTTATCAAATGTATGTTTTACACGATCTCTTTCTTCAGCACGTTTACCATCGTTAAAACGTTCTACTGTTCCAACAAGATATCCAGTAATTCTTCTAATTCTTTCGAATCCTACGCCTTCACCAACCATTTTTTTGCTTTCATTTTTTTGTTCTGCAACTTTTTCAATACTTTCTTTTTTCATTTTTACTCTTCTTTCTTAATTTTATTTTGCTTGATTTAAATTTTTTAATAATTCTGCAGGTATTGGATCTCCTTCACGACGACCACATCCTGGACAAACATCTTTTATTACACCAACATATCCACATACTGGATCACGATCTACTGGATGGTTAATTGCTCCATAGCCTATTCCAGCTTCTTTCATTAGACGAACTACTGATTCAAATGCTTCAACATTTTCAGTAACATCACCATCCAATTCTATATAACTTATGTGACCCGCATTAGTTAATGCATGATATGGAGCTTCTGTTTTTATTTTTTTAGCTATAGAGATATTGTAATAAACTGGAACGTGGAAAGAATTTGTATAGTATTCACGATCTGTTACTCCAGCTATTTTACCATATATGGCTTTATCTATTTTAGTAAAGCGACCACTTAGTCCTTCAGCTGGTGTAGCTAAGCAAGTGAAGTTAAGTTTGTATTGTTGACTATACTCATCAAGTTTTTCACGCATATGACCAATAATTTCTAAACCTAGTTTTTGAGCTTTAGCTGATTCACCATGGTGTTCTCCTATCAAGGCTTTTAAACATTCTGCTAAACCAATGAAACCAACTGATAATGTCCCATGCTTAAGAACTTTTCTTAATTTATCATTAGGTTTTAGTTTAGATGAATCAATCCAGTTTCCTTGTCCCATTAAGAATGGGAAGTTATAAACTCTTTTATTACATTGAATTTCAAATCTTTCAAGTAATTGATCTTTACATAATTCTAATTTTTCATCTAATTCTTCATAGAAACCTTTCATATCGGCTTTTTTATTGGCATTTGAACCAACTATACCATGTTTAATTCCTAGTCTTGGTAAGTTTATGGTTGTAAATGATAAATTTCCACGACCTGGAGTTATTGCCTTGTCTGGATCAACAACATTTCCCATTACTCTTGTACGACAACCCATTGTTGCGACTTCTGTTTCAGGACGACCTGGAACATAGTATTGTAAATTATATGGTGCATCTATAAATTCAAAGTTAGGGAATAGACGTTTTGCTGATACTTTACATGAAAGTTTAAATAAATCATAGTTAGGATCACCTGGATTATAGTTAATTCCTTCTTTAACTTTGAAAATAGAAATAGGGAAAATTGGGGTTTCACTATGTCCTAAACCAGCATCAACTGCTAGCAAATAATTTTTCATAACCATACGACCTTCTGGTGAAGTATCTGTACCAAAATTGATGCTTGAAAACGGAACTTGAGCTCCAGCACGCGAATGCATAGTATTTAAATTATGAACAAAAGCTTCCATTGCTTGATATGTTATTTTATCAGTCTTAGTTACCGCCTTTTCTAAAGACATTTGAAATAATCTTTTTAAAGAAGCATTATCTTTATAAAATTTTTCGAATACTTCTACTTTTGTTTCAATTGTATTTAGCTTACTTATTTCATTTTCAATTGTTTTGAAATTAACAAATGAAGCAAAATCTGAGTAATCCAACAAATCTTGAATAGTCATTTTTAATTGCTTACGGAACGTTTTAACTACACCTGGTGCTAGATAATAATCAAACAGTGGGATTGATTGACCACCATGTTGATCATTTTGATTAGATTGAATTGCGATAGCTGCTAAAGCAGAATAACTTATGATATCATTTGGTTCTCTTAAGTAACCATGTCCTGTTGAGAAACCACCTTTAAACAATCTTTCCAAATCTATTTGAAGACAAGTTGTTGTTCCCATTGCTTCAAAATCCATGTCATGAATATGAATATCTCCTTCATCATGAGCATCAGCAAACTTTTTTTTCATTAGGTATGTTTTAGAAAACTCCTTAGATACATTTGAGCCAAATTGAAGCATAGTTCCCATTGCTGAATTACCATCAATGTTACCATTTTCTCTTTTTGTATCATCTTCTGAAGCACTTTTTAAAGCTAGACCCTCTAAAGTTTTTAAGAATTTATGGGTTCTTTTATCTTCTGTGAAAGCTTCACGTGATTGAGCTCTTCTCTCACGATATTCGGCAAAGCTTTCATAAACATCTTCATACTTATTCTCTTTTAAAGATTTTTCTATTAAATCTTGAATTTCTTCTATTTTTATTTTTTCTTTGTCTTGATAATCTTTAGAAATTCTTCCTAGAACATCATGAAAAACTTTTTGCATATCTTTTTCAGAATATTTTGCAATTCCTGTTTCTTCATCAGTTGTTGATTCTATTACATCATCAAAACCCTTTTTAATAGCCATAGCTATTTTTGTTTTATTAAATTCAACTTTTTTGCCATTTCTTTTGACAACAAGTAACTTTTCGAAATTTTCTTCTTCATTATTTTTTGCCATATACAAAAACTCTCCTTCTACCTTTTCCTAAATTCATTATATATTGTGTTTGAGAAAATGAAAAGTTGTTTTTGATTTTTTTTTTGATTTTTGCAATTTTTGGAATTTTTGATTTTTGCAATTTTTGGGATTTTTAGGACATTTGTCTTATTTAATTTTTGATATTATCATGTGATTATTATCCTATTTTTTAGGATATATACGGGCTTTTTTTGAATCAGTTAACAATTTTATAAAATTTGACTTTTTTTGACATTTTTGACTTTTTGATATTTTCACAAAATTGACATTTTTTGATTTTTGAGTTTTTTTGCAAACAAAAAAAGCTTTTTTTGTCAAGCTTTTTTCATCTTTTTATTATATAAAATAGTTATAGTTAAACTACTTTAAAACATTTTTCAAAATAACCGTTTTAGTACGTGACATTTCTTTCAAAGTGCTCATAACGCCTTCATTACCTATACCACTATGTTTCCATCCACCAAACGGCATTTCAAATGATCTAAAGAATGAAGCACCATTAATAATGACACCACCACACTCTAATTGATTAGCTATTTTAAGAGCATTATTCATGTTACGTGAAATAATACATCCACATAGTCCAAATGAAGATTGATTAGCTATTTTAACTGCTTCATTAATGTCATCAAAACCAATTATAGAAATTACTGGTCCAAAGATTTCCATATCTTTAGCAACCGCCATTGTTTTAGTAACACCATCTAAAATTGTTGGATCATAGAAAGCGCCGTTTCTTGTACCACCTAAGATAATTTTTGCTCCTTCTTTAACAGTTTGAGTAACTTGTTCTTCGACTTTTTTAGCAGCATCTTCGCTTACTAAGCATCCTAATTCAACAGTTGGATCACTTGGCATACCTCTTTTAATCTTAGAAATACGTTCTTTTAATTTAGTAATGTATTCCTTTTTAACTGAGTTATGAATTAAGAAACGTTTTGATGCACAGCAAACTTGACCAGTATTGTATAAACGGCCCCAAATAGTTTCCTCAACAGCTAAGTCTACATCGCCATCGCGATCTAAAATAAAGGCATCATTTCCACCTAATTCAAGCATTAAGTGAGTTAAATTTTGGCTACAAGTCTTCATTGTTTCGATTCCTGATTTAGTTGCTCCTGTTAAACTAACAAGACTAACACCAGGATTAGCAGCTAAAGCTTGAGCAGCCATACCGCCAGTACCATTTATAACATTTATAGCTCCTTCATCAACACCAGCTTCAAGTAATAATTCAGCATATTTAGTAAGTGTTAATGGATTGTGTGGAGATGGCTTCATAATAACAGAGTTACCCATTAATAACGCTGCAGGTATTTTTTGACAGAATAAGTCACTAGGAAAATTGAATGGAATAATAGCCACAACAACACCTAGAGGAGCTTGAACTGTATATTGTAAAGTGTTTTCATTACCATTTTCTTGTCCGGCTGGAATCATATTGCCATATTCATGTTTAGCTTTTTCACAGAATGCAGGTATACCTATAGAAACATTACCAATTTCTCCATATGCTTCAGTAATTGGTTTACCAGTTTCATCACTTAGTAATTTAGCCAATTTATCTTTATCTCTTTCAACCAAAGAAACAAATTTCATTAAGATAGCAGCTCTTTCATGAAGTGGTCTTTTTACCCATAATTTTTGGCCTTTTTTAGCAGCTTGAACAGCAGCATCACAATCTTTTTTTGTACTTTCTGGAACACTATCAATAAATTCGTTTGTAGCAGGATTAGTTATTTTGATAATTGCTCCATCACTGGCATTTAGCCATTCACTACCTATTAAATTTTTTGCCATTTAATCACCTACTTTGAAAATCCTGTAAAGGATAATGATAAACCATTAATATTCGCACCAGAGTGATTCATTTGTCCGTATTCACCAAATGTGAATGCTACAATAAATGGAATGTCCCCAGCAGCATTTTTGATAGCAACGAAGTCTTCGTCAACACGATCACCAATGCAAAGTTTTCTTCCACCACAATGTACTAAAAACATAGCAGCAGGATCAAAGCCGTTTTTAACTTCTTTGATAGTTTTTACAGCACCATCAATTAAGCCATCAACATCTGTTTGTAATTGAATAACAGCAGTTTTTTCAGCTACTTTTGCACCTACATTGAATGAATAATCAGGATTTCCAATCATTGGATGACGAACACATGTTAAATCACCTTGAACAGTTTTTACACCTAAAGCCATAGGTACTGATGCTGCTAATAAATTTTGACCCATTAGTTCATCAGCATTTAAGCCAGTCCATTCAGCATATTTTTTCAATGCTGGAACATGATCTATTTCAACAATACGACGATCATTTTCAACTTTAGTTACAATTCCGACATTATCTGTTTCATTATATGCACCTGTAAATACATTTTTTATTTCTTTTGTTGTGTAGAATAAAGCTACAGCACAACCATCGCCAAATGATTTATCTTCACAGAATACTTTCCATTCACCTGCTACAGCATCATCAGCAGCACTTCCACCAAACATTGGAACTTCACCGATAACGTCTTGAATTCCTTTTAAATAGTATTCTTCTTCAGCTGGAGATGCAAACATAGCAAATGCTACTGGAGCATGATTTTTGCCAGCCATTTTCATCGCTTCTTTAGTTATTTGACGTCCTGTTTCACGAGGATCTGTACCACGTGGTGAACTTGCTACACCAACATTTAATTCATTATCTTCTAGAACCATCATACCAGCAAATCCATTATCTCCTGAAATAATTCCTTCTGGTGTCATGATTGCTCCTGATGATGTACAACCAATAACTCTTAAATCAGGAACAACTGATTTAATTCCTTTTATTAATTCATCTTGATTATATTTTATTGATGAAAATAATAAACCAATTTTTGGTTTTTTAATTCCTTTCATTGAATTTTTTGCAGTTTCAACACCAGCATCAAAGCTATTAGCTAAGATACTTGAACCTACCATTGCCTTCACGTAAATTCCTCCTTTTTACCTTTCTAAGCAAAGACGAAAGCTTTATAATACTAGGATTACTTTCCTCCTTATTATAATTTTATAATTTTAATTGTTGATAGTCAATAGATATAAATTTTTATAGACATTTATTTTAACGCAAAAAAAAAGAACATCAATCGTTCTTTTCCTTTAGATTTCTATTATCTATTAATAATTAAATCAATAAATAATTGCTTAATCTATATTTTTATTTTTTTGCATTTGTACATTTAAAAATTAACTTCCATATAGCAGAATGAATTTGACATACTATTTTGATAGTTTCATCAATATTTTGACATCAATCATCCTATATCCAAATATATTTATACATTCACGTCTAACTATACTGTTGTATAAAAGTTCTCCAATTCATCGCTAAATTTTATTTATACGCGCACACACGATATAGTATATTGCACTTAGCTACATGGGAGCTAACCATGTAGAACGATACTCAACGTTTGGATTGCTTGTTTCCCTTGCAAGACAAGTTTAAGACTTTCCAATTTTTAAACGTGGCCAGATTATTACTCAATTGTTACACTTTTCTTATATTCCCAAACATATATATTCCATGCAATTATCAATCAGAATGATATATGTAATTCCTATAAGCTAGTTATTAACTTTCTTTCACAAAATGAACTTAGCTGCATAACACACTTGTGATTTAAATATTTATTTAAATCAACCTAGTATGAAAGCCATCCATCATTTTCACTTTTCTTCTGCTGCCCTTATTGGGATTTTAGAAAATGCTAACTAACGGCATTGAAAAATGGCAATTTGGTAAATCACTTTCGTGAATAGTGGTCAAATGGTGATGAAATAAAAAACCATTCAGCGACTAACAGTACGTAACCCAGAATATTAATTTGTGTTAATATCCTCTTCAGTCGTGATTGCAGTCACGCTGGAAACAACTTGGGGGCTTAGTAAGCTATTACTAATATACAAATGTACCGCTAAATACACATGTTACAAGTTGTGCGGCAAAGCCATGATACATATAAGTTTTGCGGGCTTATATCTATCAAAATGTCTTAAATAACCATGCTATTTTACAAAAAGGAATAACAATTTCTCAATTATTCTCACTGTATTTCAAGTTTATGTTCTATATACATGATGCGACATTATATAAAGGTCACTTCCTGTATACCTCCTTACTATAATAAGTATATACTTTTTTTTATATGGAGTCAATCAAATTTTTTTATAAAGTTGCTTAATAGACACTCTTATGTTATCATAACATCTTAAATATTAAGGGGGATTTTAGGATGGCTTATAAATGGGGGTTAGAAGACTTAAAAAGAGATTGTTTACAATTGAGCAAAATGATTCAAGAAGAAACAGACTTAGCAAAAAAATTCAAATTGCAAGAATGTTTAGATTACTTAAATCATTATATTTTTATCAGTCAAATAAGTGTCAACGAAAAACAATCTAGTACTAAAGATGACTTTTTAGAAACTATGAATTGTTGTGTTCATTCAAAACGTTATTATAACTTAGTAGCTGATTTTTACTTTGATGTTAATGAATATCGAGATGATATGTTAGCACTTTCTGACAAAATCACAGAATTACTTGGTAAACATGAGGACTTTACTTTTTTAACAAAGGCTAAAGTAAGTACTGAAAAAGCTTTATTTTTAACAGATATTTTTTATAAAAAGTTTGATACAGAACTATATACTATTTATCAGGAAGCAATAAAAAATAGAAAAGAAAATTTAAAATTTGTTAAACATCATTCTCAAAAATATTATGCAACGGAAAAAGATGCTTATACTCTATTTATTGAAGCATTAAAAAAAGCATATATTTCTGTTGATAAAGGTACTTCTTACAAAAAATATATTGATTTAATTCATGAATATGGACATGTAATTGCTTTTTTTGTCAATCCAACGTATCAATGTAGTAATGAGATTTATTTTAATGAACTACCTTCTTTATTTCCAGAATTAGTAGCTTTATTTGATGAAAGTAGTAATATTGATGAGGTACAAAAAAATCATTGGTTATTTTCAAATCTAATTACTTATTTTGAATACTCTAATTACTTAGTATTACAAAAAATGTTGTATGATGCATTCGAAAAAAATAATTCTAAATATAATCTTAAACTTTTATTAAAATTATATAAAGATTATAAAATCGACAATAAAAAGTTAAAAGAAATTTTATCATTTTCAATATACGAAAATGGAAATTATGTAGTGAGTTTTGAAGCAGCTCTAGAGCTTGTTTATATATATTATTATGAACAAAACAAAGAAAAAGCTTTACAAATATTTAAAAATATTTTGAGGCAGACTGACATTAGTAGCGAATTTGGCAATATATATAACGAATTAGATTTGGGAAAGCATACTAACTTTATGGTAAACGAAATTATAAGCAAAATGAGAAAATCTTTAGATATAGTGAAAAATAATGAAAAATTGGGACATTCAATACATAAAAAGTTTAAAGGCCAAATGTAATATTTTATTGAAAACAGCTTCAGATAAAGATAAAGTAAATATTAAAAAAACTTTATGGACTTTAAACGAAATAGAAAAATATTATTACAAAAAATTTAATTTTAGTTTACCTCAAAAAACAAATTACTATAAAATACTTTTAGATGATTTAGATAGTTTAAAAAAATTTGGTTATTATATGCCAATAGTGAGAAAAGCGAATATACTGGGAAAAAAATTAAATATTAAGGGTGAAACTTTAGCTCGTATTAAAGTTTCAGATGCTAAGTTAATGGAAGCAGCAGACTTATTTTATCAGCAATTTAATGGAGAATTTAATCTTGCTTATCAAAAAGTACAAAAAGGTTTTGAGAAAAGATTAAGAATTAATAAATACAGAAAAGTTGCAGATGGTTTAACTTTCTCTGTTTATAACACTAAGCTTTCTTTTTTGGAAGTACAAAGAGAACAAACCATACAAGACTTTCTTACAATCAATCATGAAATTGCTCATAGTATAGTAAATTACATTAATAAAAGAAGCATTTGGGATGTTGAAAAATATCCATTCATAGAAGTTGAAAGTTTATTTTTTGAAACATTAACTAATTATCAATTATTAGAAAATGAGGCAACATCAACTGAAGCACTTTACTTAGCTTTCGATATTATTAAAGATTATCTAACTGAAACTAATTTAATTTGTTTAAAAACCAATATGTACAACGCTTATTCTTTTAAAGAATTAATTGATAAAAAAAAGATTAAAAAATATTTAAAAAGAAAATGTAAATTGGAAAATTTGAAACCAAGAACTATATTAGCAACTAAAATTACAGATAATTTTCATTATATTATTTCATATTTTACTGCAATTGAAATATTTTTAATTTATAGACAAGATCCACAAAAAGCATTAGAATCACTAATAGCAATTACAAAAGCTAGTGGCAAAACCGAAGGAGAATATTTAAGTTATGTAAACTCTTTAGGAATTAATCCTGGTGAAAATTTTCAACAATATTTAGAATTATTAAAAAGCTTTGATAAAAAAGGAGAATATCTATGGCAAAATACGATATAAAACGAAAAGATTTAAAAGATAAACTTGATTTATTAGAACAATATGCTCCTGAAGAAATCGATGATATTAACTTATTAAAATCAACCATAGAAAATCTTAAAAACAATTTTAAAAACTTTGAAAAAGAACGAGAACTAAGTATTATTGATGGTTTAAAAGAAGATCTTAAAGATTTTGATTATTTTACCCCCTATTATCAACAAGTTAGAAAATTTTATAAAAAAAGTAGTTTTGAAGTTTTTGGAAAACCTAGTATAAAATTTCAAAAACTAAACATAAGTGATGATGAGGCCGTTTCTTTAGCTCATGACTTTTTTAAAGAACAGGGAAATTTCTTTTACAATCCATTTGTTTCTTATACACTAAATATGGAAGAACATTTAAAATTTATAGCGCCATCTAAATATTCCGATGGAATGATGGTTTATGTAAAAAGTCTAGATGAAAGTTTTGTCTTTGTTCCAGGATATCGAAACTTAACAAAATTCACAATTTTAGTTCACGAAATAGAGCATGCTTTAGATACTATGAATAATCAAGATTTTATTTATAACTTTTTTGTACGCGAAGTATCAGCAATGTTTATGGAATTAATTAGTTGTGATTGGTTCAGTAAAAATAAAGTTACATCAAAAGATAATTTTAAAAGAAGATTTCAACTTCATGTTAATGTCAAAGAAGCTTGTGATACAATTTATTTAAAGAATCAGGTATTGGCATTAATAAAAAAATATCCTCATTCTACTGATGAAGATTTAATTAAAATATTAAAAGAAAAATATAAATATGAAGAAGAGACTTTAGAATATTTAGCAATCTACTCTTTAAGTTCTGACTATATTTATCAAATTCCATATTTAATTGCGATTGAACTATATTCTATTTACCAAACAGATAAAGAAAAAGCTTTGTATATTTTAGAAAATATAATTTTGTATGGAAATAATAATAATATTTTTAGTATTTTAGAACATTTTAAAATAAGTTTAACAACAAATCTATATGATTATGAAGAAAATTTATATGATTCATTAACAAAAAAGTTTGTTAAATAAAAAAACATATTATGAAGATAATCTATAATATGTTTTTTTAAATTTCGTTAGTTAATAAATAATTTTTATAATCATTTACAATGTTAAACATCTCTTCTGAAGTTTTACTTTGACATATTTTATTTTTTATTTCTTTACTTTTAGGCATTCCTTTTAAATACCAGATAATATGACTGCGAATTTCTAATAATGCTTGTTTTTCTGTTTTATCTTTTAATAATAATTCATAATGTTTTTTCATCATATCAACTTTCTCTAGGAAAGAAACTTCTTGTGGTAAAATTCCATCTTCTAAGTAATCAACACATTCTTTTATTAACCAAGGATTACCTAAAACACCACGGCCAATCATAACAGCATCACAGCCAGTTTCTTCCAACATTTTTTTAGCGTCATAACAGCTTGTTATGTCACCATTACCAATTACCGGAATCGAAACAGCTTCTTTAACTTTTTTAATAATATTCCAATCAGCTTTACCACTGTAGCCTTGAGCACGCGTACGACCATGAACAGCTATTGCACTGGCACCAGCCCGTTCAATTTCTTTAGCTATTTCAATAGCATTAATATTCTTTTCATCCCAACCACTACGAATTTTTACAGTTACAGGAACATTAACAGTATTAACAACAGCAGAAACAATTTCATAAACTTTCTTGGGATTTTTTAATAAAGCACTTCCAGCTTGAGCCCTAACAGCTACTTTGGGAACAGGACATCCCATATTAATATCTATAATATCTGGATGCATAGTTTGTTCAACAATTTTAGCTGATTCGACAAATGACGTAACATCACTTCCAAATATTTGTTGAGCTATTGGTCTTTCTTCTTCAGACATTTTTAATAAATCAAATGTTTTTTTATTATCAAAAACTAAAGCTTTATCGCTGACCATTTCAGCATAAATTAAACCAGCTCCCATTGATTTTATTATTTTTCGATACGAAGTATTTGATATACCAGCCATGGGGGCTAAAACTACTCTATTTTTTATTTTTACGTTTCCTATTTTCCACATATTACTCACCTGCAATTAATTTATTATAGCAAAAATGCATAATATTGTAAAAATTGTATAAAATATTAGTATAATTAGCACTCTTTATTGACAAGTGCTAATTATAGTGGTATTATGCTTATAGAAAGAAGGAATAAATAATGATTAATTTAATACCAAGAGGTTTTTATTTAGATGATATATTAGATGATATGGGAAAGAATGTAGGTACCCAATTAATGAAATGTGATATTTACGAAAAAGATGGTTTATACAATATAGAAATGGATATTCCAGGTTTTAATAAAGAAGACATTAAAATCGAATGTAATGAAGGCGTTTTAACTATTACAGCAGAAAAAGCTGATGAAGAAAATGATGAAAATAAAAAATATATAAGAAAAGAAAGAGTTTATAAAAAAACTTCAAGAAGCTTTAGTTTTGCTGACATAGATGAAGATGCTATTAAAGCAGAATTTAAAAATGGTACTTTACTTTTAACTATTCCTAAGAAAGAAAAAATAGAAACTAAGAAAGTTATTAGTATTGATTAAAAAAATAGGACACTTAAAAGTGTCTTATTTTTTTGAAGTTTTTGTTGTTTCTTCATTAATTATGTATTTATAGAATAATGCTGCTAGAACAGCACCGATAATTGGAGCCAAAACAAATACCCAAACTTGGTTAAAAGCTGTCCCTCCTGTTAATATAGCAGGTCCTAAACTTCTAGCTGGATTAACACTTGTTCCAGTAAATGGAATACCCAAAATATGAACAAGAGTTAATGTTAAACCAATTACTAGGCCAGCATTATTATTTTCATCTTTAGCTGTTGCACTTAAAACTACCATAACAAAAATAAATGTTAAGATAATTTCTACAATAAATGCTACTGGTAAAGTTGTAATACCACTTAAAGCACTTTGCATATCATATCCATTAGCACCAAGTGAAGCTGTTGTTCCCATTATATAGGAAAGAATTCCAGCGCCGCATAAAGCTCCTAATATTTGAACAAAAATATATTCAATGCACTCAATTACATCCATTCTGCCATTAATTAACATAGCAATAGAAACGGCTGGATTGACATGACTACCAGATACTTTACCAATTGTATAACATAAAGCCATAAGAACTAAACCGAATGCTAATGCAATAGGCAAAATAGTGAATGCAAGTGGATAATTAGAAACTTTTGTAACATAAGTATTACAAATTACTGCTGTTCCACAACCAAAGAATACTAATAACATAGTTCCAACAAACTCTGAAATAAGTTTCTTTATCATATTAACCTCCTTTACGTTATTATAACACTATTGAAAAAAAATATTAAAAAAAGAATAATTTGGATGGGCAAATTATTCTTTATTCATCATAGCCTTTAGGTAAAATTTTATTTATAACATAAGAAATTAATTTATCTTTATTATTTTTAATATTACCATTTAAAACTTCTTTATATAAGAAATCCATTGTTTTACCTATGTTTTCTTGATTAATTCCAAGACCTATTAAGTCTTTACCATTTATTTTTAATTCGTTCTTTTTTAAGAAACTGCGACTTTTTAATATAGCTTGAATTCGATTGAATTCATCATCTATTTTATTCATTTCATTTTTATAATTTGGATTTTTAGCTAAAAGGTCGGCTTTTTTTAATTTAAAAAGTAGTTCTATTTCTACATTATCAAATTTAGCTAAAAATTGTTTTAATAAATTTTCTTTTTCAGGGAATTCAACGTCGTGATATTCAACAAGCTTAGTAATAAGCTGAATTCTTTTTTTACTAAATTTTAAGCGATTCATTATTTCACGAGTCATTTCAGCCCCCTTTTTACAATGATTAGGGAAATGACCATTACCATTTTTATCACGAACATAAGTTAGTGGTTTAGCAATATCGTGGAAAAGAATAGCAAGTCTTAAATCCAAACTATTTTCAGAATTTTTCAAAGCAACTAAAGTATGTTCTAAAACGTCATATATATGATATGGACTATTTTGTTCAAAATTTTCCATTAAAGCTAATTCTGGAATTATGACCAAGAAAATATCAAAATATTTTTTTAAATAAAAAGCACACTTATCAACTTCAAGAATCTTAGATAATTCATCACGAAGTCGTTCTGGAGCGACTTCCTTTAATAATTCTTTATTTTCAAACATATATTCAGATGTTTGAAGATCTATACGCATTTTATATTCACCAGATAAACGAATAGCTCTTAATATACGTAATGGATCTGCAACTAAATTTTCTTCATCATCGCCATTTACTTTAATAATTTCATTTCTAATATCAATAACACCACTGCTATAATCAATTAGGCCATCTTCATCAGAATAAGCAAGTGCATTCATTGTAAAGTCTTGCAGACTTAAGAAACTTTCAATATCATTAGTATTGGTATTATATTCAACAATTTCCATTGGAAATTTTGGATTATTGACAACTAATATTTGATTATTCTCACCATTAAAATATAAATCATAATTTTTTAAAATCTTTTGTGCTTCCATTAAAGGAGCATTAGTAGCAATATTATATTTTTTTACTTTTTCCCCCATAACTAGATCTCTAACAGTTCCATCAACTAAATAAGCTTGGTAATCATATTCAATAAAGAGGTTTAAAATTTCATTAACAGGTTTAGGAATAACAATGTTCATTTTTATACCTCCATATCTTATTATTATCTATTATATATTATACATTATTTTTTTATAATTTGTACATAAAAAATAATATAGCTTTTCACTATACTATTTTTTTTAAACTCGATTGTTGTTCTTCTAATCTGTTATGAGCATTACAAAAATCGACAACTTTACTTTTATTAGCTGTAAAGTATGCCATTATTTTATCTTTTTCTGTATTAGTTACGGTTTTAGCAGTTAACTTAGAATATTGAGCTTCAATGCTATTAATATCAATGCATTGATCTTCTAAGTAACTTTTTATTTGTCTAAAAGTAATATTATTTTCATTTATACTTGTCATATAATCCTCTCCTATTTTAATATTAACACTTATATTTTATATTTACAAATACTTTATATTTTACAAATAGAATTTATTAAGTCATAAATTTCATCTATCGTAAATTTTTCTTTTTTCTTTAACCATTTTGGACCAGTAATTTTTTCAGTGGTCATTTTTTCTTTTAAGATATTTTCATTATTAAATAAATATGTATATGGAATTATTTCGTAAATATATTCTTCATTAACTTCAATAACACTGTTTATTTCTTCTTTAGTTGATGTATCAATAAATAATTTTAAGCTTTCTAGTTGAGCTATTATCTTAGTACCTTTTTTAGTTCTTTTAGGCATATATTTATATAATACAAGCATTAAAGTTGAACAGAATATACCGATAACATATGCATTTAAATAGATACGATTAATATTAATTAATTTTATACCTAGTAAATAAATTAAAGCAATTATAATTGTATAACCAGCTGCAAATTCTACTATTTTTAATTTTTCAAAATCAAACTTAGATACTATTATATTCAAAATAGTAAAAGTTATTAAAGCCAATATTGTTCCTAAAGGAATAAATAATATTTTATTGTAAGTAATTAGTGGATTACAGCATACTAGTAATAAGCTCATCACAACGATTAATAAAATATATATTTTATTAATAGAAGATGTTTCTTCAAAATATTGTTCTTTTGTTTTCGTTTCTTCTACCCTATTATTAATTTCATAAACTAAATTATCATAATTAATATCTGATATCAAAATTTCATCAACATACTTATATTTTATCTTACCATTTATTTCTTCGTTATCCTTGATACGAAATAAACAACGTAGAAATAAAGAAATAATATATTTTTTACCATCATACTTATTTCCTTTAACAAATTTTAATCCTTTAGACGTCGATTTAATATATATGTATTCTTTATTTAATAATTCTACTAATAATAATTTTATATCTTGAGCATTTAAATCATTATTATAAGTAATGGCTGATGATATAAAGTCTGTATTTTTAGGAATATTAGCTGTCTTTTTTATTTTATATGGGTGATCTTTTCCTAAAAAATACCATAATAAATAACTAATTATTGTTCCTACGATTGGAAAAAATAAGGATAATTTTGTTAATAAACTTATTTTTATATTAGTTTTCTTGACTATTTTTAGTTTAACAGAAGAAGACGATTTTAAGTTAGTTATCTTAGAACTTAAAATGTTTTTTTCTATTTTAATTTGGTTTTTAGATACTGGCTTTTCATCAATTATAAGTTCTATAACAGCATATTCTTTTGGAAGAGCAACTCTTATATTAAGATTGTTAATGTCGTCATCTATTTCATTAATCAATGGATAAATATAGCTATTATCTTTTGATGAAGTTGTTAAATTCATTTCATAGTCTAAAAGAATTTTATTACTTGGTTCACGATATAATATTTTAGTGTAACTATCTTTTTCTTCTAGATTATAATTCATATTAGAAACAATATTACTGTTAATAATCTTGGTATTATTAACTTTGTTTTGTAAAACTTCTTCTAGAATTTCATTGTCACTTTTTTCAATTATTTTTTGAATTTTAACATTGCTATAGTCATTAAAATCCGCTTTAACATTGTAATTAGTTATAGTTTTAGCAGACGTGATCAATGGTATAGAAAGTAAAAGAAAAAAATTAACTAACTTTTTCATATTGCACCTACTCTTCTATTATATAGATTATATCATTCTTTTCTTGATTTAAAAAGATAGTAAAGTATGCAATAAAATATTTAAATAAAATCATTTTATGTTATAATTATTTTGGTATAGAAAGTAGTTTCTTACTTAGAAGTGAGGTTTGGTATGAAAAAGAAATTTGTTATTTTTATTTTTCTATTAACAATGATGTTTCCAGTATTTGCAAATGCAGAATCTACTGATGCTAATGGTTACAAGACAACTAACTTAGAAGAAGCATTAACACAAGAAGATATAAAGCATGATTTAAGTAAATATAAAGAAACTGATGATCAAGTAACTATTTACCTTTTTAGAGGTCATGGTTGTGGTTATTGTCAATCTTTTTTAACTTTTTTAAATAGTATAGTTGATGATTATGGAAAGTATTTTAAATTAGTTTCTTACGAAGTATGGAATGATAAAAACAATTCAAAATTACTTGAACAAGTTGCTGATTTTACTGGCGAAGATGCTGGAGGTGTTCCATATATAATCATCGGAGAAAAAGTATTTCCTGGTTATGTATCAGATTGGGACGACGATATAAAAGAAGCAATTAAAACAGAATATGAAAAAGATGAAAAGTATGATGTAATGCAAGAAATGGAGAAAGCTAGTAAAGACGAAAATAAAACAACTACTACTAGCTCATCTAGTATCTATTGGAATTTAGGTTTCATCACAATTGCTACACTTATCATAATAATATTTATTAGTACTTATAATAAAAAATTAAATAATAGAATTGATGCAATTTATGATAAATTAGGAATTGACGTTAATGAAGTTAGTGAAGAAAAAAAAGATAAAAAAAGTACTGATGATGATGAACAGGCTGAAGAAGCATTAGCTGAAAAAAATATTGCTAAAGCTGAAAAACTATTAAAAGAAGAAAAAGATCAAAAGAAAGATAAAATTAAGAAAGACAAAAAATAGTAAAACAAAAAGTTTTACTATTTTTTATTGAAAGTTTTGATATAATTTTAATGGTGGTACTATGAAAAATATCGAATATTATATTAATTTTATCCAATACAATTCCTTTGTTATATTAACTTTCTTTTTTCTTTCGCTCTTAGTATTAATTTTAAACAATGTAAGTAAAAATAAAATTAATAAATTATTATTTTCATCATATCGTAGTTCTTTATTAAATCCTTTAACTTATCTTAGATTATTTACACATGTTTTAGGTCATGAAAATTGGTCACATTTTATGAATAATTTTCTATATATATTATTAATTGGTCCTATGATAGAAGAAAAATATGGTAGTTTAAATCTTCTTTATATGATATTAATTACAGCTGGTATTACAGGATTAATAAATTCCTTAAGACCCAAAAACATTTCCATTTTAGGAGCAAGCAATATTGTATTTATGTTAATTGTTTTAAGTTCATTTGTAAATATTCAAGCTGGTAAAATTCCTCTCACTTTGATATTAATTTGCTTATGCTATGTAGTAAATGAAATTATCGATGGCTTATCTAAAAAGGATAATGTATCTCACTTGGGTCACTTAGTTGGAGCTTGTTGTGGCATCTTATTTGGCTTTTATTTTTAATTTTTATTATAAAATTTAGACATATGGCGATTATATGTCTTTTTTATGTGCTAAATAATTGATTTTTTCCTTATTTTATAATACAATTTTATATTATTTAGAAAGAAGCAAGTCTAATTAACAAATAATAACATAAGATATATAATAGCTGATTGATATTGGCAATGATGAAGGAGTTAACTATGATAGATAAAGACATTGTCTTAAAAACTTACTTAGAACTTAAAAATGTTATATAAGTAGAAAAAGATAAAAATGGTAATATAATATATCATACTTTGGATAAAGATTTAGAAATATATAATGAATTATTAAATGATAATATTGTTCATAATACGAATCAATATTATCATAAAGGAAGTAAAACTTGGTATCAATTATTTAGTAAAGATATCAAACAAGATAATGAAGATGATTATCATACCATACACTTTTTAGAAGATATAACTAGTTTTAAGAACGAAGAAAAGAAATTAAAAATTGATGGATTAACTCACTTATTAAAAGATCGAAATGAAACTAGTTCATTAATGAATGATTATATTGAATGGGCAATTAAAAATAAAGAAAATTTTTCAATTATTATGACTGATGTGGATGACTTTAAAAAAATTAATGATACATATGGTCATAAATGTGGCGATTTAGTACTGCAAAAAATTGGAAAAATATTAATTGCTAATACGAGACATGCTAATGATTGGTTTGCTGATAGAAAAAGTGATATTGTTACACGTTTTGGTGGCGACGAATTTTTACTATTAATTAAAAATATATCTTTAAAAGATACCGAAAAGAAAATTAATGAAATTAAAGAAAGTATGGCAAAAGACTGTGTACAACTTGATAATAATGAATTTAATATAAAAATGAGTTTTGGGTATGTTAATATAGACCCTAGCACATTAGATACTTCTAAAAAAACTGATGAAATAAGAAATATGTTAATAAAAAAAGCAGACATTAATCTATATCAAGCAAAGAAAAATAAATAAATTTTAAAAACTTACACAAAAAGAGAAAAATGACTTTTCTCTTTTTAATATATTGCTTTTTTATTTGTGTCTCCTAAATGGGATTCACATCATAAGTAGCTTTTTTTACGGAAAATAAAGAGGTAAATTTGCTTTTTTTAATAATCAATGAGAAAATTTATATAGTTTTTATTATTATATTTAAGAATTAAATAAGGGGGATATTATGGATAGTTTACAAATTAATTTTGAAAAATTAATTCCCTATGCTATCGAAGCTTTTACTGCTATTTATGGTGAAGGATACCATGATATGATTGAAGAAAAATTAAATAATCTAACAATTTTTGATTACTTAGATGTGGATGGTACTGAGTCTTACATATGGCATTTAAAAGAAATAAAATCAAAGGAATTAAGTTTAAAATTTTTAGATTATTTGGGTTATGATGTAAAAAAGGATATAGAAAGTAAAAAATATTATAACCTAAGAAATGATGTTAATGATTTACTGAAAAAATATTTAGGATCTTGTAATCTTATATTTGATAATGATATAAATTACCATGTGTTATTAAAGGCTTTTGAAAAAAGCAATCCATGTAAACAAGAAAAAATATTAATCAATAAAGTTAATTTAATCAATAATTTTTTAAAAGAAAAGGGAAAAAGTATTACTTTAGCAGAACTTGATGATTTTTGTAAGACTGACGAATTTGCCATAATTTCATCAAAAATTAAAAAAGCCTTAATCATTTATAATAATTTAGAAAAAGAATATAGAAATTGGACCAAACAATTTGAAGCTATTGAAGAATATGTAAAAGCTGAAAAAGACAGAAAAAGAATTATCTGCGATAGTAAAAAAGAAAAAATGGTTACTGATGTTAATAGGGAAATAAATCCTGAAATTAAAAGAATTATAAACAATTGGAATATTGAAGAAAAATGGAATTTATTATTCGAAATTACTGATGAAGAAAATGTATGTATTATTGAAAATTTCAGACAAGATAAAATTGATCTTTTAAGTAATCCTTTAGTTGATTTAACAGCAAAATATTGGATAATGTATTGGCAAATAATCTACTTTGAAAAGTTAGGTATTAAATTCCCTAATAATTATTTAAATAAATGCATTCAAAGTGGTAATTTGGATAAATATATTAATTGGTTAAATAAAGAAAAAACAAAACAATTAATACCAAATCCATATTTAATTAATCATGTTACATCGCTAAATAAAAGAATGAAAGAAAAAATTGAAAGACAATATTTTACATCAAAAAAAGATTTTAAAAGAATTTATAAATTATTAAACAGTCAACACTATACAAAAGATATGTTATATACTAAAATGAAGGATAAAAAAGTTTGTATAATAGAAAATAGCAATTTAACCAAAAAAGTATGCTCTTCAGGTAGTTCTATTATGTTTTTTACTATAAGAGTTCATGATGGTGGTCAATTAGCTCATATTTTTATGCATGAATGTGGACATGCTATAGATCAAGGAGAAAATCGTAATGGATTCGAATGTTTTGATGATGAAGCAATGAATCCTTACAATCCAAAATATAGAAAATATGAAAGATTTAACGAAACGCTTAATGATATTTTAACTTTAGAAGCCAATTCATATTTGATAAGTCAAGGAATATTCTTAATCGAAAATGAAGAACTATTAAGTAATGATATTTTTAATCGTAATACTAGATTTGCGACAAAACAAATTGTTTACCCACTTCTTTTAAATTTTAGAGAGCAATTAATAAAAGCAAAAGTTACAGCGTCACCAATGGAGTTTATAAAATTAATTGGTCGAGATAATTTTGAAAACTTAGTAGATATTCTTAATAAAGTTGATTACCTAACTCAAAATGGTATGGAAGCTTTAAAAGAAAATCCCAAGTTAGAAAAAGAATATTTAAGGGAATTAGATAAATTAAACGATGTTTATAATTCGATTGATTTTTATTATAAAAATAATTTTGGAGAAGAAACATATTCTATTTAAGACAACATTATAAAAAACAACTTTTTCAAGTTGTTTTTTTGCTGTTAATAAGTTAATAGTTATTAACAAATTTATAAATCAATGTATTTAAATTTTTTGACCAAGATATGCTTTTTTTAAAATTGGAAATTCATTTAGTGACTCTATTGGCTTTTCTAAATTAGCAAGAAGAGCTTTAACTACCAAAAGATCTTATTTTGCACCATCAGAACAATTAGCATATTTTTTTATTAATTGTTGAGTTAACATATCTTCTTCACTGAAACCATAATATAAATGATTCATATAATAATTGCTATTATTGACGCTTAATGATTTAGTAAGATCAACTATTCTTTTAATATCACGTATATTTTGCGTAATTTTGTTTATTATTTCTGGTAGTGACGTACAATTTTCTGGTAGTGTCGAGCTAATTCCATTATAATTTTGCACTTCTGCATAATAATTAACAGCATTGACCATTGCTTTTTCACTAGCAATATTAGGGAAGATATCTTTTAATAAGAATAAATCATTTTTAATAGTAAATAACTCAGCATCTTCTTCATATTTTATGTACTTTTTATTTAATAAATAATAATTATCAAAGAAATATCTAATATATAACATTAATTGTGCATCGAATGCATCCATTTTTGTAAAATCTTTTATTTCATGATTATCCCAAATACACTTTCCTTGTAAAAAATGACGAAATTCATGACCTACACATATAGTTATTAAAACATAATAGGTATTTAAATCAATTATCCCAGATTCAACTATTTCTTTTAATCCTAGTATATTAGGAGTATTAATAAAAATTTTATGTTGGTTTTCAATATGTTGATACCATCCTACATTATTTCTTGTTATTTGATCTTTATCAGTTAGAATTACATTTATACAACTATTATCAATAGCTGAATAGTATTCAAGAATTTTATGGATAAATCGTAAAGTATCTTTTTCATTAATCATATTAGGCGTCATTAAGTCCCTTATTTCCTACCCGATTGTGTATTATATCATATTTAGTTTAAATATTTATATTAAATTATTTTTTCTTATAAAAAAGAAATATTAGTTCTTTATAGTTTATAGTATAATAAAAAATAATAAAGTTTTGGAGGAAGTAATTATGAATAAAAATTATGTTGTAATAATGCTATTTAACAAAAATTATGACAAACTTTTACTTGTTAAAAGAAACAAAAAGCCTTATAAAGGTTGTTGGAATGGAATTGGAGGAAAAATAGAAAATAATGAAACACCATATGAAGCAGCAATAAGAGAATGTATGGAGGAAACTGGTATTTTAATAACTAAACCAAAATTATTAGTTACATATGTTTATCCAGAAGATAATGTAATGAATAGTAATACTAGGTTAAATGTTATCTATGACTGTGTAGAAGAAATTGACGTTAAGGATAACGAAGAAGGACACTATAAATGGAAGAATATTGAATCAGTAATGAATCCTTTTGATAAGGAAATAGCTGGTTTATCTAATTTAAATCAATTTGTTAAAGAAATTTTAGACTTAGAAAATATTAAGAAATTTTATGATTAATAACTTAAGAAGGTGAAAAATGGGAACAATTGTTGTTGGTGGCCTAATAGAAAAAGATGGAAAGTTCTTATTAGTTCAAGAAGCAAAAGAAAAATGTAGAGGCAAATGGAATCTTCCTGCTGGACGATTAACTTCAAACGAAACAGTTTTGGATGGAGCTAAAAGAGAAATCTTGGAAGAAACAGGATGCAAAGTTGAATTGACAAAAATATTAGAAATTGGTAATAGAATCGCAGAAAATAATGTATGGTTATGTATTATTTTTGCAACTACTCTTTTAGAAGAAAATATAGTTTATGATAAAAATGAAATTCTAGATGTTAAATGGTTTAGTTATGAAGAATTACTAAATATGAAAAATGAACTTAGATCTTATGATTTGATAATTAATAGTATTTTAGCTTTTGTACATAATAAATCTGTAGATATAGATGTAATCAAAATTATAAAATAATGTTTATTTTGAAATTGTTAAAAATTAAAGAAATCGACGATAGAAAAAGCATAAACAAATTTCAATTCAATTGACATTTAACAGAAAAAAGAATATTTAAACTCTTAAAGTATATGTTATAATCTACTTATAGTAGAGGTGTTGTTATATGAAAAAAGAAAAAATAATCATTATAGTATTGATTATTATAATTGTTGGGCTTGGTGGATATATTGGATATGATAAGTTTTTAAGTAAAAATAATGAAGTTACTGAAAAAAATAATAAAGTTGAAGAAAAAGAAGTCGAAAAAGATAAAACAAATCAGGCAAATATAGAATCAAACGATTCAACTGCTAAAGTTATTAATTTCGACAGAAAGAACTGTCTTGATAAGGATTCAACTATTCTTGATGAAAAAAATTATTCTTTATTAAGAGATGGTCATGGTGAGTTCGTTTCAGATATAACTATGTCTATAGGTGAAAATGAAAAAACAGTAAATGTATATCTAACAAGCGATTCATTAATAGGAAAAAAATTAAATATTAAAGAAGATGAAAAACATGAACTTGTTTTTGATAAAAAAGTTGAATATATTTTTGGTGGTATTTTTTCAGCGGAGTATTATGGTGGAACTTCATACATATTCTTATTAGAAGATGGAACAATCGAACATATGGATCTTTATAAAATTTATGAAAATAATATTTATGAGCATAAGCTTGTTGAAGGTGTAAGTGATATTGTTAGATTTGACAATATATCAACTAATCCCAATGAAGGAATGGGAGCTAATTTTACTGCAATTGCGTATAAAGCAGATGGTTCTTTTTATGATTTATCTAAAAATGAAGCCTTTAAAAATGTTCTTAATAATCAATGGTAATCTATTGTTATTTCTAAAAACTAGCATAGCTAGTTTTTTTATTTATTAAATAAAAAGGCTACAAATAATATTATTTTTTGTATTGGATTTTAAATGATATTAGCATTAGATAGTAATGATAGAAGACAATTTGGTAAAATAAATGTTATAATATTTATGTATCATAGTGAGTATATTTAAACAATTTATTTAGTGAGGTACTCAAAACTATTAAAATCAAATACTTTATATATAAAGTATGAAGTATGTTAATTTTTTTATTATTAATGACATGACAGGATAATCAATATTAAATAAAGAAAGCTTAATTAGGTGATATAACATGAATGAATTTACTAATAAATTAAAAGAAATATCTAATCTATCAGAATTAGAAGGTTTAAACAATATCAATAGTAACCTTTTACTTTATGCTATTGCAAAGAGTGAAAGGTACGAATTATTAAATGGTGCTAATATAAAATTAGATCTTAGCGATAATACTACTCTTGAAAAATTAATAGATTTTTTACTTTCAGATGAAGATATACTTTATTTTATGCACAGAAATGGTTTCGCTTTTTCTAAAGATGAATTAAATGTAATATTCATTAAATTTATTCAAAAAGAGCAAGATTCATATAAATTTGATTGCTTTTTTAGAGATTTTTTCGATAGTAAAGATGAAACAAATGATTTTATAAAAGAGCATGAAGTTTTTTTCGAAAACTATATTAATGAAAAAAAACAAAGTATTTCATATGTTTTAAACGATTATGATAATTTTATTAAATTAGTCTTAAAAAATAATCATACCGAATTAGTTAATAATATAGAAAATTATTCCGTTGCAAATTTAAAATTGTTGGTTCAATCATTAAAACATAAAAATCAAATTTCATATTATTTAGGAAATGATAGATTTGCGCAACATTTATTTGATTTGAAAGAAGAATTAAATCCAGATGAATTTTGTACTTTAATTGATTTGTTAAAAGAAAAATCTATTTATTCAAGAAACAATAATAATTCAGATCTGACATCGTTTTCTACTCTAATAAAGGAAAACATAGATTATTTAGCATAAATTGTATCTCAAACAAAGTTAATGCCAAAATGTCTGGTAGAGTCAAGTATTTTTAGAGATGAATGTATAAAAAGAAATAGAATTGATTTAGCAGTTAAATGTATTTTGCCATCAGATATTATGAAAAATGAAGATCTAGTTAATGCATATTGTAATGAATTAAATATTGATTCCAAAATTTTTTATGAAAAAATAAAATGGTTATTGTCCTATTATGAAAAGAATAATAACATATTTAATAGTTTTATAGCAACGTCTTTAAAGAACAATATATTTAGTCTTAATACTGAACACTTCGAAAGATTTATAAACGATGTAGAAATTCAAATGGCTATATCTAAACTTGATGATAAAGAATTAGCTTTTTTATCTAAAATATTAAATATTTATAACTACAAGGATTATGACATTTCTCCTATGATAGCTAATATTATTAATAATATTAATAATTATCATGAATTAATTAATTCTTTAGATTTAGAAAATATAGCAGAATACGATTTAAGAAAATTAGTAAGTATTTTACAACTTCCAAATAATCAGTATCAAATTAGAAATCTAAGTACATTACAAAATTATGATAATTTAAAGAAACAATACTTTGTAAATAATTATTATAATAGCTTAATATCTAGTAAAGATAATTTATTAAAAATTCTATTTAACATAGATTTAAACGAAGCAGAATATATAAATTATAGATATTGTTATGACAATGACGATAATTGCATGCTTGAAAATTTACAAAATAGTGAACTTCCACAACAAATATATGATTATTTAGTATTAATTAATAAAATTGTTGAATGTTCTAATCAAAAGGAATTAATTGATTTATATAATAGTTTAAATAATGCTAAAATTTATGAGCTAGAAATACCTTTTGAATCATATTTAAGAGCCAAATATACACAACTATATTCTCAATCTCTTTATAGAATAAATGAAAGAAATAAAGTGTATGGACCTAAAGATAGTGTTTTAAAAGAAATAAATTATAAAGGAAAAAAGATACAAGTAAATATCCCAAGGGCTAATTTTAATTTTTTGGTTCATTGTGTTGGTTCTTGCTCATTAGCATCAGATGTTACAGATAGTAATTATAGAAATGATTGGTTAGATAGACCTCAATTACAAGATCACTTTGTTGCATGCAGTTATATAAATGAAAAAGGAATTTTTTCTATTAGGTCTCAAGGAAGTATTATTTTTGGTTTTGACACTTTGGAAAGTGGTTCAATTTTAGGAATGGGTAATACAGATATAGATTCAATTGGTAGATATGCAAATGCTTATAGTGGATCAAGAGAATTACAAAAAGGAAATGGTGCAAGAGCTAGATATTTTGTTCCGTCAGAGATTCTTAAGACCATAAATAAGAGATATAATGAAATAGTAATTGAACGAAGGAATACAGACAGGTTTAAAAATGAAAACTTTAAGAAAAAACCAGATTACATTATAATGATGGCCGAATCTATGGAGCAAGATAATTTTAATTATTTAGATACTCTATATCAAAATCAATTGTCTTTTTTGTCTGAAGAGGATAAAAAAATTATACGACAAATTGGAAGTGCTAGTAAATTAAAAAAATTTTTAAGAAAATACGAAGATATAATATCACAGAATGCTAATATTCAAGGTATTCCCTTAAATGATATGCTTAATAAATATGTTAACTTGACTATGAAAGCAAAATATTTTGAAGATTGTTTAAAAGCATCAAGTGAATTTGATATTCCTCTTGTTGTAATTGATAAAACATATTATTTCAATAAAATGTTAGCTAATTCGGTTATTTATGATGAAGCAACAATAGTAAGTATTTCTGAACTATATTCACAAGCGGATGAAGCAAAAAAGAAACAATTATTTAACATGGTTGCAAGTGGTAATGATATAACACAATTTATACAATCTAAAGCAGATAATGTTGTTAAGATTGGAATTTAAAAATGATATAAAAAATTTAAATTATAGTAATTGTATTAAAGGTGATTAATGTTCATAGTCGCCTTTTTTGTTTGATTTTAAGACAAAAAAAATCAATCTTTCGATTGATTTAATCTTAACGTCGCATTAGTGCGACGATTTTATCTTATGGAGCGTTTTAAAAACAACTTACTAACTAGATTCTCTTTCTGTTTATATTATAAGTCATTTTAGGTGTAAAATAAATATTTTTAGTGATATTTTTATTATTATCTTTGGTATAATTAGGACAAAGGAGGAACTTATGGAAAAGAAAAATAATAGTTTAGTTATCATATTAATGGGAGTAATTATTGTTATATTAGCGGTATTATGTGTATTATTTGCAACTGGGAAAATTAATTTAAAATCTAATGAACCTAGTAATGAAACAAATAATCAAGAAGTTGAAAATCAAAATATTACTAACAATGAATCTGAAAATCAAAATGAGATACAAAAAGCAAAATATGAAGGTCAATCATTCGTTGGATGTTATCAAATATTAAATCGTGATGGATTTGCAACTTCAAAATATGATTCTTCAAAACTTTCATCAATCGATTTAGAAATTCAATTATTAGAAGATGGTACTGCAAAAGTTGCTTATCAATTGAACGATCAAGGTCATCAAACTAAGAATCAATATGATGCCACATATGAACTTGTAAATACAACTACTGAACAAATAGATGGCGATTATTACAAAGTATTACAGTTAAAATTTAATACAAATGAAGCAAAAAATGATGACAATATTTCTTTTTTAGAAAAGGAAACAATTACTTATAATCCTGCATCTAATCCTACTGATGGGAGTCAAGCGTTTCCTAAATCGTTAGTATTTAAAGGTGGCGGTGGAAATATAATTCCATATATGATTAATTCAAACGAATTGAAATATATAAAATAAAGAAAATGCTATTTAACATTTTCTCGTGAATATGACTTAGGCATATTATTGTCTAGGTCTTTTATTTGTTCTTCTATTTTAGGTATTCTTGTTCTAATATCATTAATATAATTTTTAATATTATATAGTTCTTTGATTTTAGGTTTTAAAGATTCTAATTTAGAAGATATTTCTTTTTTAGTTTCTTCATCTTTGGTTCTTTGATATTTTCTTTGTAATTTTTCTCTAGTATCTTTTAAAATATCTAATTCATCTAAATATTTGGTTTCAATTAAATCTAGGTCTTCAATAGTCTCAATATTATTATTAGATAAGAATTTAGATTCTTCAGATATTTTATCAAGTTTCTTGGCTTCTAATCTCATTTCATGAGATAGGTGTTGATTAGAATATTTTTTAGGGAATACACCTAATAAATAACAATAATATAAATATAATTGTCTAATGCCTTTAAATGGACTTTTAGTATCTTCTAAAAATAAATTATACATACTTTTATTATTTAATTTCTTTAATGGTTTATAGTGAGAAGTATTAAATGTATTAATAATATTTTCAGTAGAATATTCAGATCCAAATATTTTTTCTAATCTAACTTTTTCTTTACCTTCAATATATACTGATATTTTATTATATCTTTGTTCTATTTTATAACCTAATGTTTTTAATCTATTTTTAAATTGGTCTAATACTAATGATTCATTAATAGCATTATCAACATCTTCTTTTACCATTTTATAGTATTCATTATTTAAGACTTTATATTTATAAGTATTATTGTAGTGTTCTTGTTCTTCTAGAGTAGATAATCCATATTCTTCACAAATACTATCAGAGATATGTCTTAACTTGGCTAAATTAGTTCTATTATTGTTATATTTTTTACCATCAATTCTAGATACGGAATTAATAATAAAATGATTATGAATATGATTTGTATTTAAGTGAGTTGCAACAACAACTTCGTAATCGTTAAACATTTCTTTAGCAAGTTTAACTCCAATCTCATGGGCTATCTCTGGAGTTACTTCTCCTTCTTTAAAAGATTGGTAAGCATGGAATCCTAAAATACCATCATTTTTATGATGAAAATCTTTAGTATCTTTCATAAAAGGGTAAGGATCAAATTCACTACAATTAATACCTGATACATAATGAATTTTTTCATTTTTAAAATTATAATCTTGATAAATTTCTTTTTCAAAAAATTTACTAAATTCTTCATTAAAAGTTTTTTCGGGGTTAATAATATAATCAATAGAATTTTTTAAATTGTTTTTGATGGACCAAATAGAAGTAGTCGCCATTTATAAGATACCTTCTTTATTTGGTATATTTGGATAGTGGTAGTACACATCCGTTGCTTGCTTATACCCCGAAAAAACAAAATATAAATTATTCATATACTTAATCATCTCCTTTAACTTCCATTATTTTAGGCACTAAAAGAATATTATCATCAATATTAATTCCATCACTAGTATAAGGACAACCTATAATTCCACCAGAGAAAAATTGGATTGATAAAGCTGTTTTATAGAATTCATAATCAGACTTTTTATAACCATTATGATTAAATTTTGATAAATAGATAATATGATATTTATCTTCAATTTTATTAACATCTTCTTTTGTCATTAAGCCTTCATATTTAATTCCTATTTCATTATTTTTTAGAATTTCATATAAATATTCTACATAATCTTGTTTATTTTTAGAGATAAATTCTTCTGTAAATTTAATATTTTTAATTTCAATATTATACTTATCATCTCTTGTTATTTCTAAACTTGATATTGTTCTTGCAATTAATTCTTTTTTAGTTTTACGATTTAGAGAATTCCATTTAAATGAGAAGCATAATTCTTTTTTGAAATAATAAATATTATCATCAGTAGGTTCTATATCTAAATGTTTTAGCAATTCTATCGTATATTCTTTAAATTCATCATTTGGATCGAGCTTGGCTTTATCCTTTGTTAGTTTATCAATTTCTTTCTTTATTTTTTCATTTTTATTATTAATAGTTTCTACTGATAGATTAGAACTTATATATAAATCTACTAATTTATTTGATTGTATTTTTAATTTTTCTATCGCTTTATCAATATTTTTTATTTCATTATTTATATTAGTATTAGGTACTATAATTTCACTATCTCTATCATACATGTATCTAACTAATTCATCTAATATTCTAGATAGTTTTTGTTCTATCTTATTAGAATTATAATGTAGTCCATGATTCTTACAATTAGGATTTTTACAAGTTAAATGATAATATTCTTTTTGATTTGGTTTACCTGAATGCTTATAAGTAATAGTAGAAGAAAGTATATTTCCACATTCAGGACATTTAACAATTCCAGAGAATAAATGGATATGTTCTCCATAATTACCATGTTTAATTTTATCTAATATTTTTCTTGTAATATCCCAAGTGGTATTATCAATTATTGGTTCACAATAATTATCAATATATAAAATATCTTCTTTTCTGGTGTATTTTCCAAAGGCAAATTTACCAATATAAATGCTATTAGTAAGAATATGATAGACTCTACTATCAGTCCATTTTCCATTAATTAAATAGGCTTCTTTTTCTTCCATAATAGAGGAAATTTCTCTTAATGAGTGATTATATTTATATAAATTAAATATTTCTTTAACAACTAATGCTTCATTAGGATTTATCTCTAAATGTCCCGTTTCTTTATTTCTAATATAGCCATAAGGTGGTTTAGAAGGGTGGATACATTCTAAAGCCATTTCTTCCATTGCTCGCTTAGTTCTTGCACCAATTTCCTTTCTTTCTCTTTGTCCAAATACTAAATTCATACCAAATATCATTTCACCATTTGCTGTTGAAACATCAAAAGGTTCTAATGTTAAGATTATTTTTACATTGTGTTCTTCACAATAATTTAATAACCAAAAGCCATCATAATTATTTCTAGTTAATCTATCAACTTTAATAGCAACTAGGGTATCTATTTTATGAGATTTAATGTCAGTTAATAATTTTTGCATACCAGGTCGCATTAAATCTTTACCAGAATAACCTGCATCATTATAGACTTCAATAATATCAATATCGTTATTATCACAATATTCTCTTAACATTCTTAACTGAGATTCAATTGAAAAACCATTATTTCTTTGGTCATCAGTTGAAACTCTTAAATATAAAGCTCCTCGTTTTTTCATAAATTTTCAACTCTTTTCTACATGGATAATCCCACAAAAAAAGAGTCATCAGTTAATACTAACCAATGACTCTAGACATATCATAATCATAATTAAATTTCAATCTACATTTCATTTATCATCAACTCCTGTATACTCTTTGTAGGATAACTAAATTATATAGATTAAATATTATTAAGTCAATGGTTTTTATTAAGTTTAACTAACAGTATTTCTAATTCATTAAAATCATATTTCTTGTTATATTCTTTAATATAGTAGTTTTTATTACTAATTTCATTTAGTTTATATTCATATATAGTTAGATTAATAGGTTTAGTAATAATATATTTTATTGGTTCAACAACTTTTAAATTAGTAAGATTAATTGTTTTAATATGTCCAACTTTAGTTTTATAAGTAAAGTTTTTAAGTAGTTTAAGTATTTCTAGGGTAGGGTTAAGTGATTCAACGATTTTAAATTCTAACATAAGAAAAAGTCCTCCTTCCTAGAAAGAGAACTTGTAATTAGTTATATTCTTTATATTATATGCCTTGCCAAACTGACTGACGAGGGCAAAATAAAAACTTACAAACCATTACAGTTCGTAAGTTGATTTCAAATGGAGCAGATGATGGGAATCGAACCCACGTTATCAGCTTGGAAGGCTGAAGCTCTACCATTAAACTACATCTGCATAACCAGTAGGCAATATTAATTATAGCAGATTTTTTATAAAATGCAAGTGTTTTTGCCTACTTTATAACTTTTTTTAAAGATTATTCGATGTAAGATATTTTCTTACTTCTTCAGAGTCATCTAAGTGAATTTTAGTATGTCCTATTATTTGATAATCTTCATGACCCTTACCTAATATTAAAACAACATCATTCTTTTCTATCATATCTAGTGCTGTTTTAATAGCTGTTTTTCTATCTAAAATGACTTCATAGTTATCAGTATCAACACCAGCTAAAATGTCATCCATTATTTTTTGTGGATCTTCTGTACGAGGATTATCACTTGTAAAGATACAATAGTCTGAGTTATGAGCAGCTATATGTCCCATTATCGGTCTTTTCTTAGGATCACGATCGCCACCACAACCAACGATTGTTATTACTCTACCCTTTTTATTTTCAGTAAAGGCTTTTATTATCTTTTCAACAGCATCTGGAGTATGTGCATAATCAATAACCGCTTCGCCATCTTTAACTTTTATTTGTTCACAACGACCTTTAGGCGGACAAATTTCTGGAGTTTTTGCCAATATTTCATCGATTGAAAAACCTAGACAATTAACTAAAGATAAACATGTTAAATAATTATAAACATTAAAGGCACTTCTTAATTTAGTTTCTACTTCATATTCTTGACCGTTAGCAATAAATTTTATAAAAGTTCCATGTGTAGTATCATGATATGAAATAATTTTATAATCTTCTCCATTGATGCCAAGAGTTTTGTTATTATCATAAGCTTCTAACCAAAATTTTCCGTAACTATCATCCATATTAATTATCATTGGACCTATTAATTGTTTTAGTATCAATTTTTTGGCTTCAAAATAGTTTTCCATTGTTTTGTGATAATCAAGATGATCTTGTGTTAAGTTGGTAAAAGCAGCCACTTTGAATTTTAATCCTTTAACTCTACTTTGATGTAAAGCATGGGAACTAACTTCCATCATAACGTTTTTACATCCTTTTTCTTTGGCTGTTAGAATTAATTCATATAAATCTAATATATTAGGAGTTGTATTAGGTATTTCAACGACATCTTCATCTGGAATGTAAAAACCAATTGTACCTATGTAAGCTGTTTTACTTCCTAATTTGTTAAGTAATTGATAAGTTAGATAAGCAGTTGTTGTTTTACCATTTGTTCCTGTTACACCAATAATATTAAGTTCATTTACTTGATCTTGATAATTATCACTGATATAGTTTGTAAGCCATTCATTAGTGTTTTCTACAACTTCTTGTTCAATATCACATTTAACTTTATGTTCGACAACGGCTTTAATTGCGCCATTTTCATAAGCTTTACTAACAAAGTCATGGCCATCAACTGTACTACCTGGTAATGCAACAAAAATATCACCTGGTTTAATTTTTCTAGAATCGATTTTAATATTAATCATTTTTTCACCTCTATTAATATCTTATTATTTTTTTATTTAATTAACAATTTTCACCAATCCACACTTATAAATTGATATTAAGTATTAATCCACACTTTCAAAAAATTGTTTATACCAAACTAAGAATGTATAAATTGTCCATACTTTCTTATAACAATCTTTTTTACCTGATTTATGTTGTTCTAGTAATTTTAAAATTCTTTTTTGATCAAAGAACTTTTCAGCAGTAGAACTTTCAAATTCAACTTTGATTTGATTATAAAGGTCATCTTCTCTAATCCATTCTCTTAATGGAACAGGGAAACCAAGTTTTTTCTTTTTGTATGATTCATTAGGAATTACTTCTTTAGCAGCTGCACGTAAAGCTGGTTTAGTAGTTTCTTTATTAACTTTAGCACTTGTTGGCAACTGACGAGCTACTTCATATACTTTATTGTCCAAGAATGGGGTTCGTGCTTCTAAACCAAACATCATAGTATTGCGGTCAACAGCATGAAGGAAATCTCTGACCAACCAGAAATAGAAATCAATAGCTTGACGTTTAACCATATTAGAATTATCTTTATATTTTTCATAAAATGGTTTAACAATATCTTTAGTGTTTATTTGATTTGGACATTTTACAATTTTCATAGCTTCCTCATCACGGAATATTCTTCCTAAGCCAATATTGTAATCTTCTAATTTACGACCACGACGGTAAATAAAGTTGAAGCCCCTAGTTTCTGGGAACAAGCCTGCAAAAGATGAGGCAAGACGACGAATTGGATAAGGTATTTTCATATACCAAGCTTGATCTACTTCTTCCTTGTAAGTGTTGTATCCACCAAATAATTCATCAGCTCCTTCACCTGACATAACAACTTTAACATCTTTGGATGCTATTTGAGCAACAAAGTATAAGGCGATAGCTGATGGATCAGCTAGTGGTTCGTCCATATGGTACATTATGTTAGGAAAAGCCTTAATATACTCTTCTTTGGTTATTTTCTTTGATTTATTAGTTATTTTTAATTTTTTAGCTAAATCCTTAGCATATGATATTTCATCATATTTAGGATTATCATAGCCTACAGTATATGTTTTATCAGGCTTAGCTAATGAAACTAAGTATGAGGAATCAATTCCACTTGATAGGAAAGAACCGACTTCAACATCAGCTATTTCATGATGTTTTACAGAATCTTTCATGGCTTCTTTTATTTCCTTTACTATTTCATTCATATCTTTATCAGTTTCTTTAAATTCTAAGCTAAAGAATTCTTCAATTTTTTTCTGACCATTTTTATATATTAATTGATGACCAGGTTCAAGACGATAAACTCCTTTAAAGAAAGTTTCTTCAGTCGGTGTTGAATTAAAACATAAATAAGCTGATAGAATATCTTCATTTAATTCTTTTTTAAATTCAGGATGATCTAAAAAAGCTTTGATTTCTGAAGCAAACATTAGGGTATCATTTGATTCATAATAATAAAGTGGTTTTATGCCCCAGCCATCACGAGCCAAGTATAATTCTTTATTGACTTTGTCCCAAATAGCAAAAGCAAACATTCCTCTTAATTTTTTGGTCAATTCATGTCCCCATTCTTCATAGCCGTGAACTAAAACTTCTGTATCAGTAGAAGTTACAAATTGATGATTTTTCTTTTTAAGTTCTTCTCTTAATTCAACATAGTTATATATTTCACCGTTGAAAACTATAACAACTTCTTTGGTTTCATTGTAAATTGGTTGATTACCTGTCGATAAGTCAATAATTGATAGACGACGATGTCCCAATGCACATTCATCATCAAGGTAAAAGCCTTCAGCATCAGGTCCACGATAGGCAATACGATCGGTCATCTTTTTTAATATTTTCTTTTGTGGTTTCTTTTTACTTATATATCCTGCTATTCCACACATTTTTTTCACCTCTATTTTTTTGTAACATAAGTATAATAATCATTTTTGATAATCATTTTACTAATACTGAATGCATTAGCTACTTTGTTATTAATTGTGTTTATGTATTCATTTTGATTTTCAAGTGTTTTGCCTTCTTTTAAGGTAAATTTCTTTGTTTGTGAATCATAACTACCATAATCAGTAACCCAACTACGATTAGAGAAAATGGCAATTCCATCAGTATCGCTTAGAATATCTTGTCCTACTATTAAACGGGAATCATACTCAACGCCAAATAAATTTAAGATAGTTGGTAAAACGTCAATTTGACTACCAACTTTTGATACAGTAATTGGCTTTTTCATTTGATTATTCCATAAAATAAAATTACTATGATTCACTTCTATTGTACCATCTTTTTCATAAGATGACACTTCATTCATTTCATCTGTTGACAACGTATATGGATAATGATCACCCACTAAGGCTATCACTGTATCATCTAGTTTATTATTTTCTTTTAATTCTTTTATTAATTCTTCAAGCATTTTATCTAATTCCATTTGAGCTGCTAAGTAGTATTTTACTGAATCACTATAGGTGGTTTCATTTAGGTTATCTAGATATTTTTTAGCAATATTGTCACTGTTATTATAAGGAGAATGACCACTTACAGTAACATAGTATGTTGCAAAATTATTTTCGCTTGATAAATAATCACCTGTTGATTGTTTAATTAAATCTATATCACTAGGTAGCCATTTACAATTCATACGTTTTTCTAATCCATTGCCACAGCCAAGATAATTATTAAAACCAAGAGTAGCCATCGTTTTATTACGTTTATAGTATGTGTATGTCCAATTATGATAGCTTTGTACTTGATAACCAATTGCAGAAAAGGAATTACCAAGGGCATATTTTATATTAGGTAATTTACTTTTCCATAAGCTTAACGTTTCCTGAGTAGGAATTAAGCCTGTCGTTGCTTGAAATTCACCACCAGTTGTACTTAGAAAAACTGGTGAATAAAAGTTTTCAAAATCAAAACCTGTATGTATTAGTTTGTATAATGTGGGTGTTCTTTCTTTGTCAACGGCTATTTCATTAAATCCTTCGGCTAAGATGAAAATTATATTTTTACCTTTAAACATACCTGTATATTTATTTTTTTTACTAGCTTCTTTGTTACTAATATAGTTATTTAAGCTTTTTATTTCATTATTTGTAGTTTCGCTATTTAAATTCAAGTCAAGGATATTATAACCATAATCTTTTTCTTTGGTAATGTTTTTATCGTCTATTTTTAATATAGTATTCTCACTTATTATTTCATTATCATAACCAAATAATTGCCTTTTTATATCTATTTTAGTATAAGTAAGTAGTCCAAAGTTGTCGATGATACTTAAAGAATCGTCAATGTTAAAATATAATTTATATGCTGATGATGATTTTTCTTTTTGAGGAAGTAAGAAAAGAAATGTTGACAAGTAGGCAGTTATAAACAAAATTAAACTAGTACTTGTTTGATATTTATTATATTTTTTTAAATTTATTCGACTTTTTAAAATAATTAATAAAATTAAAGGGAGAAGTAAGATTAAAAACGGAAAGAAATGATTTATAATTGTATCTTTTATTATATTTGTAAAGTCCAATGCTTGATTAGCTAAGCCAATTGTAGAAAAAGAAAATGGAACAGAAAATAAAGTGTAAAAGATATACTGAATTTCAAAATAGATTGTTATGATAACAGTTATTGTAAATAAAAGAACTTTATTTACTTTTTCTTTACTCAGTTTACAAATCAAACCTAAAATTATTGCTATAGGTATAGTAAAAATGAATGTATATAAATGACCTAAATTAATAAAATGTTTACATAAAATTATTTTTACAACAATTTCTAAAAAGAGAATACTTACAAAAAAATAAATAGATGGGTTAAGTTGTTTTTTATTCATTATCTTCGCTTCTTTCATAATTCGATATTATACCACAAATGGTTTAAGTTATTTGATTTATCTACTTTTTTCGACAAAAAAAGAAACTTTCGTTTCTAATTTTTAATAAGACTTAATTGTACTTTTTGCTTGGCTAAGTCAATATCTGTTACATAGCAAGTTACAATATCTCCCACATGAACAATGTCATTGGGATTCTTAACAAATGATTTACTCATTTTTGATATGTGAATTAAGCCATCATCATGTAAACCAATGTCTACAAACGCACCAAATGAAGCAACATTTCTAATTGTTCCTTGCAATTCCATTCCTTCTTTTAAGTCTTCAATCTTTAAAATATCACTTTTTAATACCGGTGAATCTAATTCATCACGAGGATCTAAACCAGGAGTTAATAATTCCTTTATTATATCTTTAACAGTATAAATATCACTATGTAATTTTTCTGATAATTTTAATGCGTCGGCTTTTTTTAAATTTTCCTTAAATTCATCTTTATTAATATCGCTAATATTTAAAGACAATTCGTTTAATATTTTATCTGTTAAATCATAGCTTTCTGGATGGATTCCAGTTTTATCAAGAGGATTAGTACCATCTGGAATTCTTAAGAAACCAATAGCTTGTTCATATACTTTAGCACTTACTCCTTTTATTTTTTTTATCTCATCACGACTAGTTATTTTCTTTTCTTCTTTGTATTTATAGATATTTTCAATAACATTTTTAGTTAAGCCAGAAACATACTTTAGAATACTTTTTGAAGCAGTGTTTACATTAACCCCTACTTCGTTTACTACTTTAGATGTTGTAAAATCAAGTGCTTCTCCTAAATTTTTTTGATTAACATCATATTGATATTCACCCACACCAATTGATTTTGGATCAATTTTAACTAGTTCAGAAAGAGGATCTTGAATACGACGACCAATCGATACAGCACTTCTTTTTTCGACAGCTAAATCAGGAAATTCTTCGATAGCTAATTTTGAAGCACTATAAATTGAAGCACCGGCTTCTGAAGTTATTACATATTTGCATGGTAAGTTAAATTCTTTAATCATTTCGGCACAAAACTTTTCAGATTCACGAGAAGCTGTTCCATTACCAATAGAAATTATATCAACATGGTATTTTTCAATTAAATTTTTAACAATTATTTTACTTTGAGTAATGTATTTTTCTTGGTTATTACTATTAATAAATGGTTTTATAACAGTTGAATCTAAATATTTACCATTTTTATCAACCACAGCTAATTTACAACCATTAACGTATCCAGGGTCGAAACCTAGAACAACCATCCCTTTAAGTGGACGAGTTAGTAGCAAATGTTCCAAATTTAAGCCAAATGTATCAATGGCCATTTTATCTGCTTGTTCTGTTAATTCACTTCTTATTTCTCTTTCAATACTAGGTAAAATAAGGCGTTTTAGTGAATCTTTAATACTATCTTTAACTAAATCTGTAACAAATGATTGAGAATTTTTAATTAATTTTTTTTCTAAATAACTTACAATTTCATCATTGTTCATATCAAGAGAAATAGTTAAAATCTTCTCTTTTTCTCCTCTGTTTAAAGCTAAAACTCGATAATGTTTAATATACTTTATTTTATCTTGAAAGTCATAGTACATTTCGTAAGTTTTTTTCTCATCTACAGCATTCTTTTTTAATTTAGAAGTTATAGTACCATTTTGCCATACATTATTCCTTATCCATTTACGATATGAAGCATTGTCACTTATCCATTCAGCAATGATATACCCAGCACCTTCTAAAGCTATTTTGGTATCTTTAATTGTTTCATTAACAAATTTACTAGCCATATTTTCTAATGTGCCTGTTGTTGGAAATGACATTATCATTTTAGCTAGAGGTTCTAAACCATTTTTAATAGCTTCGCTAGCTTTAGTTTTTTTCTTTTCTTTAAATGGACGATAAACATCTTCAACTTCTGTTAATTTCGTACATTTCATTACTGACTCTTTTAATTCATCTGTTAATAAACCTTTTTCATCAATAAGTCTTATAACATCTTCTTTACGATTAAATAAATTTTCTTGATATTTATATTGTTCTTCAATTACTCTTATTTGATCTTCATTTAAATTACCTGTTTTTTCCTTACGATATCGTGCTATAAAAGGAATTGTAGCACCATCTTTAAGAATATTTAAGACTTCTTTTATTTGTTGCTCTTGTAATTTTAATTCTTGAACAAGATAGTTTATAACTTCTTGATTTATTATTATTTCTTCCATTTTTAATCACCTTTTCTATTATATCAAAAGAAAATAAAAAAAAGAAAAGTAATTTTACTTTTCTTTACTTTTACCCTGAACCTCTATCTTTAGTAAAACTTTAATATTAGTCAAAGGAAAAGACAATATAGTAAAAAACTATTTTGTCTTAGTATTTTTGTTCTTGGTATTTTTTTTTGTTGAAGTATTTTTATTATTTGGGGATTTTTCAATTTTAGTTTCTTCTATTTTGTTTAGTGTATCACTTTCAGATGTACTTTTAGCAGCAGCAGTAATTATTTTTTGAACTTCTAAAATACCAGTTTTTTCCAATTCTTCGTGGTAATTCATAGCCATTCCTATAACAAATATGTAAGCTAAAAAATAAACCCACAACATTAAAATAATTATGTTTGCTAAGCTTCCGTAAAAAACAGAATAATTAGCATAATGAGAAATATAATAAGAATAAATGTCTGTTATTACTACCCATCCAAATGTTGTGAAAATTGCCCCACCTGTTACGTTTCTACTAGGAATCTTTTTATCAGGAGCCATTGTATAAATTATTTTAATAAACAAGAAGATGAACACCCATGAAAAAGGTCCTTTTAAGAAGTTTAAAATTGATATGACCATTTTAGTAGTTTCAACATCGAGGTTAAAATAATGTAATAAGTTAATTATACTATTTCCTAATAATGGAGCTATTAAAATGAATAATACTAATATAACAATTATAATTTCCATAATTATGGCTTTAAAACGACGACGAAAAAAACCAGAATCTTTTATACCGTAGATAGTATTTGAAGCAACTATTATTGATGCCATACCATTAGAAGCTATAAAATAACCAATTGCTAAAGTAACAAAGAAAGCTGGTGTTATTTTTGAAGCCGTAAGGATTGGTTCTAATAAAGCTGTATAGTCACTACCAAGAGTATTTCTTAATAGTGTAGAAACCAAATTATTAGAAATATTTAAATATGAACAAGCATATCCTATTAAGGTAATTGTTGGAACCAAGGATAAAAAAAGAAAAAAAGATATTTGGCCTGGTAAGATTAACATTTCGGGACGCCAAAAGGCATCCCAGAAACGTTCAAAGAAAGGTTTTCTCTTAGCTTTCATTAGTTTTCAGCCTGTTCTATCTTTTTGTTCTTCATATCTTCTACCGATTCATTTATGGCATCTTCAATTGTTTTCATGTCATTTACTATCATGCTATAACCAATTGCAGCACCATATTCATAAGGTAAAGATTTAAATTCTTTATTAAGTTTTCTAATGTAGCTAACAATTTGTTTTTCTTGATATCCAACTAAATATATTAAGAATTCGTTTCCGTCTGTTCTCATTATATCTGAATTATCTAGCTGTGTTTTAATTAAAATATTAGCTGTAGCTTTAATTTGGCTATCACCTTGTTCATATCCTAAAGAATCATTTATTTCTTGAATTTGATTTAAATCAATGATGATAGTTGCTTGGGGATAAATAGTATTTTTATTCCAATTGGCAACATTTTCATTTAAGTAATTTCTATTTTTTAGAGATGTTAATTGATCAATATACTTCATTTTATCTTCTTTTTTGATTTTTTTAGCTATTTTTATTTTCTTAGATGAACGATATGCAAGGAATAAAATGACAAAAATTATACAAATTATAATTAATGAATATTTAGCTATTTTTCCTAAAATAGTACCTGATTTTATTGTTATTGTATGATTATGAATTCCACGTACTTGAATAGTATTTGGATCTAATGTTTGAATATATTTACTAAACAAAAGATTAAAAGTTTCGTCAGATGAAATATAGAAATTATATGTATCAGATAAAACGTTACGATATCTAGTATTATAATCATCCAAAATATTTTTACTATAATAGTCAAAACTTAGTTCATCTATAACGATTATACTATCTTTTTTAGCTATTTTCTTTAAATCTTTATCATTGGCATATGTTTTTATATTAATATTACCAATACTATTTAAATATTTTTCTAATATACTATTTTTTAAAACATAGACGTTTTTATCACTTAAAGAATTTATAGAGTTTATGACTAAATCATCGTCTTCTCTTGTTACTATGTCAAAGGAAATATTATTTAAGGAATCAATTTTTTGGTACTCTGTTTCTAAGTTATAGTAGTTATAGAATAAATCTATTTTATTATTTGCAATGGCTTCGGTGAAACTGTTAAAATTTTTATATTTAGAAAAACTAAATTCTGTTTGACTAAAATCGCTAAAATTAGAAAGATATTCGCTGATGATTCCACCATATGTGCCACTTATTAAAACTTCATAAGGATGATTATCTACAAAACCATAGTTATATGTTTTGGCTTGAATACTTGTTAAATCTTTATCAGAAATATTTAAAGCAGAAACAAAAGTTTTTAACTCGTTATTATTATAAGATTCTTTTAAGTTTTTTTCTTTCCATGTATTATAATATTTTTCTATTATGGAGCTTAAGTTATCATTATTTTTATCATATACAACATATTTTTTTAAATCACTAATGTGGTAATCTATATTGTAATTTGATGTCAAGATTGATGATAAGTTTTCCTCTAATGGAACTATTGCGTATTGAATAGCTTCATTGGCTTCGAGAGATTCAAATAAGTTTGTAGAAGTTTCATAAGGTGTTAAAGAAAGATCTTTTATAGTATTTAGATAATTATTAATTCTTTTTTCATCTGATGATAAAACGCCAATTTTTTTGTTTGATAATTGAGATAATGAACTCATATTAACTTTGTCTTTACTAACAATAACGTAATGTTCTTCGCTAAATGGTATTTGATTATCAGAAATGTCATCTGTCATTTTGAATGAATTAGCTGAAACTGATTCTCCACTATTATAAGTTATAATGTTGATGTCAACACCAAACTTAGCTTCAAAGTCATTGATGAAATCAAATAAGACTCCACTACCATTTTTTCCATAAACATCGACATTATTTAAAACATAGACGTTTTGAGTCGAGTTAACATTTTTAGCAAGCCATTCTTTTTCCTCAACGCTTAATTTATTATCGTCATTTAAGATTAGAAAAGTTATTATTCCTAATATAGCTAAAGCAAGAATAGCTATTATAACTATTAAGAAGATTTTTTTATTTTTCTTTTTCATAGTCTATCCTTCTGTTCCATTATTGTCTACAGTTGGACTTGTCACAGGATTGTTATTGTTCCAAACTAGACCAGAACCATTTTTATTTTTAGCACCTTCTATTAAGAAGCCATCACTTTGATCTGTTGATTCTTGTTTTAAAGTAAAGTGGAAATCATAGAAGGCTTTTTCTTCATTACTGAAATTATCAAGTGATTTTAAAGCGACACTTTGAGCTTCTACTAAAGATGTTTCACTAGGAAAAGTTAGATCAAAGTAAACTATTTTTCCAGTAATTGTAATATTGACACTCTTAACAATTTTATCTGCTTTTATCTTTGTTTCAATATCACTTATTTTGGAATCATTTATAGCAACACTTTCTATTCCTTCTAAACGATCACCATATTTTCCTTTATCACTGCCACTATAAAAGCATTTTATTAGGACAGTTGCCATTAAAATTAGGCAAACAATAGCTATTGCCATTAGTATCGAAAACACTCGATGTTCATTATAAAATTTTTTAAATTTTTTCATTTTTTTCACCTCTAAGCGTAATTAAATTATACTACATTATATGTCATTAAGCAATTTATTTACTTTTTAGATAAACATTAAAAGAAGTTATAGAGAATCTATAACTTCTTTCAGTTTTTCTTCATTCCAGATAGTTATTCCAAGCTTTTGAGCTTTTTCAAATTTGCTACCTGGAGAGGTTCCAACAATAACAACGTCAGTCTTTTTACTAACTGATTCAATAACTGTTGCATCATATCTTTCAAGGATTTTTTTGATTTCATCTCTAGTAAGAAAGCTGATGGTTCCCGTGATAACAAATTTTTTATTAGATATAAGGTCATTATTTAGTGTTTTTTCACCTTTATATTCTGTATTAATTCCTATTTTTTTTAAGTTATCAATAAGTGTTATATTACGTTCATCTTGAAAGAAAGAATATATATTGGTAGCAAGAATATCTCCAATATCTTTGATTTCAGTTAATTCTTCACAAGAAGCATTCATTAAATTTTCTAATGTATCATATTTTTTGGCTAATACTTTAGCAGTTTTAGCTCCTATTCCTGGTATACCTAGACCAAACAATAATCTTTCTAAAGAATTATTTTTACTTGCCTCAATAGAAGTTAAAAGATTATTAATACTTTTAGTACCGAATCCTTCCAGTTCTATTAAATCTTCTTTTTTTGTATCTAGATTGTAAATATCTTCTATTTTAGTGATAATTCCCATATTATAAAAATCTTCAATTATTCTTTCACCAAGCCCATCGATATTCATAGCAGGACGTGAAACATAATGAATTAAGCCTTCTATTTTACGAGCTTGACAATGTTCGTTAGGACATAAGTAGTCTATTTTAGAGGCACTTTTAACAAGAGAGGTTCCACAAATAGGACATGAATTTATCATTTGAAATATCTTAACATTTTGACGACGTTCTAAAACTGGCTCAACAACTTCAGGAATCACATCACCAGCTTTATGAAGAACAACAAAATCCCCGATACGAAGATCTTTTTCTCTTATATAAGATTCGTTGTGAAGAGTCGCTCTTCTAATGGTACTACCAGCAACCTTAACTGGTGATAAAACAGCATTAGGAGTGATTTGTCCTGTACGGCCAACTGTAAAAATGATATCTTCTAATTGCGTTACGACTTTTTCAGCCGGGAACTTATAAGCAACAGCCCAACGTGGATACTTAGCAGTATTTCCCATTCTTCTTTGACCAGATATATCATTTAATTTAATAACAATACCATCAATTTCGTAAGGTAAAGTAGGACGTTTTTCGGTCCATTCTTTAATAAATTCTTTTATTTCTTTAAAATTATGAACTTTTTTAGAATGTTCATTAATGGGCAATCCTAATTTTTTTAAGTTTTGAAGTGTTTCCCATTGTGTTTGTTCAGCGGTATTAGGAACATGATATAACAAGACATCTAATTTGCGCTCTTTAGCTATACGACTATCTAATTGACGAGCAGAGCCAGCTGCAGCATTTCGAGGATTTTGGAATAAATCTTCACCATTAGCTGCTCTTTTTTTATTAGCTTCTTCAAAGCTTTTTTTAGTCATGTATATTTCGCCACGAACTTCTAAATCTACAGGTTCTTTTAATTTTAGAGGAAGATATTTGATAGTTTTGACGTTGTTAGTTATATCTTCACCAGTTACACCATCTCCTCTAGTAGCCGCTGATTTTAAAAGGCCATTTTTGTATGTTAAATTAACACCTAGTCCATCCATTTTTAATTCACAAGTGAATTCGGGATTAGGTATTTCTTTCTCAACTCGATTAACAAAAGCTTCTACTTCATCCTCATTAAAGACATCGGCTAAACTAAACATTGGTGTAGCGTGAGTTATTTTAGCAAAAGAATCTAATATTTTAGTTCCAACGCTTTCTGTCGGTGATTCAGGTAATTTATATTCTGGATATTCAGCTTCTAATCTAAACAATTCCATCAAAAGGCTATCGTATTCATTATCAGTCATTTTAGGATTATCATTTAAGTAGTATTCAACATTGGCTTCGTTTAATTTTTCGACAAGATAAGAAATTCGTTCTTTTGGATTCATTTTTACCTCCATAAATTTTTAGGATATACCCCATCTTCAATTAATTTAGCTATTGCTTTTTTAACATTTTCTTTATCTTCTTTATACGTTACGCCATACCAATTAGCTTTTGTATGTAAAACAAAAACTTGAGCATATTTTTCTATATTAGCTTCATTTAATATATCTGGTATTAAGAATTCACATTTGTTTAAGTCACTATTGTTTTTAAAAAATTCAACCATTTTATTTTCAATATATTCAAATATTGATCTATCAAAAACTAACATGTTCATAGAAACTAAAGTATCCTTAGAAACTTCAAAAGGATTGATTGTTTCATCTAAAGGTGTAGCCATTATTTTGTCATTTTCGTAAGCTATTGAACTTTCGGTTATTTTTTCTAAGTTTCCTTTTTCATCAAAAGCTAAAACACCTCTTTTTACTGAGCCATTTTCAGTCATTGTGTTAGTTACTGTATATCCTATTGTAGCATATTGTTTTTCTTTTTTTTCTTTTATAAATTTAGCAGCAACTTCGAATGAATCACGGCCATAGAAATCATCAGCATTGATTACGACAAAATCTTCAGTTATGGCATCTTTAGCACAGTAGATTGCTTGAGCTGTCCCCCATGGTTTAGTTCTATCTTCTGGTATTTTGACGAAGTCCGGAATATTATCCATTTTTTGGAAAACATACTCTACTTCAATATTTCTATCAACACGAGAACCAATTGTCTCTTTAAATATTTGATAATTTTCTTCTTTTATAATAAAGATAACCTTATTAAAGCCAGCTTTTTTGGCATCATAAATCGAATAATCTATTATAAATTCTTCGTTTGGTCCCATTGGTTCTATTTGTTTTAATCCTCCAAAACGGCTTCCCATTCCAGCCGCCATTATTAGTAATTGCATATTTTTTCCTCTTTTCTTATATTTTTGTAATACTCTTATGATTTTTCAATAATTTTTTTATGCCAAAATTTTTAGCAAAAGCAACAGTAATGAAATCACCTTTTACTTCAATAATAACGCCACGACCATATTGCATGTGCATTATGACATCGCCTTCTTTAAAATCAACATCTTCATTTTTATAAAGTTCCTCTTTATTGATTTTTTCTTCTTCAAACATATTAATGTTTTCAACATCTAATAAATCCGGATCGATTTCTTTAATAAAACGACTTGGCGGATTCATGACATCTTTTCCATATAATATTCGTCTTTTGGCATTGGATATGTATAATTTTTCTTTAGCTCGAGTTATGCCAACGTAACATAAACGTCTTTCTTCCTCGAGGCCACCTTCTTCACAAAAAGAATTTTGATGAGGAAATATTCCATCTTCCATACCAATTAAGAAGACAACTTCAAATTCTAATCCTTTAGCACTATGAATAGTCATTAGAGTAACAACATCTTCATCTTCCTTATGTTCTGTTACATCAGCAATAAGACTTATTTCTTCTAAAAAATCTGCTAATGAGACTGATCCAGTTCGTTCTTCAAAAGTTTTAGTAATTGATTTAAACTCTTCTAAGTTGTCTAAACGCAGTTCATTTTCAAGTGATTTATCATTTTCATATTCTGATTTCATATTCGTTTCATCTAAAATTAAATCAATCAATTCCGTTAACGTTAAATCTTCACTTTTTTGAGTTAAATCAAGAATTAAATCTTTAAATTCTTTTTCTCGACCTGACTCAATAGCTTCAAATATAGAAATATTTTTTTCTTTAGCGACTTTTTCGAGTTTTTGAATTGTTGATGGACCGATGCCTCTTTTAGGAACATTTATAATACGACGAAGACTTATTTCATCGTTATTATTTAAAATTAATCTTAGATAGCAAATTAAGTCTTTAATTTCTTTTCGAGAATAGAAGTAATAACTACCGACAACTTTGTACGGAACATTGGCTTTCAAAAACATTTCCTCAACTAAACGAGCTTGGGCATTTGTTCTGTATAAAACACTAATATTCTTTTTTTCATAACCTTGTTCTAATAATCTTTTTATCTCATCTAATACAAGATTGATTTCATGTTTTCCATCGTAGGCTCGTAAATATTTAACTTTGCTACCTTCACCTTTACTACTCCATAATTTTTTTTCTTTTCGTTCTTTATTATTTTTTATTACTGAATTAGCAGTATCTAGAATACTAGTTGTTGAACGATAATTTTCTTCTAAAGGAATGACTTTAGCATTTTTATAATCTTTTTCAAAATTTAAAATATTACGAAAGTTAGCACCTCTAAACATGTATATTGATTGATCTGGATCACCTACAATAAAAATATTTTGATATTTTTTAGCTAGTAATTTTGATAATTTATATTGTACTTCATTAGTATCTTGATATTCATCAATTAAAATATAGCGATATTTTTCTTGGTAGTCAGCTAAAACATCTTTATGTTCCGTAAATAATTTAACTGGCAAACGTAATAAATCATCAAAATCAACAGAATTATTTTTTCTTAAAACATCCATATACTGATAATATACTTCAATAGCTATTTTATCTTGAGGTGTACGGAGTGTATTGTTAATTTCATCATCAGTTAGCATGTCATTTTTAATAGTACTAATTCTATTTCTTATATATGACGGTGGGTTATTTTTTGTATCATATCCGTTATCTTTTAATATTTTTTTAATAATTGATAGAACATCATCACTATCTAGAATAGAAAAATTTCGATCTAAACCTAGGAGTGGGGCATTTTCTCTTATTATGCGAACGCCAAAAGAGTGAAACGTTCCAACGAAGGCTTGATTATCAGGGACTAATTTTTCTAAGCGTTCTTTCATTTCATGGGCTGCTTTATTGGTAAATGTTATAGCTAAAATATTGTATGAAGGAATTCCTTGAGCAATTAAGTTAGCAATACGAGTTGTTAATACTTTTGTTTTACCTGAACCAGCTCCAGCAATTACTAAGCAAGGCCCATCGATATGTTCAACAGCTTCTCTTTGCTTATCATTTAAGTTGGTTAAATAATTCATGTTGTACGCCTCTTTCCAACTTAATTATAACATGAAAAGATATTATCTCATAGAAAAAGAAGTACAATGTACTTCTTATAAATGTTCCATAATAGCTATGTTTTTTTCCATTTTAGCAACTAAATCATCTTTATCATATTTTGAAAAGATATCATCAAATGCAGTTGGTTCAATTAGAAACATACTATAAAATCTTTGGAAAGCTTCTTTGAAGTTACTAATTCCAAGATCTTTTAGATATTTTATATTTTTTAAAACTATGTGAGAATTATCATTTAAAGCAATTAAACTATTTAGAGGAACATCTTTTGTAAACTCTTCAATAAATTTATCTTCAAAACCTACTTCTTTTAAAAATGTTAATTCTGGTTTTTGGTTATCTAAATTTTCAGATAATTCAGTATCAATCGCTTTTATAGTATCTTGTTCTATCATAATGTTGGACCTCCTACTTCTTCAGCTATGTTTAAACCTAAAAATTGATTCATTAGCTTAATGATAACTGAGGCATCTTTCTGTGAATTATATAGTAAAGAAACTATAATTAATTCTTTTGTTAAGCCGTCTACTTTTTCATCTTTATTATTTAATGAAGTAACTAAATATCTTAAATTTCTTTCAAATTTATTTTTTGATAAGTATTCATCATTTAATTTATAAGTGTTTTTATCGACATTTTCTAAAGATGATTCACTTTCTAATTCATGTTTAATTGTATCAAGCATAGCTTGTACTTCAGGATCATCGATTTTAATTGTTTTATAACTATCAGCATTGTTTGTGTAATAGTTATTTAGACTTTCTATTAATATAGGAATAATTGCATTGTATTTTGATCCTTCTTTACTTAGAATTTCATTATTTTCTTTTCTAGAAGTTATTTCTGGTAAAGTTACTTCTGGATAAGTTGTTTGGAATTCTGCTGGAATATAAGCAATTTTCTTACAATAGCCAGATTCATCTACATAGCTTTCACCTTTAGCTGTTAAATATTTTATTTTCTTTAACATTTGATCAGTTTCAACACTCATAATTTCTGGAGTTGTTCTTAAAACTTCCTCTGCACCTATTTCAATTAATGAATCAATTGATTCTTCTAATTCTGTTGGTGTTTTAAAATAAATGTCTATTTCATTTTTACCATTACGACGTCCAGCACTTATTCCATATTCTTTAAGGACTTCGTTTACTCCTATGCTATCTTGAGTTGCTTCTAATAAAGCTGGTTCAATGTACTTTCTTTGCTTTTCATCAAAAGTTATATCATATTTTTCTGAATCCTTTAATGCGTTATAGTAAGCTTCTGGATTAGAAATTAGAAGATAATTTGAGTTATCAATAACACCATTTTGACCTTCAATCATAGCAATGTTAGATTGCATTGTTGATAAAGGTAAACTTATTAATGCGTATGTTATTAAAATAATATCTTTAATAGAATCTTCTTTGATCCCTTTACTTCTAAATAAATTTATTTTAGATGGTAATTCTTTATCAGCTAATAAAACGTAAGAGTCTTTGATAAAATAAACATTTTCCTCAGGAGTTCCTAAAGCTTTTAACTCTTCTAAATTTCTTCTTATTACTTCGACATCACAAGCTTTTAAAATTTTGATAGCTTGTTCTTTTTGAATGAAGTTATTTGGATCTAAAGATAAATTTGCAAAGAATTCTTCGTCATCAGTTTTATCTTGTTTTTCTTCTTCAACCTCTACAATTGGAATAATATCAGTATTGAAACCACCATAAATATCTTGAGCACTTGGTTTTATATCATCTTTGCTTTCTTCCTGAATTGGTTCTTCTTTTGATTCTTCTGAAATTTCTGCAGCTTTTGATGATTCTTCGACTTTGACTGGCTCTTCTGAAATGGTTTGAGTTTGTTCAAATGTTATAAAAGGACTTTCTTCAGGTGTACTTTCTTCAATGACAATACCAGTTTTTGGTGCTAGTTCAGTTGGTTCTGTTTCTTTTTTTTCTTCATTAGCAACTTGATCTGCAAAAATACCAACATTTGTTGATTCTTCAACAATAGGACTTACCGGTTCCACCACTGGAGCTGGTTCTTCAGTTTTAGTTGGTTCAGTTTCTACTACCTCTGAAACAATATTAAAATCTACTTGCCCTTGTAAAACTAAGTCATTAAATTGTTTTAATTCTTCTTCTGGGAATAAAATCAATTTACTAACAGTTGCTATTTCATTTTCAGATAAAGCATATTTTTTTGAAAAACTACTGATTTTTCTTAAAATATCACCGATATAATTTCTGGTGTAAGTTTCAGCTCCTCCTAGGACATCACTTATAATACGTCCAAGTTCATGGCGAGCTCTTTCATAATCAGCTATTTGTTCCTCGATTTCCTCAGCTTTAATTCCATTGTCTTCGATTTGTCTTCTTAAAGATTCTATTTCATTGGTTGTTCTTGAAATATCACTATTTATACGTTCCTTTAAGGTATCTATATCTTCGGCTTTTAATATTTTTTCTCTGATTACAGAAATGTCAAAATCTACTTCCATCAACCCAAAAAGACGTTGTAAATCTTTATTTTCATCAAATTCACCTAACCATTTTTCAGCCTCATTAGGACCTACTTCAACAGCTTTTTGATTAGAATTCAATTCACTTAGTGATTCACTTTCTTCTGTTAACTTTTTAGTACAATCATCCTTTTCACTTATTAATGATTCTTTTTTAGTAGCTAGTTCATTTTTTATGCAACTATCATCACTTTTTAGATTGTAAAGAAGTTTTAACAAATCTTGATTAGTTCTTATATTGGCCACTATACACACCTCGCTTATTATGTATCAATTATAACAGAACGAATTTTAAATGTAAATCATTTTATTTTCTTTTTATGTACACCACTTAACATTATCACGAATATAATAAAGTGATCTTAGGAGGGATTAAATGAGAAAAAATATTATCATCTCTATGAGTTGTTTATTATTAATTTTTGCATTTATTTTCATTAATAAAAGAGAACAAAGTATTAATGAAACAAAAAAACTCGAGAAAGTAAAAGTAGCAGAAGTTACACATAGTATCTTTTATGCACCATTTTATGTAGCTTTAGAGAATGGTTATTTTAAAGATGAAGGTTTAGATGTCGAAGTCATTTTAACTAGCGGAGCTGATAAAGTTAGTGCTGCTGTGTTATCTAAAACAGTTGATATTGGTTTTGCGGGGCCAGAATCGGCCATTTATGTCTATAAAAATGGGGAAAAAGATTATTTAATAACTTTTGCTGGTCTTACAAAAAGAGATGGACAATTTATAGTATCACGTAAAAAAATCGATAAATTCAAAATGAAAGATTTATATAATAAAGAAATATTAGTAGGAAGAGCTGGTGGAATGCCTTCATTAAATTTCTTAAATGGATTAAAAAATGAAAACGCGGATAAAAATAAAATTAAAGTTAATACAAGCGTAGATTTTGCTTCTTTATCAGGAACATTTATTAGTGGAGTTGGAGATTTTGTTAATTTATTTGAACCTAATGCAACAAAATTAGAAAAGGAAGGATTAGGTTACGTAGTAGGTAGTGTTGGAAAATTTTCTGGAGAAATGCCATATACAGCATTTTATGCTCGTAAAAGCTATTTTAATGACAATACTGACAAAATTAAAAAATTTAATGCTGCTATAAATAAAGGTCTTGATTACGTTAAAAATCATAGTGATATAGAAATTGCTAAAAGCATATTACCACAATTTCCAGATAATTCTTTAAATGATGTAGAATTAATAGTAAAAAGATATCGTGAAGCAGACAGTTGGTTAGATAATACAACTATTACTGAAAAATCATATAAAAATTTAGAGAATATAATGATAAATAATAATTTACTTGATGACTTTGTATCATTTAATGATTTAGTTAAAGATTTAAATGAAACCACTTCTCAAGGTTAAAAATTTGTCCAAAAAGTATAATACTATTAATGGAGAAATTGAAGCAATCAAAGATATAAGTTTTGAAGTTAAAAATGGAGAATTTATTGCTATTATTGGAACAAGTGGTTGTGGAAAAAGTACACTACTTTCAATATTGGCTGGTTTAGAAGAAAAAAGTAATGGAGAAATAACATATTGCAATGATAAAAATGACATAAAGATAGGTTATATGTTGCAAGAAGATGCTTTATTTGAACACTACTCTATCTTAGATAATGTTTTACTTGGTTTAAAAATACAAAAAAAACTAAACCAAGAAAATAAAGAATATGTATTAAAACTCTTAGAAAAATATCAATTAACTAATTTTAAAAATAAAAAACCACATGAATTATCAGGTGGTATGAAACAAAGAGTTGCTTTAATCAGAACTTTAGCTATTAAACCTGATATATTATTTTTAGACGAACCATTTAGTGCTTTAGATTTTGATACAAGATTAAAAGTAAGTGATGATGTTTTTAAAATTATCAAAGAAAATAGAAAAACGACTTTAATGGTAACACATGATATTGGTGAAGCGATTAGTATGGCCGATAAAATAATAGTTTTATCTAAAAGTCCAGCTTATATAAAAAAAATTTATAATATAGAATTAGAAAATAAGGATTTGCCAACTGTTAATAGGAAAGATACTAAATTTAATTATTATTATGATTTAATTTGGAAAGATTTAAGTGAAGATATCTAAAGAACAAATATTGTTTTTAAAAAAACACAAAAAAAACAAATTAGTTATTTTCTTTTGTCAGTTAGCAATCGTAATTACCTTTTTCCTATTATGGGAATTTTTAAGTAGAGCAGAAATCATTAATCCATTTATTTTTAGTAGACCTACAAAAGTAATTGTTGTTATTAAAAAAATGATAATTGATGGTAGTTTATTTAAGCATATATATGTTAGTGTTTATGAAACATTAATTGCTTTTTTTATAGGGTTGTTTCTAAGTATTATAGTTTCAACTTTATTATATCTATATAAAAATTTATATAAAATTTTAGATCCATTTTTAACTTGCTTAAATTCTTTACCCAAAGTTGCACTTGGGCCAATGATTATTATCGTCGCTGGAGCTAATGTAAAAAGTATTATTGTTATGGCGATATTAATTAATTTTATTGTTATAACAATGGTTATTACTAATGGCTTTTATAATACTGATAAAGTTAAAATAAAGTTAATGAAATCTTTTGGTGCAAATAGGTATCAAATTCTTAGATACTTAGTTGTTCCTAATTCTTATGAGACAATTATCAGTTCCTTTAAGCTAGGAATAAGTATGAGCCTTATCGGGATTAAAGACATGGTGCGAGAAAATAGCTTCAAAAAAAATTATAATATTTTATAATAGATACTTACTTTATTATTATCAATAACAACACGATCTATTAAATGTTCTATAATACTTCTTTGTTCTTCAAAAGTCATATACATCCATGTGGATTTTAAACTTTTTACCATTTCAAAAGCAACCTTGTTTGCTTTTTCCCTTTGTTCACTATTTTTGATTTTCTCTTCAATATTTGTTTTTTCTTTTTCTAATTCTTTTATTTTTTTACTAGTTTCTTCTACTGCAATACCATTTGAAATAAAATTGATTAAATTTTCAATTTGTCTATTTATTCTTTCTTTTCTATCTTTTAGTTCATTAAGTACATTGACTGTTGCAATGTTAAAGGTTGAATTAAATAAATTTTCATCTAAACTCATTGAAAATAATTGTTCTAATACAATATCTTCAATTTCAAATGTATCCCACCTTTTATTTTTACAATTAGGATCTTTTATGTATCTCTTTTTACTTGATTGCTGAGAATTGCAATACATAATTAATCTTTTACCCCATTTTTGATAGCGATATCTTGCACCACAATGACCACAGATTATTTTACCAGTTAGTAAATAATGTTTTTCATATTTTTCTCTACTTCTTAGTTTATTAACCCTTAATATTTCTTCATACAATTCTTTTGATACAACGGCTTCATGTTTTCCATCATAAATTTGCCCTTTATATGGAACAACACCAGTATTTGTTATAGATAATAATCTTCTTTCTACCATTCTTTCGTCCATACCTACAACTTCACCAATATTATTAAAACTTTTACCACTTAAATACATAGAAATCATTTTATTTAATATTTCAACTTGTTCTGGTATTGGTATTAAAATACCTTGCTCCCTGTCATATTTATAAGGAAAAGGTATTTTTCCTCCTCCTCGCCAATATCCATCTTCTGCTCTTTTTTTAATTCCTATTCTTGTTCTTTCTAGGATTGTTTCTCTTTCTAATTGAGCAAATACAGATAACACTCCAATCATTGCTTTGCCAAAAGGACTTGTTGTATCAAAGTTCTCTTTCATTGAAATAAATCCAACACCATATTTATTAAATACTTCTTCAATTAAATATAATGTATCTTTTTGACTTCTAGAAATTCTATCTAGTTTAAATACAATGACCGTATCAATTTTATGTTCTTTTACATCTTGAATTAATCTTTGAATTTCTGGTCTGTTTAAATCTTTACCACTATAACCACCATCAACATAATATTCATATTCTGTAAATTCCTTGCTTTTGGCATAGCTCAGCAAAAATTCTTTTTGTGCATCTATTGAATAACCTTCTAATTGCATATCAGTAGAAACTCTAGCATATAGTCCTGCCTTTATAATAATTCCTCCTTTGCTTTTATAAAGGTCTTTTTTATAGAAACTATAAACTTACAAAAACATCCTAGCATGATTTTTTTTAAAAGTAAAATCATATTAAGAAGTTTGCTCCTTAATATATTTTTTTACTATCTCATATATAACTTTTATATTTATAACCATTAAACTTGGATCTACTTTATTACCATTAGAATCATAATTATATATTTCTATATTCTTATTCATCATATCACCTTTACTAAATTCTATTGCTTTAGTATTTGAATAAGAACTAGACATTGTTATGTACCTTTCTTTCCAAAGTTAAATCTTTTTCTAACGGATTCTTTAAATGTATTTCAATAGTTGATTTTGTACTATCTCCATTGTCGATTTCTAAATGATATACTTCTTTATTTATTTTTCCTTTTAGAAATATCGATTCTTTTGTATTTAATGGCTCTTTTAATTCAAAACTGGCAAATGTGCGATTATTATTTTCTTTAAATTCAAATAATTTAATTTTATCTTTCAATAAATCATTAACGACATTAACAATATCATTTAACTTATTAATTTCTTCAGTCTTAAATTTGTCATAAAATGAAAGTTCTTCTTTATTTATCTCTTTGTTATTTCTATTCCTATATAATCTATCATATTTTGTTTGTATATCTTCAACTGTAAAATATGTATAACTTAAATCTTCAAGTGGAGTTATTTTTCTTTTTAATTCACCACTTGAATAACAAGATAATTTTTTATATATAACAGTATCTCTAAATATTGGATAACCTATATTCGGAAATATAATAGTTTTATAGTGCAAATTTTTAACTTCATCTGATGTTAATAAATCACGACCTATTAAGGATGTTGATTTGTTTCCATTATAATTAGTCAAACTTACAGATTGACTTATAGAAGAAGATTCTAAGGTCATACGACCTAATCGTTTACTTATTGCTTCAGCCGTTTCCATAGTGTTTGTTTTCAAGTAAGCCATTCCAGAATTATCAAGTATTATTTGTGCGACTTCTTTACCGTAAACATTGTCTAATTGACTTAAACTTTGAATAAAAAGATGGTATCTAAGTCCTCTTGAACGAGCAACAGAAATTATTGATTCTATACTTGGCTCTACAAGTGGTGGACAATTAGAAAACTCATCACAAATCCAGTCAATTTCAATAGGACATTTTTTATTTTCAGTAGAATTAGCAAGTTTTACTAGTTCTTTATATAGAAGTCCTAGAATGATAGTTACAAGAGTATAGTAAATTTTATCTTCATCTGGAACTATAACAAATAGTGCTGATTGTTCTTTACCTAATATATCAAAATCAAAATCAGATTTACTAGTTACATTAGCAACATTAACATCATCAAATATTGCCATTTTCTCACTAAAAACACTAGTAATTGATTTATAAGTATTTTCACTAGATGATAGTATTGGTATTAAACTATCTTTAGATTTACTTCCATAAGGCTTTTGCTCTATATAAAACTTAAACTTTTTAGCATTTTTATCTTCCATAGTAGAATTTTGAAATTTACGAATAGATGTCATTGTTATTTGTTCTCTTTTAATTTTTCCATCTTTATATTCTTCTAAAAAGAAACCAATTAAACCCTCTAATAAATTTTTAGCACTATTATTCCAAAAGGGATCTTTTCCTTGTGTTTTATCATAGGTAATCATAGATGCCAAAGAAGTTATTAATCTATTAGTTTCTGCATAACTAGATATTGATTTATTTTGATATTCTAGTTTCAAATCATTATCTAAAGTATCTTTCATTAATTTGTCATACTTAATATAATTTTCATATTCACAAATAATAGGCTCTAATATATTAATATGATTAGAAAGTTCAGGATGTCTAAAATCTATTGTTAAAACTTTATAACCTTTATCATGCAACATTTTAGAAGTGGTATGATAAATTTCACCTTTAGGATCGGTTACAAAAATACTTCTTTTAACTTTAGCATTTGCAATAAAACTAATCATAGGAATAACTGCTGTTACACTTTTACCAGAACCACTTGATCCTAAATAAACATAATGAGGAGTTTCTTTATCAAACCAAACATGAGATATATTTTTATCATAATAAACTGGGAACCCAACTTCATTAATATTGCTGATTTTTTCTTTTGTAAAATTCTTATTTATTTCATTAAATGTAGAAAATCTAGCTGAACCATACTCATTATTATTTTTAATTTTATGTTTTGAAATAATTGGTTCTATATAAATAAAACATATTAGAAAAATTATTAGTATAGTAAGTAAGATAATAAGGGATAAACTCATAGTCTATCCCTCACTAAATTACTTCTATAAATCATAATCCTCCATATCATCTAATTCTTTGTCTGGATCATAATATAAATCTTCAAACATATTAATATCTATTTTAGATAAATCTAAATAAATTTCTTTATTACCATAATATTGTTTCAATTTTAAAATTGAATCATTCTTAAAACTAAATTCCTTAGATGAATTTAAAATTGTTTGTAAATCATCAAACTTTTCTTCAATATTATTCATATTCATAATCAACCTCCGATTCTTTTTGTAAGACCTCTTTTTTAGCAAGTTCTAATCCATGACTTAAAGTAGGACTATTAAAAACTTGCTTCCTAGTTAGTTCTAAGGCATTTAATGTTTCATCTAAATCATGGGTATAACTATACTCATGATTTTCAAGTTCACTTACAAACATATCCTTAATATAACCATCACCAGTTTTATCAGCATTAATTAAATCATTATGTTCTTTTCTTATTTCCGACCACATTTTATTATAGTCATCGATATCTGTCTTTTTTATAAAACAACCCATACCCATATCATAAATTTTATCAGTATCAATTGATTTTAAGCCTAGTTTTCTCATGCCCTCGTATAACTGTTCTTGAGAAAAAGCAAATATCATTGGAAAGTTATTTACTCTTTGTTGATGTTTTTCCTTTATTTCATCATATTTATTATTCATTAATATCATCCTCCTTATTAACTTCTGATATTCTTTTTAATGCAATATCATAATACTTTTTATTAATTTCAAATCCTATAAATTTTCTGTTTTCTAAAATACTTGCAACAGCTGTTGTACCACTTCCAATAAAACAATCTAAAACAACATCATTTTCGTTAGAACTGTTTCTTATTAACTTCCTTATAAGTGGAAGTGGTTTTATTGTAGGATGCCCATATTTTTGCTTATCTTTTATATTAATAGTAGATAAATATATTGTTTTAGCATCTTCATAGTTTTTAGGCTGACAAAAACCTTTTTTTCTAAAGTACAAGCAATATTCTTTATCTCCTAAATACTTATTACTATAAAGGGGCATAGGATTCGTTTTGCCCCAAATAATAATTTCTAATTTACAATCAAGTTGTTCAATAAAATATTTAATATAAAGTGGTATTTGTCTTCCATTACACCATATATAAATATTTATGTTTTTCATAACCCTAATTAATTCATCTAAAATAGATATATCAAATCCATTAGTTAAATTGTTTTCTATTAACTCATTTTCTAATTTTTTAACATCCTTAGCAACTCTTGAATTACCTTGTTTACCACCTTTAATGCAAATATCATAAGGTGGATCAATTATTACTAGATCAACATAATTGTCAGGTATTTTTTTAATACCTAAAAGACAATCTTCATTGTATATTTTATTTGTTTCCAATAGAAGATTTCCTTTCATATAAAAAGGTAGGAAATATATCCCACCTTAACCTAAGTAAATAATTATAATCAATATTAAATGCTTTACTTAATCTATATAAAAAAACACCACTAATATTTTCTATTTTATCATTTTCTATATTACTTAAAGTAGATATAGAAATATTAGTCATATTAGATAGTGTTTCTAAAGTTAAATTATTTTTTAATCTTTCTTGTTTTAATCTTTTTCCAATTTTATTCAATAACATTCCTCCTTTTTGTATAAAATAAAAAGACCAACCATTTTAGTTGATCTCATTGTTAATTTGTCTTTATAATCTATCTAAAATTTAACTTTAATGATTAAACAATTATCTTTGTATTTAGCTATTATTTCTCCATTATTTAGTTCTACTAACTGTTTAGCAATACTTAATCCTATTCCATTAGATTTTTTAGCATTTCGAACAGTATAATATCTATCAAAAATTTTTTCTAAACTAATAGAATCTATCTTAGTCGTTTTATTGGAAAATTCTATTGTGCCATTATAATACAACTTGACCTCAAAACAACCTTCACTATATTTAACTGCATTAGATATGATATTTTCAAATATTCTCTTAAGCATATTTTCATTTAATAATCTAATAACTTTCTCATTACATATCTCTATACTTGGTTTAATATTATTTTTTTTAAATACACCATAGAAACTAGCAAGAGTTTCCTCTAATACATTATTTATACAAACATTTACTTTTTCTATTTCTTTATCTATATCCAAGACTTTTGAAAAATCAAAGAGTTGTTCTGTAAGGCTTGTCAAATCTTTTACCTTACTATCAATAATCTCTAAATATTTAATTTGCTTAACAGTAAGATTACTACTATCCATTAAATCAAGATACCCTCTTATAGCAGTGAGTGGTGTTCTTAAATCATGTGAAATATTTGTTATTGATGATTTAAGTTCTTTATTTCCATTTTTATATTCAAGTTCTAACTTTCGTAATTCTTTTAAACTATTATTAAGTAAATTGGCTAATTCTTTTAATTTTTTATCATTTGTACTAACAGTAATTAAATTATTTGTATCTATATCTATTATATTTGATAAAGACTCGCCAATATTTTTGATTTCTTGCCTTATTATCAATATTTTCATAACCAAAAATATAGAAATACATAATACTATCAAAAATAGATAAAACCAGATACTCATAACTAATCACCTACTTACTTTATTTCTTTTTTCTTAAATAAAACTAATCCTGCACCAGTAAATACTACAAAAAGACTTAAAGAGTATAATGGTAAGATTTTTAAATTTTCAGCAGTTCTTCCTGCTATTTGAAACATTTGACCTGCAGGTATAATATCAATACTTAACTTGATTAGTTTTCTTTTTTCTCCTTCTAAATAATGATTATTTTTTGTATTAATGATTTCTTGCATACCATCTTTCATAATCATAGTATCAATATATTCTGGTTGTGATAGCCTATCAAATGCCATTAAAGAATAAAACATCATACCAAATGCTAACATAATAGTAACTATTGCTGTAATAGTCTTATTTGATATTATCATTGCAATAAATGTAAAGATACCAGAATAAGCAATCACCGCTACAAATACACAACCAAGCAACATTAATAAGTTAGATAGTGATATTGTGATTCCACCAAATAATGGTATTCCTATACTTGCTACTACTCCTAAAAATAAAATATAAGAAAACAAACTTGTAATAGTTACAACTATCAAATTAGATAAATATATATTTGCTCTTTTATGACCTATACTTATTTTGTTTCTAATTGCTCCATCTGAATATTCTACTCCTAAAAATAAACTTGTAAATATAGCAATTACAATTCCTATAATTGTCGAATAATTAAGCATAAGTTGTTCTAATTCTATTACATCACCATATTTTTTCATATTACTGTATTGCATATATATCATAAATAATGCTACGCAAATACTAAATATTGTTAATATCCAAAATAATTTATTTTTTCTTAACCTCGTAAATCCTGCATTTAATAATTTAATCATCTTTACCACCTCCAATTAAATTCATATAATAATTTTCTAGCGTTTCTTCTTGTTCATGTATTTCATCTGCTATTAAATTTTTCATGAATAATTCATTGATAAACTTTGATAAATTATATTTCCCATAAACATTTATAGTTTTACTATCCATTACTTCGTAAGAAATTTTATGTTCTTCAAAATACTTAACAAATTCTTTTGTATTGCTTACCTTTAATATGATTTTGTGTTCCATCTTTTTCATTAGCTCATCACTACTAATCTCTTTAATAATAGAACCTTTATCTAAAAAGCCATAATGAGTTGCTATTTTAGATAATTCATCTAAATAATGACTAGATATTAAAATAGTAATTCTTTTTTCTTTATTTAGTTTTAAAATTAGTTCTCTAATTTCAATAATACCTTGTGGATCAAGTCCATTGATTGGCTCATCTAAAATTAAGAAATCTGGATTACTTGCTAGAGCAATAGCAATTCCTAACCTTTGTTTCATTCCTAAAGAAAAGTTTTTTGCTTTTTTCTTGCCTGTTTCTGCTAGTCCAACTAATTTTAATAATTCATCAATGCCATCTAAACTAGGCATTCCCACTAACTTATATTGTTCTACTAAATTATCTCTCGCAGTCATCTCTTTATATATAGATGGAGCTTCAATAATTGCACCCATTCTCTTTCTAACACTTGATATATTTCCACTACTATTTGTTACTCCATAAATAGAAAAATCCCCATCAGTTGGATTTTGTAATCCACAAATGATTCTAATAAGTGTTGTTTTACCTGCACCATTTTTACCAATAAGCCCATATATTGCACCTTTTTCAATGTGAATATTGGTATGATTTAAGGCTTTAAAGTTCTTATATCTTTTTTCAAGATTATTAGTTTCTAATACATATTCCATAATCTCTCTCCTTTCTGTTACACATTTTAATAGAAAAGTGTTAAGAAAATGGTTAAGAAATTGTTAAGATTTTGTTAAGATTTTATTTTAAAACCAATTCCCCATACTGATTCAATATATTCATTGTTAGAGTGATCTCTAATTTTTTTTCGTAAATTGCTTATATGAACTCGAAGTGAGTTCTCATCACAGTCTTCTGTATCAACACTTATTAAATCTAAAAGTTTACTTTTAGTTATGACTTGTGTTTGATTTAATAGTAGTTGTTTTATAATTGCATACTCTGTCTTCGTTAGATTAACTTTATTATTACAAACAAGTAATGTATTGTTATCACTTAACAATTCTAATTCTTTATATTTTAAGCTATCTATAATATTACTATTGCAATTTCTTAATTGCACTTCTATTCTTGCAAGTAATTCCCTACTATCAAATGGTTTTGTTATATAGTCATTTGCACCAGATAATAAGCAATTAACTTTATCATCACTAGATATTTTGGCTGATATAACTATTATGGGAATATTCTTAACTTTTGCTAGTAGTTCTTCACCAGTTATACCTGGTAACATTAAATCAAGCAGTATTAAATCATACCTTTCTTTTTCAAGAAGTAATAACGCCTCTGTTCCAGAATAAGCATTAAAAACATTGTAGTCATTTTCTTTTAGTAATTCTTCTATAACATTATGAATGCTTTCATCATCTTCAATAATTAGAATTTTTTTCATATAAATTGCCTCCACAAATTACTATTTATTTAATAGTTTGATAATTTAATTATACCATAAAAAAATAGTCCTATACTAGCGACTATTATGGTTTTTACTACTAAGCACATGGAAAGGAGTGCTTATGAGCAGTAAAGTTAAATGGTTTATGTAGTAATATTTATTTACTACAACTGTATAATAACATCTTTAGACAATAATTGCAATTACTTTGTATAGTCATTTGATATAAAAAGTTTAGAAAATTCTTTTTGAACCTCATCCATTTCATCATTTATACTTTTAATGGCATTTTCAATTTCTTGTTTATTTTTGAATTTTTGCTTAGAACTAGTATTAGTGAAGTAAATTTTTAATATATCTTTTCTTGTTTGTTTTTTATTATTAAGATAATGTTTTAATATTATTTCTTGAATAATATCGTTTTCTTTTATCTTAGTGATATTTTGAGATTCTTTTTTATAATTATAATTAGCATAATTAACTATGGCATTATAAATATAATTATTCATATACTTATCTTTACTATTAATCAATGCAGTGTCAACAACAATATTTTTAATATTATTATCCTCATTTATTTTGTAAAAGTAGTTATTTATTTTATTTAATGATTCTTTAAAATTTTTATATTCTAATTTAAAATTATCATTATTCTTTGAGAATAGATAATTCTTTATGTCTTTAGTAAGATTAATAATTTCTTTGCTTTTTATTGAACCATATTTAATTTTAGAGTCATTATCATATCGTTCTTTATAGAGCAATTGACCTAATCTTAATATTTTTTCTTCTAAAATTAAATCTTTTTTATCTCGTAATAAATAGTTTTTTTCTTTAGGGCTAAAATATTTTTTTAATTCTTCAATTTCTTTATTTGTTTCTTTCAATAACGGTGCATATATTTTTTCTTTTTCAATCGTATGAACTACTTGTGATTTTAAAAAGTCTATTTCATTTTGTGATAATTCACCAGATCTACGATATCCAATTTTATTTTTATGATAAATATAATTAGGTTCTTTCTCCATAAAAGAAAAGTGAAAATGCAAGTTATCAGTATCAGTATGAAGTGCTAATTGATAAAACATTTTATTAGTATCTTTAAAACCACATCTTTTAAAAAATTTAGGTAATATATTAGTGGCTAATTCTTTTTCTAATTTATGAATATCAATATTCTCATTAATATAATCATTATTAAAAGATAATACACCTTGCCAAAGATTAGAATTTTCTAAATATTTAACTGCTAATTTTTTCCTTTTTTCAACTTCTTTTTCAGTAGCAAATGTACCATCTTCGATAACAAGATTCATTGTATCTTCTTTTGTTAATTTACCAGTATAATAATCATACATAGACATAGCTCGTTTTTCTTCATTAGTATAGTAATCATACATTTTTTGAACTCTTTTAATACTTTTATTATGATTTTTAAATTTACTATCAGGGTTATTTAAAGCAAGAGTAAAGATAGAATTAAATATTACTTTAGGACTTTTAGTCATTTATATTAGTATTCCTTAATTTCTTATTAAACTCTATTAAAGGTTTACTTTTCTTAGGATCGGTTAAATTATCAAAATTCATGTCAGAATAAATCTGTTCTTCTAACGAATAAATAATATTTATCTTTTTAATTAGATAATCTAAACGAGATTCTAAAAAATTAATTCTATCTAAAATATCATTACTATTTAAAGCAGAGATAGAGAGAAAACAAACTGCCTCAGAAAAAGACAATTTATTTTTTTCTTTATAATCTAATATACGGGCATATTCTTCATTAGTAAAATATATATGCTTATCTATTTTCATCTAATTTAATTTCCTTTAATCTTTTTAAAACGAAATCCATTAGTTGCATTTTCATAGTATCATAATGTACTTTATTATTTTTATCATAAGTAATACTTTGATAATATTCATCTTCTGGTAAAAAATATCTTATACCAAACTTTTTATAATTATCCATCCATTCTTTAATTCTTCGTTGTGGTAGTTTTTTATGAACTATATTAATATCAATTCCTCCACGAGCAAATATTTCTCTTGCTGAGAGTTCTGGTAAATCATGTTTCATGACAATAGTCCATAACTTAAATAATGGATCGTATTCAATCTCTCTTTTATATTTAACACTTCTAACAAAAATAGAATTATTTAGTTTATTAATTTCTTCATCAGTATATAAACGAACTTTCATTAATTATAACTCCTGTTCTTTATCATAATTTTTTAAATGATTAGTTATATCATCATTAAAAGCATCATCATCTAAAATCTCACTTGCTATGTCTTTAATATCTTCAAAGTCTAATTCTATATTATTTCTTTTAGCATTTTCATAAACTATTTTTTCTGTTTGCGTTAATAAGTATCCCCAATAAAAGACCATATTAAAATCAATATCATCATCATTGTTTTCAACTACTAAATCAGCAACACATTCATTTCTTTCAATATCATCTTTAATATCATCTAAATTTTCTTTTATATATTTTTGCGATTCTTCATCGTATTCCTCTAAGTATGAATTCAAAGAAACAATGTAGTTAAAACTACTAGTCTTATCCATACCATAATTTATCATATCATTTGCAATTAATTTATTTATTGTTAATTTCATTATCATAACCTCCTTGTTTAATCATTTCTAAATATCCCATTTCTAAAAGTTGTATCATCATTTTTGATGTATAAACTTTATAATGTTTAGCCATTAAATTTATTCTATTAAATAAATCTATTGGCAACCAAAAATCAAATCTTCTCATAAGACCTCCAATCTATAAATAGGATGAAAACACCTTAAAATGTAAGATATAGAAAAAAGCAGGATAAGAAACTTACACATTAACACTAAACATTTCCTTATTTCATAAGGGTTTAGTGTTGTGTAAGACTTATTTCGTACTTACGAAATTCATCCTACTTCGTAGGCTCATCTAAAGGATGATATTAAATATTTTCTATATTCTTTAAGGTGTTTTTGTTTTGTGTTTTCATCCTAAAATTTTATTTTCTTCAATTTTTATAGGATGGTAAGTTAGAATCTGGTAATTTAAAGTCTGGAGAATAATTAGAATTTTCATAAGTAAAATCTACCAAACTCATACCATCAATAACTTGTCCATCTAGTGAAACTTGATAATGTAAATGGTTACCAGTCGAATAACCAGTTGTACCAACTCCTGCAATTTGCTGTCCTTTAGTTACTTGCTGTCCCTCATTAACTTTCGAACTGTTAGGAAATAAATGTCCATACAAAACCGTATATTTTTTATCACCAACTTCACAACTAAGTTTAATAATATTTCCACCTTGCTTGTCGTTAGTGTCTATTGAATTACTAGAGTACGGAAAAGAAACTTTTTCTATTGTTCCATCACAAGTAGAATAAACTGGACTTTGAGCTGGCGATGCAATATCCCAAGCCTTATGCACATTTGCTTTACCATAAACAACTCTTTCTTCCATAAAAAAACTAGTTATAGTTGAACTAGCAAAATTTATTGGTGGAGCAAACGGTTTGGCTTGTTCTTCATCGATTTGCCCACTAGTAGAAATATTATTGCTTTTACATACATCTAAAACTTTATATTTTGATAATTCACAAACTTGACTAATTGGAATTAATTTTTTAGATTCTTTATCTAAATTATCATTATATATTTCATCGAAAGAGAGTGTAGTATCAGCAAGATAGAAATATAAAATTCTTTCTAAAGATACATAACCACTTTTTGACTTGATATACTTATTAGCAACTGCTCTATATTGTTCTGCATACTCACTATTATTTTCTATATAACCATCAGTAATATTAGCACCAAAGAAATCCATTATCATTAATACTGGTACTAATATAATTAAAAATAAAATTATAATACCAGTAGTAGAAGAAAGAAGAAGTTTAATTATTTTTTTCATTATAAATCGACTTCTTTTGTTTCTTCTTTTTCTAATACTTTTAAATGTTGGTTAAGTTTATTAATTAGATTAAATGCTTGTTTAGATAAATCAGACATATTTTTATCAGACAAATCTTTTTCAGTAGCCATTATATTAATATCATTACTTAACCAATCAATCATATTACTTGTATCTTTACTCGTTAGTAAATTGTGCTTCATGTCATTAAAAGCATCTTCATCATTTGAATAAATATCTTTATATTCATAAGGATCAAAATCTCTAGCATAATTCATTAATTCAACTGCTAACTCATCTTCATAAGTATATGGTTTTGCTGGAGTATCTATATAATTTTTTTCTAGTAAATAATCCTCTAGTGGAACTAAATTAATTTCTTTATTATTTTCAGCAATATACCATTTATCATTTTCATAAAGATATAAATAATCTTGATCTGAGTTTTTAAAATAATCTATTAAATCATCTTTATCAGTAAATACATTAAAATGTAAATCCTCACCACGATCACGATGATAAGCAACAGTTACATCGTCTTGTCTTTCATCAAAAGTATGTGTTTTAGTAGTATCTGGTAAAACATTTTCTCCTAAATAAGAAATATCTCCTAAACTCATTAAAAGTTTAATCTTCATTGGATCACTATAATGATAATAAAGTATGACACCATTATATTCTGGATAACCATCACAATGACAATAAATAGATTTATAAGTATTATCTTTTTGCTTTATTGCAATTCTTGATCTTGTACTCAATATATCAACCTCCTAACTTTCTCCCATCATTTCTCGTTCTAATTCAGTAGCACGAATCCAAACTCTAAGTCTATTTTTATTATCAACATTAAGTAAAAATTCTCCTCGTTTAGCTGACAATAAAAAGGCTTTTTGAGTATCAGTTAATGGGTTATTTTTAAATAACTCTAGGTATGCCAATAAATCATCTTCTTTTAACATACCAATCATAGTGTACTGACAATTATTAAAAATTGCAGTTGCATGTCTTAACACACTAGCATTACCAACAAAATCTTTAACACTTTGGGTACTTACTATTAGATTAGTAGAATACTTACGAACTCTTCTTGCAAGTTGCCCAAAGTTTTTTAATACCTCATTATTCTTTTCATCTATAAATAAGTGAAATTCATCAACCACAATACTAATATGTTTTTTCTTTTTGCTTAATTTTTCATTTTGAATTTTATTAGCAACGATACTATTATTTAGGTAAGTAAGTAAATTTAATGTTTGAGTATTAATTAGTCTTTGATTTCCACTATATAATAATTCTTGTAAATTGAAAGCAATTAAATCATTTGATAAATCAATATTTGTATGACCATCAAAAAGATAAGAATCAGTACCAGTTAAAAATCTTGATACTAAAATTTCTAATTGGTCGATTAATTTCTTTTTCTCATTGCTTTCTATTTGTTTTTTATAAACTGGTAAATATTCATATAATTCACTAAATATTGGATAATCACTTGGACTTAAACTTTGTAAAGTATTAATTGAAGTATTCTTAAATATTCCCTTAGTGTTATATAAAGACTCCACTACTGACAAAAGCATAACTAATTCTTTTTCCGTAATATCTTCAAAAGCTGTTTTGAAAAAAGCCTCTAGAAAACCTAAATGTTTTGCTAAAGGACAATCAGTTTCTTTTGTTTCTTTATCTTCATCATCACTAGGAATATATCTTATTTGGAGTGGATTAATAATACCACCCTTTTTAGAGTAGAGATCAATGTATTCTCCACCATTTGAAATAACCAGATTCTTATATTCGTTTTCTGCATCGAGAATGAAAATTTTTGTTCCACGAGCATATTCATTAATAATCATTTTTTTCATAGTAAAACTTTTACCACCACCAGTTGATGATACGATAGCAATATTATGAGAAGTTCTTTGATTATTAATTACAAAAGGATCAAAAAATATTGGAAGTGAAGTATGTAAATCAACTCCCAACATATAACCACTAGAATCATTAAAATATGTTTTAGTAAATGGAAAACCAGCACTTAAAGTTAGTGTTGGTAAATAAATAGAATAATCATCTAAAGATGTTGTAGTTAAATCATAATTTTGCCAACATTCCATTTGTCTTAATTTTGGTATATCTAACTTTATTTGATATCTATCTACTAATCGTTTTAAATCTCTAAAAGAATTTTCTCTTTCTTTTTTTGTACCAGTAATTATTAAAGTTAAAGATACTTCTTTAATTTTTTCATCACCATTTTTAATTTCTATCATTAATTGTTGAAAGTTTTCCTTTTGAGTATCAAGTTCAGTAGCGTCACTTAATTTCTTGGTTGTGCTTCTATCAGATAATAAGAACTGATATTGAGAATTAACCCAACGGACTAATTCATCTTGACTAATAGCATCTTTAATACTAATACAAGCCCTTACATCTGGAACATTAAATATTTCTTCAAAGAAAAGCTCATCTACAAATGGTGGAATATTTTTTATAGTTACCATTTGAATATCTTTATCATCCATCTTAAGCATATTAGTTTTTTCTTGGATAGAAAGTGGAGATACTAAGGATGGTAAATCACTCCATATCAAATCATCCAATGCTTTTGGATTCATATATAAGTTAGTTAAAAATTTATATATTTCTAATCTATTATCAATAACTTCCATATTAATTCTTGGAGTTATGTTAGAAATAATTTCTTCAATTTCATCTAATTGTTTTTCCAAAGCATTTAAGTCTTTAGCAATTACCACTAAGTAATAAACACTAGAGATAGTGAAGTGATTTTCTTCTAATTCTTCAATTAATCTTTTACTTTCATCAAGTAATTTTTCCTTTTGTGAATCATCTTTATAATAATTTATTAATTCTTCTAAATTAATCTTATTATTATTTAAATTTATTTTTTGATCTAATTTATAACATTTAAGATTTAAGTTTCTTATTTGATATAAACTTTTTAGTTCATAAAAAAAGTTGTTCTTTTCAAATTTACTTGTTAATGACAAATCAATAGCCTTAACTTCAATCAAAGAAGCAACTTCACCAGTTTTTAATTCTATTAAGCCATCATCTGCAACTGACTTAACATTTGAAAAAGTTTGAGAGTTTTTAATTCTTCTTTTCATTTGTTTTTTTATTACAAACTTTGGTTGTTGTTTTTCAAGTTTCTTTTTTTCTTTTTCTAATACTTTATCTTTATTTAATTTTTTATTCTCAGGGAATAACCCGATATTATCATCTCCATTTCTATAAGTAATTTATTAAAAATAAAAGACCAACTATGAAAGTTGATCTCATCGATAAATTGTAATTTGTAGTTATAATAACAATTGTGATGCTGATGCTTCTGCTTCATATTCATCA